>Ga0209700_100439_pt1 | contig 76783 bp, 31 predicted proteins | sample SiratroredBW_FD_187528 | JGI IMG/M metagenome (GOLD analysis project Ga0209700, IMG submission 187528) | Root nodule microbial communities of legume samples collected from California, USA - Siratro red BW (SPAdes) (version 2) | ecosystem: Host-associated > Plants > Roots > Nodule | place: USA... | reverse complement strand
TATATATATATATATATATATATATATATATATATATATATATATATATATATATATATATATATTCTTTTTACATTTCGTTGAATGATTTACTTTTAATATTGCAATTTTTTAAATAAATGTCATAATATGTTAAACATCATTACGACGAAAAAGAAGAAAGAAAAATATATAAATGAGGAGACTAGATAAATATTTTCGTAAACAAGAAAAATTAAGCAAACTTACACGCGTAGGTAAATCTAAACTATTTATAAAAAAACTCATATTTAATAAAATTTGATAAAAAAAAAACCATCAAATAAAATTTTGTTTAAAAAAATAAGGATTTACAAAGAAAATACTCCCTCCAAAGTCTTTTAAGATACAATCTTGATCTAAATATTATAAAATTTTTAAAATTATTTTTTGTGCATTGTTTACATACTTTGAATATGTTGATATTTCTTTTAATAAAATTGTTTGAAACATTTTTTTTAAATTGTTCTAAAAGTTTTTCAAAACTGTATTATTGTAGAGTTTCAACATGTTAAAAATTGGAAGAAATCTTTTGATTTCAATTTAAGTGAAATCAACTGATTAAGTGGGAGTTTAATCATGAATTTGACAGTATACTCATTTTATAAAAAACTGTCTTTATAAGATTTAAGACAATTTTTGAGAATTCATTTCTAGGAGTTACAAAACCTTTTGTATGATTATTTTAATTCTTGAAAATTACTCAACTTTTTTATCTTGATTTTTTTTAAATGATTGTTGAGAGGAAACTTCAATCAACAGGTCACTTCCTATATTTATTAGTACTTTTATTGAGATGACTTGTCATAATATCTCTACACAAATCAAAAAGGAATGTTTTACATGTTTTAGGATTTAACAATAAACTTGTGGAGTGTATCTACAATTCCATCCAATCTTCTACAGGATCAAGAAAATGAAGACAATTCAAGAAAAAACAAGAAGTTCTCAAGGAGACAGAAAATAATTAGCTGAGAAAACATGTATCCATTGAATGTCTCTTTTTGAAACCACAAAGTCTTTTAATAAAACATTATCTTTGACTTGAAGGTTACTCCTACCAAAAACTTAATTGTTTTTATTTTAGTTGTTTCATAATGTTTTAATGTAATATATTGTTTAGAAAATTAATATATTTAAATTAAAATTATAAGAATTATTAACCTAAAATAAATAATCCGCATTACTTATTTTTTTTATTTATAAATTTTGTATCGGTAACAATTGAAAACAGAATAAGAATTGAATTATTTTATCGATGCAAAATTTGAAATATAATATTGAATTTTTTTTATCAAGATAAAACATTTTGAAAAAAGATAAAGCAATTAAAATAAAGAATACTTAAAATCTTAAAAATTTGAGAGAAGATACGTATTGATTTTTGTGGTCTATGGTGTAGCCTATGGAAATTGAAGTTGATGGTTTAGCTACCGTGTGTGAGGATGAGAGATGGTGAGGGTTGTCTTGGTCCTTCTTTGAGGACCCTTTCTTCATAATCTCATTCACCTATTTCTACTTCAAAATTAAGGCTTCTTCTTACAACATTGCAAAATTTCTGTGAAATTAAAGTCTCATATGCGGTTGAGAATGGTCTTTGGCCAAATAATATTTGTAATGTTTAGCACCTCCACCATCCAACATCAACATATATTTTTCCCCAATAATTTAAGTTCTAAACTCCCCTATTCTCGTAATAAAACGTTGAATTTTATCACAAGAGCATAGGTCACTAATGCAATTTAAGCTATTATTGATGATGATTGTACTACGTTCTATCAGATATTTAGAGATATGTTATTTGCATCCAAAAACATACAGTGATAATTATTTAAGATTCAAACAATTTGGATAGTCATAAAAATGATTTTAAAGATGATTTTTTTTTATATATTTTGATTGGGTATTATTTTGATATGTTCAATAATTCTTATATCACTTAAGAATTGATTTCAAATATAATTTAAATACACATTTTTATATATTTGTCTAAAAACAAAATTATAATAAAACTAAAATGAACAATATTTTAAATGCCATAATTTACTTTAATAATATTATTTAATAGAGTAAAAAAATTATTATTAACTATGAATTTAATATTACCAATTTTGCCTCAATAATAAAGTTCTTCTTTATGATATAAAACTGACAAGTTTAAAGGCGTGTCTGCAAACATTTAATTAATGATAAAGTTAATTTTAATATTATTTTTTCAAGTATTATAGAGAAACTCATTCAAATATTTTAGATCTTGAAAATTCTCTTTATTTGTGCGGGAATAAAATTGCGTACCTTGCTTAAAACCCTAACAGTATGGGTGACTTTTTTTTGTAGATGGGAATAGGCATTATCCATAGTTCAAGCTTAAAGAAATACAAATAATTTATTAATGTGAAAATTATTTATGTTCTCAGTAAAACATAGGAATACAAATAATTTATTTATCCATCAAATAACTTTAACTGCTGGAAATAATTATTAGTACGTGACACATTTTTTATTTGTTTTTATTTGTTAATCTGAATATGTATCGTCTTTGTTTGTTGCAAATGCCATAGTGTAATTCATATGTACATTAGTGTGTCCCTAACAGTTCACCTATTTACTAATTATAAATGAGACAATTAAGATAGACTGGTTAATTCAAATGTTTTAACAATTAATCTAAAAATGGGATGACAGAAAATTGAGGTGTTAACTTAAATAATTAGAAAACAAATAAATTAAACATCTAAGTCCTAGAATGTGAGTTGTTTCAATAACTTAATTTTTTTTGGTCGGTAATTTCCATTAACTTAATAAAACGGGTTCAATATATCCCAAAAATAGCAGTAACTTATCAAACAAGTAAAAAAAAAGTTGATAAATTTCCATGTTTCTAGTAAACATCAATGAAGAAGTTTACTAGTAATCAAAGAGTTTATTTAATAAGATAGAATATTTATGGTTGTCGATTAAAAAGAAGTTAAGTTCAAATTCATTATAAATTGAGTTAGGCACTGCAAGTTCCATAAATTCATAAAAATTAAAAAAGTTATTATTAAAGAATCAGAATGGAATTTGCAGCATTGTTGAAACTGGAGTTTAAAAAATTTGGAAAGTTTCAGTGAGACAAAATTGTTATTGTGGATGTATTTTTGTGTAAAAGACAAGTGAGTCTTCTTAGATGCAATGTATAATCCTATAGATTTTAGTTATAAAGAAATAATTGTTGAAAATTATCTATAAATAAGATAATTGTATAACATTTTAGGGGTGAAAAAAAAGTAAGCATTAATTGTTGATAATTTCTGTAAAAACAAAAATAAAAGAATAAATTTTGTATCCATATTTTTATTGACTGGATTCTTGTATTAATTATCCAAAAGAGTTTCATACATTTTCTTATAATTTTTTTGTTTCATTATTTGCCTTAAATTCTTTTCAGTTCTCATGCACTTCTTTCCATTCTCATCTTCATGTTATTTATATTAAACTCAACTTGGATATTTCAAATCTTTTTGTTTAATTTATGTTGAAAGCTATTTTCAAGAATTTAAATTTCATATTTTCAAATGGATGTTTTGTTTACATAGAAACAAAAATCTAAAAAATGTTACTTCAAGTAGTAGGCTCTCAACCAATATTATTGTAATAAAAGAAATAGTTTACCAAATATTGGTACTAATTTGAAACAATGTTTTTAAGAAGGAAAAGAGAATTATATAAGAAGTGAAAAAGAAGGTAGAAAGTAAGTTAAAAGTCTTGTCCAACAGAAGAACACAGGAAAAATGTAGTTTAGTTAGGTAAAGAAGGAGAAGAGCAGTTATATAATTAAGCAACCATTTTGCAGAGAAATTCTGGTGTGTGATGGGTACAGGAGGCAATAGAGAACCATAATTGAGAAATGGGAATGTAGTGGTGATGAGCTGCAGGAATGCAACTGCTAGCTACTAACACACACATATACCTAAGCATACTGAATTAAACACAAACCAGCTTTGTCGGCATAAATGTGAGAAATTAAGGCTCTCCTTAATGCACAGTAATGCAGAAGCCGAACCAACACACATCATGTTAAATGGGAGATTGAGACTTTACTTAACACCTCATCAATGTCTTCATAGCTAGAAATCTAAGTTTGATATTAAGTAAAAATGAAAGTGGTGAAGACTCCACATGCAAAAAGAAAGCATGATGATGAATGGGTTTTGGTGTACCTTTGTCCTTTGCCACATGATTCTTCTCATTCCTTCAACTATCTTTCATTAATATGCAACCGAATATACGGTTCCTTCTCATCTCTCTTTCGCAAATTAACTAACTGCCTTTTGCTTTATACCTTCCACACCACATACAAATTCAGTTTCGGTAGTTATTATCACATTCATCACCTAGTTTTATTTTTTAGATATAACAACGTTGTTCCCTAACATGTAGAGCAAGTGAAATAATATAAAATAGTTTAATTTTCAAATAACATGTGATGATCAATACATTGAAGACCTGATCGTAGATTCAGAAAGATCTTAGTAAATTCATTGAGTAACTAAACTAATCATCAAAAATTTAGTTGTCATAATTAAAACTTTGCTTAATTCTAACATAATATAGGGATAATATTGAAATATTTGTCAAAACTTATTGGAATCGATTTCTTACTATAAAAATATGTGCATATTCATTTAAATTATTTAATTATTTTGTTACTTTGGATTAATCCTTTCAAAATGATTCACTTAATATACTGTATAAAATTTAAATTAGAATGGTTTCAATGTAACTTTAGACTAAGTTTGGAATTTATATCACTCAGTTTTTTAGCTTTGTTTCTCTTAATAGAAAGCTTATTTATGTACAGTTTACATTTAAGATGTATGAAATAGGTGTTAAATTAATTAAATATCTTTTGAGTTTAATTCTTAGTTTAAGTTGTTTAATATTTTTAGTTTTAAATTCTTATCCTAGAGAGTTCTTTTTAAGTGGTAAGTCAATAATGTACTTATTTATTAATTAAGTTTCTGCTCTTGTTGTACTCCCTTAACCAAAAACTATATATTTTTGGATAAATTATTTTTGTTCTATATTCTTCCAAATTTTTTAGATGTTACAAATATTAAAGAGTGCCACATCACAATATATTGATTGCTTAGTATGAAATTTTTTATTTCTTTTATTCAAATTGAGTTTTACCTTTACCTATCCCTTTATCATATGTTTGTCTATAAGTAGTTTCTTTTTCTAGGCTACCATTTTCTCTGTATTTATGATGTTGGTTTTTAACTAATTTTAATGATAACAAAAATAATTAAAATTTAAAACTTAATCTTGTATACTTTTCATATTTATCCCTGTCCAATTACAAAAGCTTACTCCTTACATGCAAAAATTGATTTTTGATAAAAGGGTAAAAGTTCAAAGCTCTTTTAAAACTTGTTTAGAGTTTCTCAGTATTGTCTTCTTCCAATAACATTCAATAATTAATTGCAGATATAACTTTCTTTCTATTGATCAAGCTCATCTTCAAATGACTTTATTCAAAACATTTTAGATAATGTGCTTAAAGTCTTATATACGGTAAATGGAAATCTATTTTGATATGTTATAGCATTCAAATAATATTTATTATGATCAAATTCCATGTTTGTATTAGAACAAATCTACCTTCAATATATATGATAAAACAACAAGTGCATGGAACAAGGGACATGTTCTTTCTAGTTATTCTTTGAACACCTTTGTACAAAACACAATTATTTGTTGGAATTTCACATCCTCATAAAACACAATTATTTCAATTATAGTTTGCTATTAGCATTACATAAAGTCAATAAGGAGTCAGTTTACATAACATTTATTATCATATTCAATACTTATTTTAAGTTCACAAAAAATAAAGTTTGATAAATAAAATTTACTGTAAGATCCAAATCCTAGCATTTTGTGTGTTTTTTCACCACAAAAAAGCATTTTCATTACTCAATAATTAATTTCAAACCTCAAAATATTATAAATATATATATATATATATATATATATATATATATATTTTTTTTTTAATCAATAATGACTGAATCAATAACTCAATATCCCAGTTGAAAAGATGATGGATTTGAATATGAAACTGTTTGATGGTACTGAAACTCATTTCAAATAAGACAGTTAATAGAATCAACATTAATTAATGAAATGCTTTATAGTTAAGTTGACTATGGGCAACACTATTTTTATCTGTCCTATCATGTAATCATTTGTTAAGCATGTAAGCTAATAAAATTATTTCATTTCAAAATAACAGTTGTTTTATTTTTTTTTTATATTTAAAAAAAAACTGTCTTTTTAACTCTTCAAAACTATTTTTCTAACAATATAATCAAGGACAAGTAAAGTGGTCCTACTTATATTGAAAAGAGGAATACTATTTAAAAGAAATGCGTTATAGGTTAAATTTGAATAAATAGAATATTTTATTGAGTTAAACTGATATTTTAGTTTCTTTTTATTTTTTAACTGATATAACGTAAGACCAATATTTTAAAATGAAACAAAAAAATTAATGAAGATGTAATTTTTTGAAATGTAGAGAATAGGGCCAGGTGTTTTGTATATAACAAAGCGATTGGAGGCTAATTCGGTGGATATCAAAGACACGCTTATTATTAATATTCTTTGTGGAGCTTTTACTTTTCGAATTCAAAAAAAACCATAACTACATCCATAATTTTTGGATTCCATTCCCAAAACGAGAACAAGAAGAAGGGGAGAGAGAGATTGGAACGGGAAAACGAAGTGCGTTTCTCTGTTTCTTCGCCACCCATTAATCGCCCACTTCTACTCGTTTCATCTCTTCCCTCTCTTCTTTTCTCCGTTTCATTCATCAAGGTACCAATTCAAAACGCTGCGTTTTCTTCCCGCCACCCTTCCTTTTTCTCCTTTTTAATTTCCTTTCTCAAATCAATGCATGATTCGGTTCCCTCAAACCAAATGTAACACAATTCAAGATTATTTCATCGATGCATTCGGTTGCAACTCATGATTTTGTGCCCATTATAATATACTAATACGAATTGTTTTTTAAGATTTTTTTTTCTTTCAATAACATGAATCTTGGTTTGCGGTGTTTTGTTTTGTTTTCTATATTCAAAGTCAGATCTGGACCGACTTTTGCATTTATTGTACATTACTTTTGGTGTCTGAAAAATCAATAGTAACTTTTTCTCATTTTTGTGTAACAGAAATGTCTAATCCGTCTTGTTTTCTTCGGATATTGAATATTGACATGTTCCTGTTTGTAACGATGTTTCGACTTTCCATGCAGGCGTAGGAGTATTCACGATGGTTGCAACAGCCGTAACGGCGTCGTTTATCCCTGTTGTGCCTTCGCCGGATTCTGGAAAAGGGAAGCAGACGCAATTGGGTGGTGGGTCTGCGAACCTGAGAGGACTCAACCAGAGAAATGGTTTATGCGGTGGCTTGCAGGTGAAGGCAAACGCGCAAGCCCCTCCCAAGGTTAACGACACCGTGAAGGTTGAGGATGATTTGCCTTCTTCGTCGTCGTCACTTTCTCATGCTCCGAGGACTTTCATCAACCAGTTGCCAGACTGGAGCATGCTTCTCGCCGCCATCACCACAGCCTTCCTGGCCGCCGAGAAGCAGTGGATGATGCTCGATTGGAAGCCGCGCCGCCCCGACATGCTCGTTGATCCCTTTGGGATTGGAAAGATCGTGGAGGACGGGTTTGTGTTCAGGCAGAACTTCTCCATTCGGTCCTACGAAATTGGCGCCGACAAAACCGCTTCTATAGAGACGTTGATGAATCATTTGCAGGTCAGCTCATGAAACAACAACTTACCAGTGGTGTTTTCCATCAGAATGGGAAATCTGAATGCTATATATTTGCATGCAACTTCAAAGTTTAATCCTATTTTATTTAGATAATTGATATGCTAAATGTTTGTTTGCATGCATGCTAAGCTACTGGACAAAACTCAAATTCTAAGTTTTGTCAAGTTGTATCGGTGTTTTCATTATTTTATTTTATTTTATATTTTTCTTGAAAACAGGAGACAGCACTTAATCATGTTAAGACCGCGGGGCTTCTTGGTGATGGTTTTGGCTCCACACCTGAAATGTGTAAGAAGAACTTGATTTGGGTGGTTACCAAGATGCAGGTTGTGGTTGATCGCTATCCTAAATGGTAAGTTGGTTCGACTTGCCTTTTTATAGAGTGAATTGCAAAAGCATCCATGCTCTCATCTGTTGATATCTTCTTTTGTCTTTGTCATAATTTCTTTTTGACTTTTCATGATATCTGGTTGAAATTTTTATTCTATGTCTGCAGTTCTGTTACTTGTGCATCCTGTTTTTCAAAAGTGACATAAGAGTTGGGAACTTGGGATTTAATGCGTGTTTGGAACAGATTATGGATCATATTTGAAAATGATTTTATTTTTCAAAATCTGAAGTTGTGAGTAAATTAATTCTGCAATGTACATGAAATTCTTCCTGGATGGTAATAAATCTAATAAACATAAGTTGTATACGTCAAGAGTTATGGGAAGTTGCCTTACCTCTGTTAGACTGGATATGAGAGGCTAATAAACTACTGTATAGATATGTTTACCTTTAGTGGTAAAATTTTATATTTCGCTTTTATTATGGTAAAAAGTTCGGTGCATACACAGGTTTTCAAAAGAAGTAACTTATACCATGCGCTCATCTTTATATTTACTCTGTTCGGCAATAAATTCTGATTCTGTTTCATCTGAAGCTGAATGAATTTATGTTTGCTTCAGGGGTGATGTTGTTCAAGTCGACACTTGGGTTTCCGCATCAGGGAAGAATGGTATGCGTCGTGATTGGCTTGTACGTGATGCCCAAACGGGTGAAACCTTGACAAGAGCATCCAGGTAGATATTAGTTTCAGGAATCCTTTTTTCTGTTGCCTATAGATATGTTTTGCATAGGAATATTTCTCTGGTGATTCAGCTCTGCTTTTGAAGTTATGTGTTATCATATTTACTTTCAATAAAATTGTAACATTCTACTTGCTTTTCTCATGCCTTTAGAGATCTTGATAAAGTCAATCAGTTGCAGCTTTAAGATTTTTTTTTGCAGATGAGAACTTCTGAATCCACCAACAATATTTAATACAATTTTAATTTGCTAGGAAGTTCAAGTCTTCAACTCATCTATCTGCTGCACCTTGGTGCTAGGAAATTGTAAGGGTTTTCTGATTGGTTGATTTTGATTTTGATGTTCTACAGTGTTTGGGTCATGATGAATAAAGTGACAAGGAAACTGTCTAAAATTCCCGAAGAAGTCAGGGGAGAGATAGGCACTTATTTTGTTGATTCTGCTCCAGTTGTGGAAGAGGATAAAAAAAAACTATCCAAACTTGATGATTCGGCTAATTTCATTCGCACTGGTTTAAGTGTATGCTAACTCTTTGTGTAATTGCTAACATTGGTTTATTTTCTGAAGTGTATCTCAGATGTTATGTTTTGCAATTATATTATTTATCTCTATTTTCAGCCTAGATGGAATGATCTAGATGTTAACCAGCATGTTAACAATGTGAAGTACATTGGGTGGATTCTGGAGGTAATCAATCTTCTGTTCTTGTATTTTATTTAATCGATCCTTAATTCTTTTTCTCCTTTCTTAGAGGAATTTATTAGTAGAGCTCGTTTGACCTTTTAAAGGCAGGTTCAATGGTGATACTGCTATTATGCAACACCCACAGTGTGCCAAAGCAACTGTCAGTTAGTTCTTTTTAGAGTAACCTGGGCTTGATTCTCAATACTTTTGCAGGTTTATTTTCCGAAAGTATTGCGTAAGATCATGTTTCAGATTTCCAGTCCCATCAAGTGAAAGTTGTTTGAAGATATCAATTTTGTGTTATAGTTTTGCCTCCTATGCAAGTAGTTTATGACAGTTTGTGAAGTGCCTTGAAACCTGATAATGAGATAGCTGAGTTGTAAAATGGGATGGCGGATGGGAAAATAGAACACCCCTTTTCCTCGTTTAATCTTTTTGTGTCCTACTTAGGAGTCCCCTTTTTTATTAGTGTGTTTTATTTTCAAGGGTAAACAATTGATTTTTATTTGTTTAGCTACGATTTTGATCGAGCCATTAAACCAAAAATATTTTGCTTTGATAACTGCAGAGTGCTCCACAGCCACTTTTGGAGAGTCATGAGTTGTGTGCCATGACTTTGGAGTACAGAAGGGAGTGTGGCAGGAACAGTGTGCTGGATTCGCTGACTGATATATCTGGTGCTGATGTAGGCGGTTTAGTTGACGGTGGACTTTTTGAGTGCAAACACTTGCTTCGACTTGATGATGGTGCTGAAATTGTGAGGGGTAGGACTGAATGGAGGCCCAAAACGGCAAACAACTTTGGAGTTGTGAGTCAGGTTTCAGCAGAAAGCACCTGAATATTGATTGGCATAACTGGAGGAGTTGCATAACTCCCCTTCCCAAGTGCAAATTGGATCAAATTCTTTAGAGCTATATTTATTTTTATCAGATCTACATGTCTTAAATATATAAAATTTGTGTTACTTGTAAAGAAGGGAAGGGGGAAAGTTGAATTCCATTTGGTTTATGGTTATGCTACTCTTAGGTGTCATCAATATTTAATTGTTCGTCAAAATGGCTAAGCCTGTACATTAGTATAATTTTTTTTTTTTCTTTTCCCTTATAAGAAAAATGCATCATTTCTCGTGAACATACCAAAACAAATAACTTGGGTCTCTTGTTTCTATGGTAAGTTATTAGCTGAGTTCCTCAACATGGGTCATGTGGTAGGTCGGATTCTAGCATGGACTTCGTATGACAGTTGCTATCACACCACTCCCTTTTCTTAAAATTTTATAAGATAATTAATAAAATTATGCACGTATTTATTATGATATAAAAATGAAAGAAAGATAAACAAAAATAGTAAAAATTTGTTTTATTCTTTACAAATTTAAAAGAAAGATGAAAAGAAATGGAAGGAACAAGTTAGTTTAATGTTGTTTTAGTTGCAAAAAGTTATTTTTCTTTAATTTCTATTTATGCTTTTATTTTTTATTTTTTTACGATTTTAGTTAGTTCTCAGATTTAGAAAAAAATATAGTTTTTAGCCATATTATTTACCTTTATCCATTTATTTATTTTTATAATTAAATTATTTTACCTTTAGTCAATTGGACTAAAGTTATCAGTTTTTCAAAATCCGGAGATTAAAATAGTAGAAAAAAAAAAACAGGTTGATCAAAATCGTGGATAATCGATAGTCGAGGAACCAAAATCGTGGTTAAAACATAAAATTTGAACGATCAAATTCTATTGATTTAAATATTTAAAAATAATATTCGAACTAAACTAATCCATTCACAGGTTAAGTTGGATTGCATTTAACTATATAAAAATACAAGGGTTATTCCTTATGACTTAGGGAAATCTAGACATCTTCATCCATTTCTCCCCAAGAAAGGAATCTGTCGTCCTGTAATGTTGTTGCATTGATAAATTAAATGATCTCTACAATATGCCTGGACAATGGGCAAGAAGATTAATAATTTTTGTTATTGAGTCTCAGGTTTTAACACAAGTCAAAATTGGTCATATAGTTTTTATATCAAGAATGACACTAGTTCAAAGTAATAAAACGTTATCTTTTAAATTAAAAAGGGGGCAATTTCCTTTGACGGTATCTTTTTGCATGACAATACATAATTTATTTACCAATTAAACCCTAAACCTACGCAATACATAATTCAGAGAGTTAAACTTTATCTCATCTGAGAATCTAATTACCGGTGCATGTATTTACGCATGAATAATTGTATATTGCACTTTCAAGAGTGAAAATGAGCATATAATTACTTTAGATACTTCTTCTTACTTATGTCACTTTTTTAACATCATATACTAAAAAAATTATAAATTAAATACAATTTATCATATTAAATTATATCAGAAGTGGTTACTTTTTGAACAAGACTCTTATAAGTTAGTCAGGAGTGATTATGAGACGAAAAAAAATATTTCTGTTATATTTTGTAGTGTTGGTCTACTTAGTGAAACTTAATAAGTTAATTAAGAACTAAATGTAATTTGTGTTATTAGATAAAATAATATAAAAATATCTTGAGTGATTTCCTCTTTCTCTATATTGTTTATATCACTAACCTAAGATGGAGAAGTTTTTGAACTCAATTTTTGAAAAGATTGTTGGTAGATCGTCTATCAGTATCGTCTGAATGTGTATCTTCAAAATATATCTGCAAATATTACAACAAGTTTTAAAAATACAACTCAACCCTCATTTATTTTATTTTATCCGTTTTTTGCACAAGTGACCAAGAAGTGCAAAAACATTGTAAGTGACCATAATTTTATAAGAACATTGTTCGTGTTCAAAGACTAAATTAATAAAGCATTTTTAAACTTTATATTCATCATAAGACACTACATTTCTATCTAATCAGGTGGTGTGACGTCTATGACACCATTCTTGAAGAAGTTTTTTTCGACGGTATACAAAAAGACGGTGGAAGAGAAAGATTTGGACAACAATTACTGCAAATACAACAACCAAGGACAGCAGCTTTTCACATCATCTCTCTATCTGGCTGGTTTGAGAGCAAGGTTCTTCACTTCCTACACGACTCGTAGGTTAGGAAGAAGACTCACTATGCTCATTGCTGGATTCTTCTTCATTTGTGGCGTTGTTCTTAATGCGGCTGCTCAAGACCTTGCCATGCTCATTATTGGTAGGATTCTTCTTGGTTGTGGAGCTGGTGTTAAACATTATTGTTAGATCAAAAGGATTTAGATGACTTCAAAGTGGTTAACAGTGTCACTCTTCTAAAGAAATATTTACCCTTTATATTGCTAAAAGTCAGCAAATTTTCTTCAGGATACGATGAAGTTCTTGTTTACACTTGCAGTAGTGGAAAATAGTCCAGACAAGTTCTTTTATCATTCATATTCTTTGAGTTGTTCTCATATTCTCATATAATATATAACAAACGTTTAAACCTAAACGTTCAAAACTTTTGAAAGTTTTACAACTTCCAAAAAACTAGTCTTAGCCAAGAATATCTGTGTTCCAAACAATATCCAGTCTTTAGTCCTGGTGAAACTTGATTGAGAACGTGTCACGGTGATAAAAATCATCTAGCATACAAAATATTTATTTAAGAAAATATAAGAAGAGAAAGCTTCAAAGAATAAGACTCTACTACTTTAGGGAGTATAATATTATGGTTTTATTTTTTTTTTCTTAGTCTGTACAATTTTATAAATGTATGTATTGTAATTGTAGGATTTTGTAGAGACCTATGTAGACTAGTTTTAAGTCTTAAGTGGGCTTCAATTTGAGCTTGAAAAGTAAGTCAAAAACCTAATTTAACTCATAATAATTGTTATCAAAGACAAAAGTTAGAAGTTTAACTCTTAGAAAAAATTACTAAGGAGGAAATTGTTACAAGTAACATCTCTCTCATAATATAAGACATATGGGTAAAGCAACAATTAATTTATAACTTTGTAATCTAGTGATAAACATTTAATATGTTATAAATGTCTAATATAACATTGGAGTCATCAATACTAAAATTGTGAATATCTAACTCTTTATGCTACTATCACTTCTTCATAATTTGTTTGGTGCTTCTTCATAAGTCATTTGTACTTAGGGTCATCATATGCTTTTTAACTAAATCAACTTAACAAACTCATAAAATATACCAACAGCCTTAGCTAAGTTGTTTGCCTAGATTTGCATCTGGTTGTCTATATTTGTGACTTCGTTTTAAAAAAATTTCCTTAAAATCCACAACTCCACATAAAAAATTTACTCTTTTTAAGAACTAGTCCATCTACTGTCCAAAAATATAACTAATAAATAAACACATTAATATTCTCTAATGGAAAAATAATCTTATGATTTAGGAAATAAAATTTTCAATAAATATTACACATAGATTAAATTAAAAATTTCCATTAATAAAAGAAAGTTGAAAAAAGAAAAATTTGAAGAGAGTAAACTGGCTAAATAGAAAATTAAAAGTAGAAGTATGACAAGTTAACTATTGAGGGAGGGAGTGGGATTGTAAGTAAGATGTCGCGTCGGTTGTCCTCTTCAATCCAGGAATTGGAGCCTCTCAGCTCCCTCTATTCTCCAAATCAACCATTAACAAATCTCGCATTTTCAACGTCAAACTCTCTTTCTTTTTCTTCTCCACCCAACAAATAAAACACCCTCTTTCTCTCTCTCTCTCTCTCTCTGTAATGCTTCTTACTCAATCCTATGGAAACTCGCATACACTTTCTTTGACTACTTCTCCCTCTCTTCTTCCCAATTTTTTCTTTCGCAACCAAATCAGGTTGGTCGTTTCTGCTTCTATCTTAATTACCACGTTTAAAGATTTTTAAATTCTTACATGTACTGATTTATGTGTCATGTCTTGTTTAAGAGTCTCTTTTAACTGTATTCTTAATGAATAAAATTGTCTGGTAATGGTCACGTAAGCTTCAAGGATTCTGCAATGCTTTAACGCTTCCTCAAGTTCCTTATAATTTTTTAACTGAGACCCCGATCTCGGGTTTTACCATCCACTGTTGCTTCAACTGCCAAGTTTTTAAATTTGTATTAATTTACTGTTTGTTGATTCTTGCTCTTTTCCTTTTCATTTTAATACTTGTTGAGATGAACTTCATCTGCCTTTAACATAATGAAACTCATCCTTGTCTACTGAATTCTGCAAAGAAGCCTTAGATCTGGTTAGAATTTCTTGCTCTTTGTTGTTCTTTAGAAGATACCCCGAATGCATTTTTCGAATTACTGTTTGTTTCATCGACACATATTGTGCAAGGAGTGATGTTTTCCTATTGATTTTGCCTGTATTTGCTGCAATACATTTTAGATTGGTTGTGCTTTTGTGTTTTTCTTTACAGGATTTTGTTCATTTTTTTCTTTAGCTGTTATCCTTTGTACTTGTGTTTAATCTATATATTGGTCCTAGTTGCGCTATGAACTCTCATAAGCGGGTCTTAGTTTGCTTTTCTGTTGTATGATTGCACATTTTCTGGTGCTCTTTTGGTTCATTTCATCAATAGCAGGAGTGCGTAAGATTTCGGTTGACTGATAAACTCATGCTGGTTTTTTGTCTGCTAGCTTTGCTGCATTGCCACCATGTTAAAGCAAATTCTTAGCAAATTGCCTAAGAAGCTGACAAAATCTGACACATCAGATTCGGCCCAGAGTGATTCTGGGAGTGCTACTAGTTTTGCAAATGTCTTTCAGTGTACAACTGTTGGGGTTGCCATTTCAAACAAATTAAATGCTGTTAAGCGGGTATCATCAGCGGTATTTCCAGCAAGCTTGAGTGCTGGAGTGGAAGCAGTTGATCCCCATGTATCTTTCAAAGATGTTTCAAATATACAGAAGCAAAACCTGTTTATCAGTAAGTTGAATCTTTGCTGCCGTGTTTATGATATAAATTGTCCTGATAAGAATTGCAAAGAGGAAGATGTTAAACATCAAATATTAGTAGAGCTTGTTGATTTTGTTTCTTCTGGATCGGCAAAGTTCACAGAACCATCAATAGCTGCAATGTGTAAAATGTGTGCAAGTAACTTGTTCAGGGTTTTCCCACCTAAGTTTCGTGCTAGTGCTACTGGTGGAGAAACAGAAGATGAAGAGCTAATGTTTGATCCTTCCTGGTCTCACCTGAAAATTGTTTATGATCTACTCCTTCAATTCATAAATTATAATGCACTTGATCTAAAGGTGGCTAAATTGCATCTTGATAACGCTTTTATTGTTAGATTGCTTGACCTTTTTGATTCTGAGGACCCTAGAGAAAGAGATTGCCTGAAAGCAGTTCTGCATAGAATCTATGGGAAATTCATGGTACACAGGCCTTTCATACGGAAATGTGTCAGCGATATCATCTACCGTTTTGTTTTTGAGACTGAACGTCATAATGGAATTGCTGAGTTGCTGGAGATTTTTGGGAGTGTAATTTGTGGGTTTGCGTTGCCATTGAAGGAGGAGCACAAAATGTTTTTGTGTAGGGTTTTAATACCTTTACACAAACCTAAATCTGTTAGTAGTTATCATCAGCAGTTAACATATTGTGTTGTACAGTTCATTGATAAGGATCCAACACTGGCTAGCACGGTGATAAGGGGGATATTGAAGTACTGGCCGGTAACAAATAGCCAAAAGGAGCTGATGTTCATAAGTGAGTTGGAAGAGGTTTTGGATGCGACAATCATGACTGAATTTCAGAAGGTTATGGTCCCACTGTTCCGAAGAATAGCTTGCTGTCTTAATAGCTATCATTACCAGGTAATTTCGGTTAATCTGCTGCTCTTTTAGCTTCATTTTCATATGAAAAAAGTAACCTTTTGTCATTCTAAACTTAATTCATATTTTTTTCACCTTATTGAGAGAACTTCCGTGTAAAGTAAGAAATTGGATTCTGCTTCTAAATACCACTATGTTGTCAATCCTTTTTTCTAGCTCTTCTGATTTCATTACTTTCTCTGATATACTTGGATATATACATTGATTTAGCCTTTGTGTCATGCAATGGAATTTCTAGTTACATGGTTTCGGAGCTGTGATGAGAATGTTGTGTTTGGTGAGTGTACATATCAGATAAGATTGGATTAAGAGTAATGCATTAAATAGGAAAGTATGTAGCGACAATCTCACCTAGGATGATTTGGACATGTCACGTGTGTGGAAGAAACTGTAGAAGCAAACTAATGGAAAAAAAAAACCATTAAGGAGGGTTTAGAGATCAATGGCTTGTTCTGTAAACGTGATATACAATGGCTTGTTGGATCGATGCAACCGATTCCACCTTGCAGTATAAGACTAGATTGTTGCATTGTTTTGGTGACGATAACTGTGATGAAACACTGTCTGACCATATATTCTTCAACAAACTTTTTCTGATACACTCCTTATTATTAGTTAAAATTTATCATAAATTACAAAAATCATGAATGGATCTCATTGAATACGGTGTGAGATCTAGACAACACAGTTTTGTTATTTTCAATAAAATTTCCAACCTTAATAAAAGTGTATTAGAGGGCATGTTGTTAGTATTTCTATTATGAAGAACATCTATCAGTGTACTTATTCATATCTTTGTTCAGGTGGCTGAACGTGCTCATTTGTTATGGAACAACGAACACATCTTCGATGTTGTCGCCCAAAACCGGCAGGTGATTCTGCCTCTTGTGTTCACAGCACTTGTACATAACACTCAATATCACTGGAACCGAGCAGTGCTCAACCACACCGAGAACATGAGGAAGATGCTGTCTCAGATGGATGAGGAGCTGGTGCTTGCCTGCCAACTTAAGTTGGAGGAGGAAGATTCAAGGTCAATCGCCGCAGCGGAGCGGCGGAGAGTAACATGGGAACGTCTTGAAGCTGCTGCCATTGCCAATGTCCAACCTATAGCTGTAGTTGGTGATGTTTTAGCATCTCCGGCATGTTCGGTGGCATGCTAGTTAACAGCTAGTGTGAATGTTCAAATTACTTAGCAACATGGTTCTTGCGTTTTGGCATGTTTTAAGATGCATTTGCAATGCCATTTAGGTTTGTAAATCCTAAGGTTTGCCTCCAAAGTTGTTTAGAGCGTGTTGCTTGTGTTATGGGAATTGAAGGGTATTTGTTTGTGGTGTCGGTGCAGTCACGCATGCAATTATTTGCTGTGTCAGCTCCACCCACTTCTTACTACCTAATGACCTGGCTGGCCCCCACTTTAGCTCTTTACTTGTATTGGCTCACTGGCATTGCACTGCAGTGATGAAGACGTTGTACCAGAATCAATGTGGTATACATTCATCAATACGCTAACTCTATGTATGTAGATGTCTGTGCATAATGCAGCCTTCTGCTGGAGATACCAAATGAAACTTACGTATGTGCTGTGTTCCATTCTATCGTTTTGGGAAAACTAGCAACAGTACTATAGGTAATTTTGTTTTTTATAAATTGCGTAGGCAATTTTCTTAAAGTTTAATTTTCATGTATGTTAGGAATTTTGTAGTGTGAATGAATTAGAAAAAATTGTTTCAAATATAATTTCTAGAGTAATTTAGTATTTTCATTATAATTCTACATCTGGATCCTTTTTCTTTGACGCCTTCTTCATAATTACTTGTAATGGATGCATTGTAATCTTATCAAAGAATTATGAAGATGCTTATAATAGACTTCTAGAAAGATACTATTTACTAACAATCTGTTTTTTAAAAAATCGCCACTATCCTTTTTCGGGATTCTTTGGTACAACTGGATTTTTGGATTTTTTTATTGGAGACAACAAATCCTATTAAGAAAACATTGTATACACAGCACCTCTTTTTAATTAAAGAGTGAGAATGATGATAATAGACTTATAGAAAGATACTAGGTACTGACAGTCTGTTTTAAAAAAATCGTTTTTAATCGAACTCAACCGAGCTATCTTACCAACTCAAAAACAGGAAAATTACAAAAAGAGAGTTGAATTATAATTTAATTTAAATTTAATTTTTTTTCAAACAATTAGAGTTTGTAACATCTCTGACTAATCAAATTATAATTTTTGCATTTGATATATCAAATTATAAGTTTGACCTAAACTAATTTGTTAAAATGACATTTATCTGTATTGTTCTAGTGTCAACCTTTGATTATTAATACTATCAAATTAAGCGTCTTCTTATTTGTTTAGTATTTATTTTGTTTTGGAGAAACAAATTTCTTATAATAAGCGAATATAAACTCTTTCAAATGCAGGTCAACCTATAACGCAAGTATACAAGGGAATATCAGCGAGGCTAACTAAGACTCATGGCTCAACTACATTCAAAATAAGAAACCTGATTTCAAATACACTGATCAATCCATATGGAAAAAAGGATAAAAATACCCAAGAAACTATGATACACGTAACAAAGAAAGCCCAAAGGTTTATCACCTGTTTTTCAAGATTCTTCACCTTCAAAACTGAACCCAATGCTATAGTTGGTTCGGTCATTGGATTTTGCCAAGGAACCGATACCATTATGAACCACGATTTCCATCTTCACAAGAAACAAAGAGGAAAAAAACATTTTAGTTAACCATATCTTCCTCTACCCCTTCCTCTTCCCCTTCCTCTCCCCCTTCCCCTGCCTCTTCTTCCTCCTTGTGCCATTTGATGGCCGCTGTCAGAATCCCTTTCATATGTGAACATACTTAACCTAATATCTTGTGCCTTGGCTTCATAAGTACCCAAACCCAATCCTACCTAAACAAGTCAAGTCATAAGATAATAAGACACAGGACCAAGTATTATAGAGTGATGACGAAAAAAAGAAAAACAAAACAGCATAATTCACAAGATATTACTAAAGAGTAAGGTACTGACCTGAGAATCCTCAAGGTTTAGTTGATTTTGAAGGTGCCTAGCAAATTCCTCATCATGACTAATGTATCGATCCTTGTCTATATTAGTAAGCTTTGTCTGGGCCTTTCTGTTTTCATATTCTTCCAAAGTGAATACAACTGGATCTTCTTCTTTCCCCTTGCCCCTATGTTTCCAACCCCTACCATGTCGATCATTCTGACTTGGTGGATTCAGCTTCTGAAGTAATTTTTGGGCAGCTGCTTGATTTTGCACAGGAACAGATTCCACAACTGTAAACAGGTCAAACATCAATATCACACTAATTCCATTTGGGAGAAAGAGAATTGAATAATTAATAAAAATGGCTAAGGCAAAAAGGGCATGAATTTGATTCCTATTTTATATGCATATGTAAATTGTCAGTTCATTCCCAAAGAGATGCAGAAAGTCTGATTGTTCATATTAAATAAAACATCCAACCAATGAGGCAGTTTTTCCAGGGCACTTGTATATTGCTTTTGATTAAAACACACACACACACACACACATATATATATATATATACCAAAAGCACTTGGAACAAAAATATAAGACAAAGGAAGCACCTTCTTTCGGCCTTGTGCCTGAACTACTAGCCTTGTCTTGAGCTCTTTGTTGAGGTAGATTGGATTCTAGATTTGCATCCAAAATATCTGCCTTCTGATTGGGGCCTTGCTGGATATCAGTTGGTCTCGTCTCAGTTGTACCGAGCATAGCAATTGGCTTACGATTTCTACTAGAGTTATAATCTGCAATACCTGTTTGTCTCATCTCAGCTTCACCAACATCAGCAATTGGCTTTCGACTTCTACTAGAGTTATAATCTGTAATACCTGTAGGAGAACGCTGTTTTTGTCAATTCCATGCAAACTATCATGAATTCTGAACAACAGCACATTTGGTGTTTGAAGGTCTATTGTTAGAACACATAAAATATCAATATTTGTTCCAGAAATCCTTAAGGCTTGTAGATTTCACTAACATCTCTGAGATTACTGAATCCTGCAAATTGGCCATTAGTTTTTGTCGCTTTCCCGTTTATTTCAATGGAATGGAAATGGTATAAAAGAGGAGTCAGTGCCAGGAATTTCTTTTCTCTGTATAAACCGGTCTGACAAATTTTAATAGGAGATATCACTATTACCAAAACTAACAATTCAAAATTTGAAGACTTGCTTCCATAAGATTTCAAAATAGTGAAGGTCAATGTAATTTAGTCCATCAAGCAGTCCTCACATATAATACATCAAAAACTAAAATAGCCTTAAGAGGAGGCAGGATGAACATGAATGATCATCATCCATATAACAATTTACTTATTTATCAATTCCAATTCTGTGCTAATAGCAAGAATCACTTGATTATGAACAATAATGACGAAACAAAATCACAATCAATCTTGAAGAAGAAAACAGTGCACATAATACAAAATAGAACGGAAAGAATGACAAAAAAATGTTCCTTTTGACCTGAGTAAGATCCAACCTGCAGCTTCACAAACTGTGGAGGACCACCTGTATCACGATTCTCTAGCTTTCTTAAAGATGATCGGGAGAATCCTGAATATTTTTTATTCATCTCCCATTCATCGTAGAGTGATTGAACAACACCTCCTAATACAGTCAATACTTTAGGATTTAAGCAAACAATTCCACTGTGAACTGCAACTTTATTTTCCAAACGGATCTGTACAATGGGAACACAACAACAGTATCATAAAAGGTAAAACTGATTTAAACTTGACACATTCAAATAGAGATTCAGGAATAAAAACATAAGAGAGAACCAATAGATCACATAATCACTAAGGTACAAACATGTCACAACAATATAACATAAAGCCATATCAACAATCAAGACAGATTAATGACAATCAACAGAATATAACAATTGTATCAACCAATGTTCCAAACATACATCAACATACAGCAATTCAGCTCCAAATGTAAATGAAGGTTTTTAGAGTTGTCCATACACATGACATACATCAATACTCCTCATATACTTCTGGCGACATATCTGAAAGTGTCCAATTTTCTTATATATTTTTTAAGAAAAAACTGAAGGAATAAATTTGGGGTACATTCGGGGTAGTTATGAACTAAAGGAAAACTATCCATATCTTTATTCCCAATAGTTATGAATTAATGAGAAATTACCAATATCTATTTGTTTTCCAATATTCTGCATCTATATACTTTAAAGCAATGTTCCCTTAGATATCCAGAGCACTACATTTAAAAAATTTCCCGTATTCCTACGTGCATGTCGTGCCAATTATCCAGGTTTCATGTGTTCGCAATATCTCACTATATCAAAGAACAGAACAGGGCTTCCCCATTTAAAACATTGATATAAATCAATGTAATTTAAAAGGTTTATAACAGACTATGCCATGCATTCGGCTCACAATCATAAATGTAAATGCAGTTGCCGCAATACATGGCAAGAACGGGACTACCTTTGTACCCGGAACCACATCATCCGGTATAGAAGGAACGTGAGAATATTCCACAGCAGTTATTTCGGAGTGACCATCAGTAAGACACAATCTGAGAAGTCTCCGAGCACCTGAATTCCTCAAAAACTCATCCACGCTGCTCTTAGATATATCCCTCACCGAAGTTATCTGCTAAAACCCAACACAGTCTTAAGCAGTTATCAGAAAGAGAATTGCAACAAAAAAACAAATTAAAATTGAGCAGCCCTATAGTTTGAATAGATGGAATTGCCTGAAGAACTTTTGGGCCGTGAAGAACAGACGAAGCATTGCGAAGGAGAGAGGGTTGGGGTAAGGACTTGGCGCCAATGGATCGAAGGTCCGAATTGAGGAGTTCTGACTCGACAGAATGTAGGACTTTGGAAGGTTCATCGGCGACTGCGGATTGAATGGCGATGATGGCCTTCAATTCGTCTGTGTCTTCCAAACACCAACCTCTTTGTCTTAGGGTTTCAAACACCATTCTCCAATTCTCCTCCATCCCCAACTGTCTTCTATTTCCACTCTGCTTCAGTTTCTACCTTCCCAAAACGCCAATGTTAACGGACTTAGGGTATTGGGCGCAATTACTTTCTTCACCCCGTATTTTCGAACCTGCACTCAATAATTGGGTGAAATAACCGAATTGTTCTCTCTACTTCTCTCTCATTTCAATCCACCATTCCTCAACTGCTAAAAAAAACAGTGTAATTAGAAGATTAGAGCAAAAAAATTTCCAAAAGTTTGTTCATGAGAAGTCATTTTGGAAAACGCATTTTAAAAATAATTCTGTTTTAAAAAGTTAGTTTCCAAATATATTACGTAAATTCTAAACATTTTATTATAGAAATCTTGTTATGAAAATTTTATCCTATTAAAAAAAAGTGTTTTAGAATATATTTCATGAATTCCGAAAAATGTGTTGAAAGAAATTTTCAAAACAGATAATCTAAAAGTCATTTACATAAAAGATAAAATAATCATTTTAAAAATCATAAAGTTACACGTTGAAATTGAAAGAAATTGCCGTTACATTCAATGTTCAAACTGCTCCAAAGGAGGGAGAAACTGAGTTTATGATTTTTCCTTTGAGTTTAAAGTATAATGCGTTTAATGAAAACAGTAGTTTAAATGATGCTTAATTTAGTTTCGGAATAATTTTGTATCCATTATAAAAGAATATTATCAATTTGGCTTTTAGTTTGGAAAGAGATTTAATAGATTTTTTTCCTCCAAAGGAAAAATATTTAGATTCTAGTCTTTATAAAATATTTTTTGTTTTTGTTTCACTTTTATGATATTTGAATTTGTTGAAGAGTAAATTTTGATTTATCTTTATAAAATAATTTTTGTTTTTCCAAAATCTTATATCTTTAGCTTTTGTCTTTAAGTTGTATTTTAAAATATAAAATATATACTTTATGGATTTCAAAAGATTTTAAAAATATCACATGCTAATAAAAAATTATTTTAAGATGAATAAATGACATTTATTTTATGAATATGGGTCACGTTGTACCTTATATTAATGATGTTATCTATAATGATGTTGGACTTTCTACAGAATACATATTAATGTTCTTCTGCAATGAATAACAATACATATTACTAACGAGTGTCACATAGTATGAACTAAAAATAACTTTTTGAGAAATTAAATTATTTTAATCATTGGATTATTTAAAATTTTAGGCATTAAATTATAAGAATATATTGTTGGGAATAGAAAAAATATAGTTTAGATTTACTATAGGAGTAAAATATTTTAATTCTTGTTACATCTCTTCGCCTAATTCTTCCTAAAGAGATTGAATATGAAGTTAATTTGGAGATTGTTACATCTCCATGTAATAATAATCCGAATAAAGTGAATTGTTGCCACAAAATCAAATCTAGGTTTCACATTTTGCACCCTTAAGATGCCTTCGTGGATCTAAATCAATCAATGTTTATTAGTGTAAATTCCTCTACTAATAAGAAATCTAATACAGGACTATTTTAATGATTAGGAACGAAAAATGTGTACAACACAGCTTTTATTTTTACATATCTTCTGTACAGATGTTAAAACCACTTAAGACAAGTTTCTATCTATCTTTTCTACAACTACCCCCCAAACTTGCTTTCTAATCCCTTCATTCCTAAAAAGATCTTGTCAGGTACATCCACTCATGTGATGCAACATTCTCATCTCTGCTACATTGAGTTTATATCCCTTTAAGCTATTAGTGTGTATCCTAGCTCCTTTACCTTCACACTTGGGAACCATCTCATGATAAATAACGACACATAAGTTTCTTTCTGAAGATGATTTGGCTCAATATTGTACATAAGGGGAATATTTTGCTTAATGCATTTCAAATCCCAACAAATCCAATGTAACATATATCTCTTCGGTTTTAGGGTGTGATCTATCGCCAGCAATAAAATAATGTAGTTCTTGTCCAACTTGAATCCAGCTACACCCTGGAATCTTTCTTAGACCCTTTTCTTTCATGAATCTCCTTATATTTGACACTTCATCCCATTTTCCGACAGTTGCATATACATTTGAAAGAGCCACATAATTCCCTGAATTATGTGGGTCTATCTTCAACAACCATTTTGCTATATAATCTGCTAGTTCAATATCATGATTTTGTCCACACGCCGTAAGCAGAGATCCTAATATATGTGCATCAGGATTGCTTGGCATTGTAAAAATAGTCTTGAGAGCTTCATCTAACTGGCCATCGCTGGCAAGAAGTTTGATCAAACAACCATAATGTTCCTGACTCGGTGACATCTGGAGATCAGAGACCATATACTTGAAAATCTCGATGCCCTCCTTCACCAACCCCCCGTGGCTGCATGCTGACAGCACACTAGTAAGGGTTATGTGATCTGGCACAATTCCCTTTTTTCCCAACTGTTTAAAAAGCCCAAGAGCTTCTCTGGCTTGACCATGAGATGCATATGCAGATATCATTGCATTGTACACAGGCAACTCCTTTGTTGAACTCAAACTGAAAACATACTTAGCATCATTCAAAGCTCCACATTTAGCATACATATCTATTACAGTGGTTGCAATATTAAGAGATTGAAACATATAATGCCTCATGATATACCCATGAATTGCCCTTCCATATTTCAACAATGCCATACTGGTGCAAGCTGAGAGCGCACAAGTTATGCTTATGTTATTAGGACTGATTCCCGCATCCTGCATCTCCCTGAAAACCATCGTGGCATCACAACCAAGACCGTTCTGAGCCAAACCAGACATCACCGTAGTCCACGTGATCAAATTAGGCGTAACACCAGAGGAGCACATTTCTGCAAACATGTTTCTAGCCTCAGCAACCTGACCATTCTTAAAGAAACCAAAAATCACAGAATTCCAAGAAACCACATTTGGAGGCACGCTCTCCAGCTGCATTTGAAAGAACAACTTCAAGGCCTCCCCACTCAAACCCTGCTCAGCACACGCAGCCAACATCGTATTCCACAACACAATGTCCTTCTTTCCGGTAGAGCTGAAAACTCGTCTTGCACAATCCATCCTCCCACACTTCGCGTACATATCAATGATTCCACTCGAGACAACCACATCATACTCAAAATCATTCTTAACACAATATGCGTGTGCCTCCATACCCAATCCAGCATCTCTTGTATCAGCAGCAACAGCCAACAAAGAAGACAATGTCACACAGTCAAACCTCAAATTCTGTTCCCTCATCATACGACACATCTCAAGCGCCTTCCCAACCATCCCATACTGCACATAACCCGACACAACCAAATTCCACGCTACCACATCTCTCATCACCATGTCTCCAAAAACCACCTCAGCCTCCTCAACCAAACCAACCTTGAAATAGAAGTTCATAATTGAACTCCCCAAAACGTTATCCAACTCCAACCCTCCCACAACAGCAAGGCCATGCCCTTGTCGTCCTTCTCCAACGGCCTCTAAATTCGCACATGCCGTAAAAAAACCCGACAAAGCAACGGGAGTTACTTCCACTCCCTGCAACCTCATCTCCCGAAACATCCCAATCGCCTCCTCATTCATTCCGTTTTGCGCGAAGGTCACAATCATGGAGTTCCAAGCGACGTCGTTTCTCTCAGCCATTCCATCAAACACCCTCTCCGCATCCTCTAAAGCCCCACACTTCCCGTACATGTCCACAAGACTAGTCGCAACGTAAACACATTCACTGAACCCCATTGTCTTCAAGACGAACGCGTGAACCCCTTTACCAAATCCAACCCACCGAAGAACCCCGCAAGCCTTCAAAACATTGGGGACAACAAAGTTGTCGGGTAAGAACCCCTGGTTTTGCATTTCGATGTAACTCAAAAGCGCTTCTTGGCAACGGCCCATTCGCGTGTGCAACCCGATAATGGCGGCCCAGGAGAAGACGTTCTGGGTTCGCGAATCGCGGAAGAGGGTCGTTGCCACGTCGGATGCGCCGCATTTGGCGTAGAGAATGATTAGCTTGGATTCGACGAACTCGTTTTGGGAGAAGGAAGGACCTTTCTTTATGAGGTGGCCGTGGATTTGGGTGCCGAGCGGAAGGGCTCTCTCGTAGACGCAGCCCTGAAGGAGCGTTCCGTAAACGTCGGGGCCCGCCTGCAGGTTTCGCAGTTGCATTTCGGAGAGGCAGTCTACGGCTTCGCGGATTCTGCCATCTTTGCAGAGCGAAGAGAAGTGGGTGTGAGAGAATTGTTTCGGCGTGATGTTTGTGAGGGCTTGGGATTTGGAATGAGGAAGATGGAGCGGAGGCTGGGAGAAAAGCCATGCATGCATGGAGGTGACGGTGGTCGGAATTTGCAGAGGGAGGAAGAGTGACGTGGCGAATTGAGAATTTGAACGGCAGTGGTTCTGTCTGAACGGATAACTCAGCACGTGGTAAATGATCAAGTCCAGTCTTTCGTAAACTGATACACAAATTTTATCCGTTAGTTTTTATATATTTAAAATTCATTTATTTCGGTCCTTTGCATATTATTTTCTCCCTTATACATACATTAGTTAAAATTAAGAGGGTCATTTTCAGGCCTTTGGGTAGAAATGGTGATTTCAACCGAAGGATTTTTCAGCCATCGTTAGGTTAAAGGAGGATACTGAACCTTAAAATCAACGAGACAATCAATGCCGACCCCGACATTGGTTCTCACATTTGAAACCATTCTGCAACCAATTAGATACATTTCATAATTAATCAGCAGAGGGAAGAACATGTTTGTTTCATTGCCAATTCTGGAAATACTTCCCAGTATGAGACTTCTCAGCTTAATGGAGTACAATCGTGGAAAGTACAAGAATATCTGATAGTTACATTCTTCCAACACTGAAATAACTTCACCAGAACATCCAATCATGCATAGTTTCCCACTTGTTGAATCCCTGCCCCTCAGCCAACAATGTAAGGTTGGAGAGGCCTGTTCTTTCTTTTGCAGTATCTTCTGATATTGATGCAGGAAACACTCTCAGTGTTGCTGAAATTCTTGCATTTTTTATACTATGATTGTTAGTTTCCTCCACACATATTACATGCTGGAAGACAAGCCTGAAATCTTCATGGTTCAATCTCCAGTGCGAATTGCCAAATTCTTTTCCTGGTTGAAGAGGACTTAGTTTGCGTTGGTAAGCATACCTGTCAACCAACTTGTAATTTGGGCTAACGTTGAAAGGTTCTTGAATACTTTGGAGAGTCTTGCAAAATTCAGAGCCACTGAATTTGAGTACACCATATTCTTCCCATTCCTCTTGGAAAAAGTGTTTATTATCATCACAAGATCTTGGAATTGATTCTGAACTAAACTGATAATTGGAATACCGATTCAACTGAGAAGAAATGTGAACATTATCAAAGTACTTCAAGCTTCCATGTTTGTTTAAACTTCTAATTTCACCCTTTATAGCCCTGCTAGTCAAATTGAATTTCTGAGGGTAGCTGAGAAGAAGCAATATCTGATCATCTTGCAACAGACGTGGTTGGTGGCTATAACCAGACCAATGAGTATTGGATATGTCCCAATATTCAACATGGGGTTCTGATTTGGGTAAAGCTGCGTTCCCCAAAAGACAGAAGAAACGATCTCCCCCACTTTCAAAATAGACCCCTTCCAAGACAACAGTGAGGATGGAGAAACCAGGCATCATGGTGAAAGATGGAGAGTGAAGAGAAGGGTAAAATGTAGTATTTCTAGATATGCCTAATGACAATAGCCCTCCAACATTGACTGAAGCATTTTCTTTGTGGTGAACTATATTCATGTCCTGCACTTGAAATGAAGCAAGTTGTAATGTATCTGCTCCATGAGGGGACTGCAAGTCACTCTCATCAAATGGCATCAATGGAAAGCCGCCATTCTCCTGATTCCAATCTCCATTAGCGAAAGAGAGTTCTGTTTGAAGTGTGTAATCTCTATTGTCATCAGGAACTGATTTGTACGGTGAAGTAACATATTCAGCTACACGATTGTATCTGTAGACTATTGAAGATTGCTCTCTGAAATTCTTGTAAGCAATCGACTGAGAAATGAGCATAAGCAGTTCGAACAAAGTATAAAGGCTTAGACTAGCAGATTCAGCCATCATACTCAGAAAAATTAACACCGAACTAGAACATTGGAAACATGGTAGAACCGTATGACATAATAAAAAGACTAAAGCCAATGGGGTTACACAAAAAAGGGAAAAATCACAGGAATGATTATGAACTTGCCATGATCCCTGGTTGGTTAAATGAATAACACAGGGACTTGTAATAATAGATTGGTTAAATGTGGTTAAAGGGAAGATAGATCCATAAATCAAGTGGAGAGGAGCTGACCTGAAAGAAGTTGCAGTTTCTTTTGTTTGACCTCAGCAAAGATTGGAGTGGTGGTGCTTCTAGACAAACCTCATAATCAAGGGTTGACCAATAGCATGTGTCATGTGGAGGAAAGTTCTTGCAAAATGGTATTAAATTTACTTACAACTACATAATTAATTGAAAAATGATGTTTTCACAATGTCTTATAGATATAAAATCATTAGAGAACTCTCTTCTAGTAATAATAAGGTTATCAATATTTGTATATGAAATAAGGGGTATACAAATATTATTATTCCAATCCCTGCAACATTTTGAGAAAGAAGAAGAAATTCAATGGGAAGAAAAAGAAATGCAGAGTTGAAAAAGACAAGCTATAATAAGGAGAAGAGGAAAGGAAAAACATTGAGCAATGCAACATTTTAGTCTTATTACGGTAAAAAAAGAAACATTGTTTATTCTTAAAAACCATTTTCTTTAGAATTTTGAAAACGATTTGAAAATTTGGTAAGGTTCATGGAAACGGAATTCTTCTCAAAATTCTATGATTTGTACAGTTTCCTTTGTAATTTTTTTTGAATGAGTTTATTATGAAAAAAACAATCACATACTTTCCCCCTCTCTTTTTTCTTCTTTTTATGTTGTTATGTTCTTGAATTAATTTCTAATGGAGATTGAAGGTTAATTCATGGTTCCTCCGATGATGGCTAAAATTTGAGTTTTTTTTATTTAATTGTGAATTCGTGTGATTTTTCTTTCTTCTTTGATTTCCAGTTCTGAATTTAAATTTTTAATTATAAATGTTTTAAGTTCCGAACTAAATTAGATTAGGGTTTATTCAATTTAAGGTTAGGATATTGAATTAAGTCAGTTTGAGTTCTTAAATTTGTAATTATTGGAGATTTTTATTATAATTTCAATTTTCTTTAGTATATATGTTAGGTTATACATCAGATGCAAAAAGGATAAAAAAAAATTAAAGGAAAAATGACCTATTGTAAAAATGATTTTGCAAAGTTCGGTGAGATTTCCAAAGCTCTAAAACTTCTCTTTTCAAACTCTAAACTTGCATCATATAAGTATATAAGTTTAGTCCCTTAAAAAGGTAAGAAATATGTTAAAAGATAAAATGTTAAGGTTGATTCTGAAGAGTTTAATTTCATATGTAAACACTACAGTCATTCAATCAAAACTAATAAAAAAAGATTTAAGAGAATTTGGATACCTAAGCAACTTATAATTCTTCTTTAAGATCTATTTTATAAGAAATTGATAAGCTTTTCCAAGTTCTTCCTCGTTTTCATAAATATCACCAATTATTTCACTAGAAATTGAATTGTGACTCAGTCTACTTAGTTTGCACCACATGATAATTGTGCAACCTACAACAATTTTTCCTGAACTGTCAACTAAAAATCAAACTCCTGATATTGATTTTGATATCAATTGTTGGATCGAATAGCTACTAATAGATTAAAAGTTATAGTCAATAATCACGATTCAATTGTGACTCAATCTACCTAACTTTCATATCGAAACAATTGATTTCATCTGACACATAGAATAAAATAATTTTTTCCATATAATGATATCTAAAACAATTATGAAATTTCTTTTGTTTCCATGTAATTATATCTAAAACAATTACAACAAAATCAAATGAATTTATATAATGACATCCAAAACAATTATAACAGAAAAAAAATTACTTTTTTTTCAAACACTCAACTAAAGCTTTGGATCTCATTTTTAAGATATTGTAGCCATTTAATTAAAATAATATTAGAAAACACACACATATTCTTAAAATTTGTTTAGATTCAATTGATTTAAAACAAATCTTATTATAAAAACAATTGCTCTATTAAGCCGTCTGTCTTGAATCAAAGCTGTAAATATCTATATTATAACCTTACAAATCACTGTTAGAAAGTTCAGGTGTTATAAATGATATATGAAACAAATAGAACATCTAGATTATTTTTGTTATCATCACAACTCAGATAGAGTTCAGGTCTATTAATTATCAAACCGTATATTGATATATACACCGTCTATAGAGTCTCAATAAAGCTTATCAAAATTATATCATTCATTCTCTGATAGGATTTATTTTAAAGTCTCAATTTCAAAGAAAGATTAAGATAGAATATTTAATATATTCATTGTAATAGAGTGATTTATGCACTCATAACCAATATTAGTTTATGTACTTATTGTTATTGACTTAATTACTGAAATCTCTTAAAAAGTTATTTTAAGAGAGAAGTTAATACCACTTATAAGTTTAGATCAATTAATATAAATCTTTTGTATATTATTAATATTACTTGATCGTTATATAAAGGTGATTTAATTTAGTTGATTACAAAAAGTATATTTATATATATAATATTTGTTTATTTTTCTAATAAAAGCAAAATGCAAATTGTGATGATAAAGTACAGACTAAATAATTAATTAAACTAAACTATAAATTGATGAAAATTCTGTATGACATTTATAATGATAGAATAATTTTAGTATTATATAGAATAAAAGATAAGATTCAAAGATGAAAAGGTGAAAATAAAATGAGGATTCTTGAAAAAGAAAAAGACAAGCGTGAGTTGCACACCTGTTTACGGTGACCAACTCAGAGAGAATCAAGTTGTATTTAACTCTAATTATACTTTATTATAAGTTTACATGTTGCCTGCACGGTGGAGGTAGAAAGGAAATGAAATTAGTTAATGTAAGTGGAAATATTCTTCAATGTTTTTAAATCTTTACCAGACCAATAATTGTCTTTAAAAGGTGGTAGAACCCTTCTTTCACTACACATGTTGGAACTTCATTGGTCACTATATGTACCCATGACCTTCTTTCAACTTTCTTTATGCCAAATTTATTCCTTATTCGTTCGTCTTTTGCTTTTGTTAATTGAAGCTTTCAACGCAAGAACAGTCTCATTTTTATACCTGTATTTATTTTTTTCATCTTTCCAATAAGAAAAGCATAAGATTGTTTTTGTAATTAAGAAGCAGAAAGAAATTTCTTCTGGAAAAGCATTCCTGTGTTAATTAAATTTTATTAACCAAGTAAGAGTAGTGTATCATTTACTTTACTTCAAACAATAAAAATAAAATAAAGGGTAGGGTTACTGATTTAGTATATCATTTTAATTTATGAAATATCGAGAATATTGATTTAGTATTTAAACATGTAAAAAAATATCAAAATTAACTATTCATATGTAGCCTAAAAGAAAATTTGAAAGAAATTTGACATGGGTTGCATGAAAAAGAAAAATGTATGGTCTCCAACAATAGCATTGGGAAAATACAATGTTGAGGCATTGTGGGAGATGGGAATGGTAGAAGGAAGGAATATTCTGTGTCTTTGTATATTACTATTGATGGAGCAGACAAAAGGGATATTCAGAAGGAGGATATGGAGGAATATTACGGATACATCACAACACTCTTCCACTTACCCTTCTTTTTCAGTGTTTTTTTCCCTAAATTTTTCTTTTGCTTTTGCTTTCTGATAGAGAACAAAAAAAAAGAAGAAAATGGGAATGAAAGGTATGGGTTGTAGTTTAGCTTGAAGGAGAAGAGTGAAGTTGGAAAGCAAGGAACCAGGCATTATTGTATGGTGAACAGAGGGACAGGGAATTTGATGCACTCTCCCTCTCTTACGCACACTTAACCTTTCCCTTTTTCATTTTTAATTAAGAATCACATTATCTTTTGTTTCTCACTCTGCTCCACTTTTGCTCTTTTGCTTGTTAGGTTCCTTTAATTTAATAAAGACCAACAAAGTGGCCACCTGACTCGGGGCAGACTCACCGATCCAATTACGTGCGTGTGCCACAATTGTTGCTGTTGGTGAATACTCTCTGCACATAACTCTTTCATTGAAATTAACGTATGCATAGATCACAATATATGTAATTTTTTATAAACTAATATATTAAATAAATTAAGTTTAAGTCATAAAAATCAATTTTAGAACGAAGTGGATTTTAAGTCAATTTCATCATCGCTAAAATCGATGTGTAAAGCGATGTTTATATTTATTTATATATTGTAATTTGTTATATCTTTTTATATAATATATAACATATTTTTTTATGTCTAAGTCTAAGTCTTATATTGAGTAGAAATAAGAAAATTGATTATCCTGTATAGATTTATAGTTTTTAAACTTTTGAGTTGGAGGTGATGGTAATCATTTATGTGAGTTTAATTCAAGTCTTATTGTTTTTCAATCTCCCTCAAAAGACCATTTGTGGTATTAGAACCTAGTCTATAGTAAAGGTCACACTTAAGATACTCATAGTTGAAATGTTTCTGTTTGAGGAGAAGTATACCAATATGGAAGGAACTCACTCTTGAGGAAGATATTGTTAGAAATTATAGTATGAGTCTAGGTCCCATATTTAGTAAAAATGAGAAAGATTACTAACATATAAAGAAGAAGACTCATAAACTCATTGTCTTAAGGTTTTAAGTTGAAAGTGGTGTCAATTCCTTAAGTAAGTTTGACTTAGTTTCACTATTGTTGAATCTAGAATGAAATGAAATTTGAAGTGCTTATAAGTATTCTCTTGTTCTTTGAAAGTCATCAAAGAAAATACCTTGGATATGACACATTTCAAGAAATATTTAAGTTCTTCCACATATAATTGATGCTCAATTTGTATATGGATATTCTCTTAGTTAGAATATTTTAGGATTGTTGTTTGTTTGGGGTTCCATAGTGGTGGAAATCTTAATTCTTGGTAGGGTTGTTGTTTGTTGGGGGTTCCATAGTGGTGGAAATCTTAATTCTAGGTAGAGAATGCAATGCACCATAGAAGTGATTTTCATTTATGTGTTTAAGACAACAAGTCATTTGTGTGTTTAAGACAACAAGAGACATATCGTGACAAAAATGTAATAGAAAAATATTAGTGCTTAACATTTAGAACATAATTAAGATACTCATTGCGTGCATGTTATGCCGTTAGACTGTTTATTAGTTATGAAAATACATAGACATTTTATCTAGATAAATGATACATGGCGTTATAACAACTATGTATCTCAATCACTCATTTTTTAGCAAATTTCATGTGCCATAAAGTTTGTACATGGGTACCAATTTTTCTAAAAATAGAAAAGACTACCCTTGACTACTAGTACTCTAAAGAAATACCACATATTTTCATGTAACATTAAGTCTTTGTTAATTTTATAGAAGTAGAAACAAAATCTTTAGACTAAACAGAAAACTCTAAGGATCCTGAGTGATATATTCTGAGCCAACAACATAAATATCTCACACATCTTCAAGAGAAGAGAAAACAAGTTAAGATTATCATTTTTTAAGAACTCAATTATTTCCTAGGCAAGATCTAACTTTTTTATTTAAATGATTTTCTAATTTTTATAAAAAAATAAGTTATAAAAATAAAATTATTAATGAGAAAAGTATGAATCATTGAAGAATTATTTAAAATATAATTTTATGTATTTATATTTTTTATGTATATCTATGAAATTGAAGTTATTTTTTCAAAATATATTTAAATTTATACTTTATTACAACTCATTTAAATTTGTCTTTTATAAAAAGATTAAATTTATTTGTATTAATATTTTAGTGTGCAACTGTATTTGAATTGCATTTTAAAATGAATTTTTTTAGATATGTTGAATAAGGAGTAGACACTAACCTTATAGTCCCGATCCGGTGAAGTCCTACTTGTCATGAAGTTTTTCCAGCTAATTGACCAAATATAAAGAATACATTTGGGTGAGATTAAAACCACGAACAATGCCAACAAAATCTTGCTAGATCCATGTTTTTTGTAAGCGTTTCTCTTTTTTTCTCGCACTTTTTACATGGCTTAAAAATACTTTAAAGTTAAAGCATAAGATAAAAGCTTTCAAATTATTGTTATAAAGAAAAGAAAAGCAAACTCAATCTGTAATTTAGTTCTTACAGAAGGAAGAACAGAAAATATGGTTTACCATGGTTTCATAGAAAAGCTTGTGTTGGGCATGTGTAGGGCAAGGTTGTACTTGTGGGTGTCCTTACCAATGTATACAAATTTGTGTTATGAATGATTCTCCCATGATTATTTAATAGCCACCACTTGAGATGGGAGAGCATATACCATCCACATAATTTTCACCACCACATTGAATAAAGAGAAAGGGAAAAAGAGGGAGAGAGAGGGAGAAAGCACATATTCAAAATAAGTTTTAGTATCAATCCACCTTGCAACTTTCTCCAAGTCCAAAAGTTGCATAATTGTCCTGAATTTGATTGCATTAAAAGAGAAAAAGAGGAATATCTAATTCTAAAAAATGAGACATTCATCACAGAATATAATATTTCCATGCAAGCAAGGAATATCTTAGCTCCAATTCTATGACTGTAAATTAAGGGAACACAACTCACGAGGGCAGAAAAAAAAAATCTCCCTAAAAAGAGTGGTAAAGGAGGGGGAACAATGGAGGATCCTCTTCTACTACTACCTATCTTTAGTGAAGTGGGTGTGAAGCCAAGGATTCCCCTTTACAATGTAAAAACGAATTTATGCTTCTTTAGCTCAGGTTAGATTTTTGGAAAAATATTATATATGTAAAAAATATAAAATAAATTATTCAGCTACCTTTGTCTAATATGTAAATTAAACTTTTGGAGCGTTGATTTTCATATATTATATCAGTAGCTACTATAAAAACAAGTCTAAAGCTAATCCTTTGAACCAACATTTTTTTCTAATAAAGCAGCAGTTATGCAAAATTGGCTAAAAATGGGAGAGGTTTTCAGCCAATTTCATTGCCAACCTAGATTAGCACGAAAAATACTAGTGTCCTGATTGACACTAATTATACGACGATAATTATTGTTTTTAGTCGTGGGTGATAGAAATTAAATAATCATAAGGAAACCTAATCCATTTAAGTATGAATCTCATCATTTCTTTTTATTGTAGAACTAATACCACAATAAACTTGAATCAATCATTCTATTCAATATAGAGTAACACCAATATAATAAAAACATAACAATGCATTACGATACGTTAGGAAAATAAATTGAAAAATACGCATTGGTGAATGGATAGAAGGAAAGTGGTGGCGGACAACATATGAATAAATAGAACAAGAACTTAAAACAAAACTAAAGAGTAAAAATTAAAGAAAACTTAGGAGATGAAAAAGATATGATGTGTCGCCTCAGCTTAAAAGAAACATTTTTAATATCAATGAGATATTTAAGAATAAATGTTGTATACATATTTATAAATTTATTATATATTGAAATATTTTTAATGTGTTATTTTTTGTTTTTTTAAACTATTTTATTTTAGTTCTAATAAATTAGACTTAATATATATAATTTTTTTTAAGTTAATTAATCTAACATTTATTCACTCTTTTATCATAATTTCTTTTATATATATATATATATATATATATATATATATATATATATATATATATATATATATATTATGATTGTAGTTGCACTGGATTTTATTTTTTTAAGACTTTAAACTAATATGTGAGTTACTTATTTTGGAGTATTATATTATTTCTTACAATTTTTGAAAGTTAAGATATATTGATTTTTTTATCAAAATTTATATGATTTTTTTTTAGTTTTAGCTTGAACTTTTATAATTGATTTTATGGATCTAATTAGAACTCATAATTAGATTCACACATGTAACTCATTAAAGAACTTATATATAGACCAAATAAGTTCTAATTATGAGACAAAATTCATTTGTCTCTTTGAATTGTTTTTTATTTTCTTATCTCTTTTTATCTCTTTTTGTGCTTTTCATTTGTCATCTAAAAAAAACTAATTCTTGAAATTCAATTCATAAAATTAAGTTTAAATTGAATTTTGTATTTATTAATTAACGTTTTGAGTTTGTTCTTCTTCTTTCTAATTTAAAATAATTTGTATTTTGTGATATTAATTTATATTTTTGTGATCTTAATTTGTATTCTTAATTTTAGAAATTAAAGTAGGAATCGATCCAATCTTAATTTAATATGGATTAGATTGAACAATATCTTGATTTTATTCATATATTTGGTTAAATGAAGTTTATTTAATTGAATTAATTAATAGAAACACTTTGATGTGAAAACTTGGATTTGAGTATTTAGATAATTATTCTAAGATAAATTTTTTGAAATCTTAAACCTGTGAATGATCTTTGTTTCCACCCTCAAATTTTCAATCTCTCTTTACGTTTCAATTCCGTTTAAATGTTAAAACCCTCAAATTAATTTGTAGACGAAGAATATTAAAGATTTAGTATAATTGATATATATATATATATATATATATATATATATATATATATATATATATATATATAGTATAATTGATATATGTGCTTTGAGGATAGACATGAGTTGTATTCTTTGATTTTATCTCAAAATGACATTAAAAATTAATGTCCAAGGAAAATGTTAATATTAAGGATTATTATTTTTATAAATCAGAATAATGTTAATGTTAGCATAACCATAAAAAAATGAAATCATGTTATGTGCTAATGGGAGTTGAACATGGGGTTTTTACTATTCCTTATTCGTATCTTTATATTTAAAATATGAAACCAATACATTAATGAATTGTCACATAGACTAATTAGATGCCCACGTGCTAAAATTATAAGTCAGTTACACATGAATGAGTTTAAACTGATAAAAATATATATCACTTAATACTAAAAAAATCAAACAATAATTAGTAGGTCAATTGGGATGAGTTTTAATTTTTGATTATGTGTACTGAGAACACCCCTTCCCAAATATGAAGATAAACCAGCTAAGGTGGGAACATAATAAAAAAAAAATTGTTTAGAATTAAACGTTTACACATTAATTTTGCCATTATTTTTGAGTTTATTTGAACAAATTTTTCCATAAGAATTTTTATAAGAGAAAAATAAGAAGAAAAAAAATAGCTTCTACATAAATTAAAAAATTTAAAAGTTTTATATTTCTTTATACTTAAAATAATCTTAATTAATGTATACATAAACTTATTTAATTTTTTCGCATTACTTTTTTCATTTAAAATTATTTTCAATCTTTACAAATAAGTTGTACAGACATACCTAGCTTCTCTACAGAGTAACTTATGAATGGAAAGTGTGATAAAATAAACATTAATAGAAAGCTAAATTTAGGATAGATAGAAAGAATGGAGTATAAAGTGGAACAAAAACAGTAACATGAAGAATCATGTTTGTGTTGATGATGAATTAATGCAATAACACTCAAAAGTTTTGCTAAAACCAGGCTCTAAGCACAACACTCTCTGTTGTCAGATTCTCAGATTCCTTCTCTCATTCTTTCCTATTATTTTTAAGGAAGTTACATCCTTCTTCTTTATCTCTTACTTTTCTTCTTTTCTTTCTCTCTCCCAAGCCGTGCTTTATTCCATTGAACTCTCTCCTAAAAAGAAGACGATTCCCCCTCGATCCTTCTTGTATTCACAAACAACATAACATCCCTTTTCTCTCTCTCTCTCTCTCTCTCTCATTCTCCCCCACTTGCCCTAGAAAGGAAGAGGCCAAACACCCTCTTTTCCTCTTCCTTCTTCCTACTTACCTCCAGTTTTGTCATGAACACTTCCTCCTAAACAGTTTTTCTCATTCGTTACGTGAAAAGATGGCATCTCAAGTAGAACTTAGCATGGAATACAAGCCCTACACCTATTCCACACTGCTCAAATCCTTTGCAGACCAAACTGATCAGACCTACAAGCTCGAAGACTTTCTCTCTCGCTTAGAGGAAGAACGTCTCAAGATTGATGCCTTCAAGCGTGAGCTTCCTCTCTGCATGCAACTCCTCACCAACGGTACACCTCTCAATCAATCACCATCTTTTACCAAAGAAACGTAATTGGCACTTTCAAAATTCCAATGAACCAATTACATCACAGAATGTCCTAAACCCTAAAGTTTCATCAGCACCCCATCATGAAAATATTATTCATTTGTTTTCTTCTGATCTTACAAATGATTCCTTTCATATTAAGGTCTTCTATTTTTTTCCACCACCTGCTCTCTTTCTAGCAGTTTTCTTCTTTTGCTTTTGCTTTCTCGTATAAAAGTGCGAGAGAGATATTTTCTTTATTATTCTTTTTACGGTACCCAAAGAAATTAACCATTTTAATACGGTTATTTTTTGGGCCAATAATTAAACGAATTGAAGCACATCATGAGAAAGAAATAGATAATTTCTCAATAGTAGAAAGTCCAAATTTCTAGGGTATCATATAATTACTAATTATTTTGTATATATTAGTTGGGTGCATATATACACAACCATGAGTTTATAATTTTATTCTTTGAATGCAAAAAAACAATCTCAATTTCGTTCTTTCTTTTATTTTGCGTAGCTGTGGAGGCTTCAAGGCAGCAACTACAGGCCTTCAGATCAAACCAAGGCACAAGGCCAATTCTGGAAGAATTCATACCCATAAAGCATCCGAACTCTCAAGAAAGCACTGAGAAAGCATCAAACATATCAGACAAGGCGAATTGGATGACATCAGCTCAATTGTGGAGCCAAGCAAACGAAGGAACCAAACCAAAATCCACAATTTCATCACCAAAAGAAAGTGCTGATACAGGGTTTAGCGTGAGCCCTAAGCTAGCCTTAGACAACAAACACAGGAATGGGGGAGCCTTTTTACCGTTCTCAAAAGAGAGAAACCCATGCCAAGGAGTAGGGGGGCTTCCTGAGTTAGCCCTTGCCTCTTCTGAGAATGAAATGGAGGTGAAGAAGTGTGAAGAGTCAGAGAAATGTTCCAAAAGGGAGAGTTCAGGCAAAGGAGGGAGTTTTGAAGGAATTGTTGATCAGGGAAAAACTGCTGCAATTGGAACTGAGACACAAACAGATAATACTACAACCACCACAACTAACACTACTGGCCAAACTCATCGGAAAGCAAGAAGGTGTTGGTCACCGGACTTGCACCGGCGATTTGTTAATGCTCTTCAAATGCTTGGTGGATCTCAAGGTATAATCAACTAATATATTTTTCTGCTCTATTCAAATATGACCTTTTTCAGTCTTTGGTTTCTTTCATTTTAAAGATTAAAAATAAACAAAATTATTTTACAAAACTATTTTTATTTTAAGTACCAAAAAAGATAATCATATGCATAATATTGGCTTGAATTATAGTTTTAATCATTACTGCAATCGAATTATAATGATTGCAGCAATCACTGATAAATGTTTTTTCTTTCTTTTTGTTTTGTGTTACTTTACAGTGGCCACCCCAAAACAGATCAGGGAGTTGATGAAGGTTGACGGTTTGACCAATGATGAAGTTAAAAGCCATCTCCAGGTACTTCTATCTCTGGATTGTACATAATATATACAGAAAGGAATAATGAAAGATCCACTTTGTTTGTGTACTGCACTAATTATCACTGCTTCACTGACACTTATACCATATATCACTCTGCACAATACATATTCTGCACTTGGAAACCATGTTTTCTTCTTTTCATGCTTCCTTTGTCTCTTTCGTTGCACTTTCTCAATTTTCATCATGTTTTCATCATAAACTTTGTCCACAGAAATATAGGCTTCACACTAGAAGACCTAGTCCGAGCCTACATGCAGGAGCACCAACACCACAACTTGTAGTGCTCGGAGGGATTTGGGTGCCACCGGAATATGCCGCTGCTGCGGCGCACTCCGGTGGCCCCAGCCTCTATGGCCCACATCCTACCTCACACGTGCCACCGCCACACTACTGTGCAGGCACCCCCGTGTCGCAAGAGTTCTACAACTCAGCTCCATCACTATCGTTGCCACCACCACAAGACCACAGTCTCCACCACCACCATTTTCACATGTACAAGACTGCACCACAGAGCCAATGCTCTCCGGAATCAGATGTTCGGAGCGGTGGCGAGCGATCTCAGAGCATTGTGGATGGGAAGTCGGAGAGTGGTAGCTGGAAAGGAGAGAAGAAAGGGTTGGCGGCACTGAGAGATCAAGAAGGGGAAGACAGCACTGGGAGTGAGATCACTCTTAGATTCTAGGGCTTATGTGGCACTGTATATTATTATTTTTAGAACTAGGGTTTTTATTTTGATCTTTTTAGTATTAACATGAAGGAAAATATATTCTCATAATTTGAAGTTTTCAGAGATATTTGTTTCTGTTTGTAAACAATGGATTCGGGAAAGTAAGTGCATGCTATGCGTCTGTTTTGTTTCGCTTTGTGTGAATAGGCGATGTTAACAAAATATGAGAGGAGGAATTCTTCCATGGTTGGCATTTTCTTCTTCTCTTGGTTACATATTTGCCCTTTTGATTTTGTTGATAATTAACAGTCACTAACAGTGGTTTCTGCTCGCTGGTCAATATTTTAATTGAAAAATAAAAGTTTTAACAATTTTATTAGCCATTTTGACAATTGCAAGATGAATCAGATCAAATCCCTATACATCCATCCGAATGAAAGTCCATCCACCGTTCTTGTCTTACCATGCGATGAAGATGACCTTGCTAACGAAGAACAAATTAGGGTTTGTAGAAGACACAAGTTCCAAAACCACCAAAGAACCGTGCGGTTTTTCCTTTTATCTAGCTACTACATTATTTTGTTTTGGTAGTTAGTATATTAATAGTTATATATATATATATATATATATATACTAATTTCCATAATAAATAAGATTGATTTTTTTATATATTCAAGTAATTTTGTTAATAATCGTATTTGGTAATCACTTTTTAGCACGTGAATGTTGAAAAAGCTAGGAACTTGAGAATGGTAATAAATGAAACCTAAATGCCGGATTCGACACAGATCTGGTTGAAGCGGGTCTTCCTCCATTTATGATTTTTCTCAAAGAATGGGCCATAAAAGAACCACCGAAAGTAAACAAGTCTTAGTTGCACTTTCTTTCCTTTCTTTGGCTTTTGCAATATGAAAGAAGAATTAGTTTATGTTTTTCATAATAATATAATATGTATTTTTTTAAATAAATATTTATTTTTATCTAAATTTACAATTTATAACAATTGTGATTTCTTTCATATTTAGACTGGTAATTCTCATACTTTCAATTTAGATCAATGGAAGTGCCATAGTTTAAAAGATACGAAAATTTATATAAAATAATAAACACAATGTAACAAGAAATTTCAAAAAGAAGCGTTTTTATACTTGTTTCTAAAAAGATTTCGCTTTTGATATTGAATATATGAAAATATAGCTTGTACATCATTAATTTAAATTTAAATGAAAGCAAGTCATTATGTAAATTTAAGAATCACATAAATATTTTTATATTATCTTGTGAATAAACAACTACTTATAAATGTATGGTTTAATTCAAAATTAACCTTCGAACATAAACTTAATAAATAACTTGGAATATTGAAGTTAAGTTCAAGATTTATAACATGAAGGCTCAAATAGTAAATTTCAAAAGCAACTTAAATGCAGATAACCAAATAAAAAATTATAGAAGAGATGTAAAGCACTGCAACGCAACTCTTTCGTCAGCCTTTCTCATTTGGCATTATAGAAGTTCTTAATGATCTTTGTCGATTTTTTTTTTCCACCTAAAACACATTACATGAATCCCATATTATAATAAACCTTTTATTTGACATGTTTATGAAGCCCTTTTCTTTTAGTGTAACTTCTCAGGTTCTTTTATGATTTCATCAAGCTCACAACCTTATCCATTTCCTATTTGATTATAATATTCGCTCACAACCTTACACTTTTAACTTACAACCCATGATTTTCGCCATGTTATCCTCCATAACATTCTCTTCAAATTTGCTTATATATTCTCTTAGTAAATTACCATTACACTCTACGAGCATTCATAACTCATTTGCAAACTTGTGAATACTTAAAATTCTTTGCCTCTATTGTTCTTCTTTTTTCAAGAATTTCCCATCCTTTTAAGCTATCAATGTTCACCACTTCATCTTCTGCTCAATGTCATTCTACACCGCTAGTGGCAGAAGTTCAATTAATAGACTTCAATGGCTAGAAATTTACGCTTATATTGAGATTGAAGGAACAAATCAATAAATTATTGGAAACTCGAGTACTTATTTAGTTTTTGCTTTTGTTGGTCTTTTGAGGACCAAACTTATATAAACTCTTTTAAAGATTTTTTTTTTCTTTTGCATAAAAAAGATTAACTTTAATACATAATTTAGATTAAGATAGATTTTATAGACATAACTTTCAAGGTCTACAATAGTTCTCCAACTACAAGAGAGATCCAACTACTGAAAATGATTAGAGAAGATATAGAAGATTTGTGTTTCCATTGGTAAAAGATTGGAAACTTCAATCTCATTCAACTTAGCAAATTTGACATCTCCTTTTTCGATCATTTACTAGAGTATAATTTTCATTTTCAATCATTTTCATCTTACTGATTTGACAATAAAACGTTATCATTTGTTACTTCCAATAATCAAAATTCACTCCTCTAAAAAAAGGATGTCTTTCGATCGTCTATCATTTTAAGTAGAAAACTAATCTATATGAGACAAACTAAAGAAAAAAAAAACAATTTAAAAGATTAAATAATCCAAAGAATATATTTAAAGTTACCACTAGAAATTTTTAAAACAAAGTAAACAAGCTAAATAATTAAAAAAAATCATCGGTAAGGATTGAACACTATTTAGATTATTATTAGATTATTAAAACCAATTTGAGCATCCAGTAGAAAACTAAATTGAAAATAATCTAAGTATCATATATAGAATCATATATTTTTTAACTTTTTTATCATACTTGTGATAAATGAAAGCCACTTAGATATTCACTCACTCTTATATAATTTGGTTAATTTATTTTTTTCATGTTTCAATACTTGAATTCAAATTTAAAGGAATTTTAAAGAATAGATGCTAATATTTAATTCCTAATTATGAAGCATCTAAATTCTTTAACAATTCATCTCATCATAAAACTATTTTTTTAGAAGTCAAGAAAATAAAAAATTTATAAGGAAAAATATGAAGAAGATACTTCAATTATATTTAAACAAACAACACAGAGAGGAAACAAATTGAATCAAGACTGCTTCAATATGAATTTGCAATCTGTCTGTTCGTGCTCGAGTGCTGTAGATTTCGATTTTATCAACAAATCACTCCACCAATTTTAACCAGTGACAAAGTTCCTTCAATGATAATTCAATAGTGTTTGCAACTCGATTTGCTTGGATTCATGAAAATCAATTAAACAAATGAATTATCGTGCTAATTTAGCACTAGCTGCCAAAGAAATCACCAAGGAAACCACGCTGAGCGCTTGCCACCAATTCGAAAACAAAGCCACTTTAATTTTCCATTAACAGGTGCCAATTCTCTTCTGCATTTTAAAATTTTGATTTTTTTTCAAAATTTAGCTGTTGTATCTTAAACTTCAAATAATTCTAAAGCAACTGAAATGATTTTCTGCTTCCAAATCACAAATTCAACATGATATGAATCAATTTCACTCACATGCACGCCTTGTGTTTGACGAAATGTGTTAATTGTTTGCGCCACAAGGAAGAACGAATCTGCACTAAAGCCAGCGAGCTGCTTACGATTCTCTCAACACACAACTATGAATTTTGCCAATTGCAATCAACAAGTCGTGCTAGCTAATCCATCCGTTCAAAACCGCTTGGCACTGATTCATCTAATGCACCAAAATTGTTGTGATGCTAGAACCAAAATTCCATGTACTTGTTAAAATGATGAAATCAGCTTCAACCTCTTCAATGCACAGACCAGAACAATGAAATTCAAAATTGAAGCACCAAACAGAATTCAAAATTGCCCCTACCGTTCGATAAAAAGCTTCAATGAAATTTCAGAAATTATATGGAAATGTCAGATCTATGGTGGAAATAGGGGGAAATACCGGAAGAATCTCACAAAAATGAGAACTGAGTCAACTCATATAAGAAAATGACGCCACTTTCAACCCAAAACCTTAAGGCATTAGATTTGTGGGTCTTCTTTCTTATATGTTGCTCAAGTTTCTTATTCCTACTTGTACGTTTAGTCTGATATTATTCTTGAAGTAGGTAGTTAAACTTGTGCGTTTATTGTATAAGGGTTGGAATACACATGAAGTATTTCTTTTAATTTTATTTATTTTTTATTATTAAAAAAAAATAACAAAATAGACTTGTAAGGTGAGGTTTGTATTTATCTCGCAAGTTACATTTTCAAATTACGGTCACAAGATAAAAATTTAGTCCTATCTTAGAACACAAAACTGTAAAATTAGAAGATAACAATAAGGAATGCCGCTGACATGGATCTAAGAGGCCTTCAATATTGGATGTGGTGAGTGATCTTTGTTTGGGGCAGTCCCACATATGTACCCTTGTTTTGTTATTGCTCTCTTTTTCTTAAAGTGAGAAATGATGAACAATGCATAAATAATAAGCCAACAAATTGAGTTAATCAATGTGAAGAAAAAAAAAAAAAAAAACTTTGTATGTAATTCAAAGCATGACATCTCCAAGAATGATTGCGAATGATACCGAAAGCCACTTTCCAGATACTTGAGAGTGATTAAACAGGATATTGGCTTGTTCATTGCTGGGTGCAATCATAATGCAAAAATATAGCCCATGATTGAATCCAGACAAAAAGTTTAAAGCATTTGTCTTCTACATCAACAAGTACACGTTAAGTTCCTATCACATTCGCTCTCTCTCGTGTGTATGTACATGATGCTTGTGGGACATATATATCTGCCTTTAAAACGTGATATTGCTGGCTGTGACAGTGGAGGAAGCCAAAACTGATTTCAATTAGCATTACAACTTTGCAAAAGTGTAGGGCTTGTAGTGCCTTTACATGTAAGGATTAATGTTATGGATTTTTCTCATGTTTTTCGATTTTTCCATATATGGCTCACCAATCATCTCAAGCAATTTAATCAATCATTTTTTTTTTATCCTAACTTTTTCTCTATGTTTATAGTGGTAGCACCATTCATATGTGAAACAAAACACCAATTGAGCCTATACTCTTTAATTTTGAAATAGAAAAGACGTATGCAAAAGGAAACGAAAGGAAGGGGTTAAAATTGTAGAGAATATTTACTTCTAACCCCACATTACAAATGGCAACAATTTCACGAGGTGAATAACAAAATTTAAAAAAGTTGGTAAATTACCAAAATTTTCAACCCACTTTGCTACACTGGGTTGGGTTAAAACAAAAGTAATATAAAACATAGTCTCAGATGACAAGAACACTCAATTGCTTTATCTATAGATGATGTAATTATTCATAATGCAAATTTTTTTCTCATTTTCTCCTATTTAATATACACATTTTTATTATTTTTTTCATTTTTGTATGTATTTATTTATTTTTCTTGCAATTTGGCATTCCACAAGTTTATGGTGACCTATAATTTTATACAAAAAAAGAGAAATTTCCACTCATGCACCATTTTTGTAGCCATCCCAACACTAATTCTGATAATACTTGGTTGGGTTTGAGGATACACTAACTATAACAGAAAGGACGAGTCTACAAAGAAATTATTGCTTGTTGTGAAGCATACCAAAACTCGCTGATCAAGTAGCCGGATATTCAATAAGGAATCTAAAATCAATTCAGAGTGAAAACACATTTTCAAGGTTCAAGCCATTGCTTCAAGAAAATTGTAAAGTTAAGCAAGAAAAATGTTTCAGTGAACAACTAGGAAGCATCATGCGCATTTTAATAGGGAAGAAATTTTTTGCTCAAGGGACGTGTTTGAGATTAACATTGAAGCAAAGACCAATTCAAACCACTGGTGAACGTGTAAGTGAATAATGATAATTTACAAATCTAAAAATAGAATTTAACCTTTATAGTGGAGATAGTATCTTTTTTGGAGATAATTTTTGTTATACTTTGATCTCTTTGTTGTAAGAGTACTATTAGTGTTTACGATAAATCTCTTATTCAATAAAATAAAGATGTTACTATGTATCACTATTTTGAAATTGAATGTATTTTTCTTATTAATTACAAATGAATATGAGTTTTTCTTATCCTTTATTTTATACTAGTGATTTTATTTGTTATCATAATGTTTGTAATTTGTAACTATTTGCGATGAAACTATATCTGACACTTTAAAGAGAGATATGGAAAAAAAATTTAAAACTAATTTTGATTAAATTTTTTTTTGATTAAATTTTTTTGAAGGTAATAAATTGTTTGGAATAAATTTACTATTTCTTAAAATCTAAATTATGGAATAATCTGTAGAACATACTTTTAAAATCCTAAAAAAAATCTTAAAATTAGTTGTAATTAAGTTATTCAATGTATTAAGATTTATCATAACATTCATATCCATATGCAAACGAAAACATTTATTTGTATATAGATCTTAATATATTACTTGCTTATAACGTTGAAATATTTATTGTTTGCTTGAAAAATCGATGTTTAATTAGTCTTAGAGTTTATTAATAAAAAATTACTCTAAAGTAGAAGTAAAATAATGATGTTGCATAAATATTTGATAAAAGATAATTTAATTATATTCAGGAATAATTATAGTTTAATTATTTTGGATCTCAAATATATATTGTTTAGTTAATTTTATTTCTTACAATTATTTCTTCATACACAACTCATAATCAAAGTAAAAAATATACATACAGTTTAATTAGAAATTTATAGTTCATATAGAAAAATTAACTAGTATTTTTGTATCGATATATTATTAGTATTAACTATCAAATAGAATAAAAATATACCACACACCACTTCAAAATTTCGATACTTTTTTATTTAACGTCTTTCCACCTCGTGTACGATAAACTTCCATCCATACAAGAAATTTTCATGTTAAATTGGTAAGCCATAGACAATTTTGGGGAAAATATGGACACACAGAAGGGTACACTTGTATCACTAGACTTGCCAAGAGTTAAAAGGAAATGATAAAACTTATATATGCAATTTATTGTGTTTATTGTTTTCTTCTTTAATTCCAATTGGGATTTTAGCTTGATACTCTTTCTTTTATGTTTTGTATGTATATGGCAAAGGGAATGTCGGTGAAAAGGAAAATGATTAAAGGTAGAAAAGCCATTTTTATGATGATTTCTCAAATATTTGAAAAGAACACAAGAAAAGTAGTCTCAAAAGTGGTTAATAATGAGTGCATGGTTTTACCCCTTGCAAATATAGTGATCCTTTCTCCATTAAAAAGACAAAATAGAATTCAAACCCTAACCTTTGGGATAGAACATAATGACATTAAATCTTAAAACCCTTATAAGTACAGCTTTGAAAGATCATCAATTAATCTTTGTCTGTTATGGTGATGTCCATAGATCCCCATAATCATTTTCATCTTTATGGACACACATTCCCCTTTCCAGGGTAATGTTAATCCTTTTGCCAATCATTTCACTTTGTAAGGGTCCACAATCTCTCAAGGGAGATTAGACACCATGAGTTCTCCAATTGATCTAAGATTGGTTCTTTAAAGCAATATTAGTTTACCTATTTTCTGTCCATTTTAATTTATTAATTAATGAATTAATTTAAGGATAAAACTTGCTTTATTTTGGCCACATTGACATGTTCATTCAATCAAAATTTATATTAGTTTCAACTGAAAAATAGTAAAATTAAACTTAGTACAGGCGACAGTTTATGGGCCTAGGAGAAAATAGTACAAGACTCTTGAAATATTAAGAAAATTAGAAAAGAAAACACACACATATATAATTTCATTCGAAAATGATATATTGTATATTCAATGTATATCATAATTCTAATAAATCTTATGTTTTTAGAGTAAATTGTGACATTTTTTTTTTGGGAAAAATACCCTAATTACAGGACTAGGCCAAATTTTCTTGAAAACATTTAATAAGTAATTAATTAAAATATTTTATTTGAGAATAAATTTTAAAATATTGAAAACTATAATCATTTATCAAAGGCTTTATTTATCGGCTATTTAATTAAATATTTTTGCAAAATAATTACTATAATTGATGTATAAATGAGGTAATTATGAAATTTTCTCTAGAGGTCCATGAATATATATATATATATATATATATATATATATATATATATATATATATATATATATATATATATAAAAGGACCTGATAAAATTATTTTGGCCTAAACCCACTCCAGAAACCTAATTCAAGTTTCCATTATTAATTGATTATAACTTAATTTACATCGCCTAGTAACTATAAAAATTAAAATAAAATTAATTCTTATATGTACCATTGACCATGAAAATTGGCAAATTGGTGATTAAAAATCCTCAAAATAATATAATTAAATTAGTATTTTTTTTTCTTGATTAATTAGGAACAGGTTTGTATTGAGTTATTATGTTTGATTTTTTATTTACTTGTGAATTATTCATTTATTTAAATTTCTTTCATACTGGTATTTAAATTTATTTAAACCTATATAAGAGAACCCATATAAGGGAATAATTCAAAATCTTAAGGTATTGGGTTTGTGAGCCCATTCGTTCAGTGACAAAGATAGGACGAACATGGCTCAGATACTACTTGTTGGGAGAATCTGAGGGGAAAACACCAGGAAGATCTCACAAGAATGAGAACTGAATCAACTCACATAAGGAAATGACACCACCTTCAACCCAAAACCTTAAAGCATTGGGTTTGTGGGTCTTCTTTCTTATATGTTGCTCAACAATCTCATTTTTATTCAATGTGGACTTAGAATAATACCTAACAATACCCTACTCTATCTATAGTCGTTTCCAAAATACTTCAAACACATGGAAAGTCTCACTTTTATAAAAAAAAAAAAAATATCCATGTGAATCTGGAATAGTCATTAATTTTGATCAGATCCTCTGAGATTAAAAGTTATTGTAAGACCAAACAAATCCATGTGTAGAAGGTATAAAGGTCTAATAGTAAAAATATAATTTTTGGGTTTAAATAAACTTTTTTTACTACACTTTCTTTTCTAGCATGTTTTGCAAAAAGAACGAGTTTTCCACAATCCTCTTATGATATTTTTCTTTGAAAGTTTTGAAATATGTTTTAAGTTCAAATGCTATAAGTTTTTGTGTCAAATGTCTTTTTCGGAAAGCACTCAAGTGACACTTTGCTTACTCATATCTATCATATCAATCACATAGAGATTGTTCTTTCATTTGACAAAGAAAATAGTCTGATCATCAAATGAAGAGACTACATACTTATCCTTGCTAAAGGGGACCATATAAACATTACCATATAATTGACTTATATTTAGTATGTTATACTTAAGACCTTACACATATAAAACATTTTAAAATTGATAGAATTAATATATGTTACTTTATTCTTATTACCTATATGAAAGACTAGTTTTTATTACCTATATCAAAGACTAGTTTTTCTCTGTCATGCTTTTAGTTTATATTTTTTCTTATAATTTTATTTTCAATAACCAAATTTTAAAATTTTATAATAATTAAAAATATTGTTTAGAGACTAAATCAAAACTTATAAGAAGATCATAAGAAAGATAGAATAATATATTTTGTCTAAAAAAAATAGAATCATATATTCTCTGAAGAAATTTATAACACAATTTTAAAGATAAAACTTAAATTATAAAATTTCTTCATTAATAAAATTTTATAACAATTTTTATGACATGATATTTAAAAACGACATGTACGTGTCACATAAATTTATAAAACAAAATTCATCGCAAAAATTAAATTTATCACTTTTTGTGATATCTTCTTTGTTATCATATATATTTTTTATATAGTGTTGAAAATAAATATTTGTAATGTGATAAGTAGGCTATTTCAAAATATGTGAAAAATAATACTATAAACTTGGAGAAAATTGAGAAAATAAAAGAAAAAGTTAGAGAGAGGCTTAAATGAAAGAAGAAAATTAGAAAAAGAGCATATAGGAAGAAAACGAATTCAAGATCCAGGAATTTAAAATTATTTATACTATTAATTTTGAAATTTTATTTAAAATAATATTTTTTTCTTCACTTTCTGACTTTAAAATTAATATTAACTCTTTGAATTCAAGTGATATGATAATGCTTAAAATCACAAATAAAAATATGTTAAAGTGAAAAATACGATTCTCTATATAATACACTTCTAACAAAATCACCTAATACAATAAAAATAATTAGTTTAATTATTCTTTTAGTAATGACTTTTAAAGTTATATTAGTTTTATCTATTAATAAAAAACACAGGTAATTATATTATTCAATAGAATAAGTAATAAAAATAATGTTATATAAAATTATAAAATAATACAACTAAAGAGATTCTTTCATTGGTATACACTTTATATATTTTCATCTTACTTTTAATCATATTTAAAAAAAATAAACTATCTAAATATTAAAAATAACTACACATATATTTCAACTACATAATATACTACAAATCACTCATATATTTTAATAACACAATATACTAGAAACAATCTACTATTTTTACATAGTTACTATTATTAAAAAATATAAAGATACAAAATGTCTCTTTTTCATTAGTCTTTTTAAAAAGAACTGTCAATTTTATTTTTTTTATTTTATATAGCATTGGAGGAAGTAACACATTTTTGTTAAAAGAGAGACAATGTCATTACACAGTTTTTATAGTATAAAATGTAAAAGGTAAACAAAATGATTCCTTTAATAAAAAAATAAAATGATATAAAGGAGAAAAAATATTATAGAAACAAAATATTAATAGTATATAGTTGTAAAATAATAGTAGAGGTACTAGGAGAGAAGCAGAATGAGGTGAACCTCGTATGAAGTGCTGGCCTTCGTTCTTGCTTTATAAAAGTTTGACCCATCGCCACATTACACATGCTTCTCCACAACTCTTCTGCTTTCTTTTTTTCCATTTAAGCACTGACATAACACAATTCCGCCATTTTTTCCGTCTAAGAAACTGACACAACTTCTCTTTCCCTTAAACAATTTCTTTAATTTTCTCTTTACTCTCATAACCTGCTCATACTAAGCTTTGCACCGGAGACTGAACCCTTCTCACTCCATGTATGTATGTAAGGAATCTCACACCTTTCTTTGCATTACTATATACTACTTGTCATTTTTCTTTATTACTCTCCAAGCACCCAAATGCTCCTTTCTGCATTTTTTTCATTAATGTATGTGGCCTTTCTTTTTCCGGTTCCCAAAAGATAAAAAGGCTTCATTGTTTTTTATCCTTTTAAATAATAATCAAAGTGGCACGCTTTCACCCCAAAAGCCCTTCTTAGATCTCCTTTCTCGTTTAAAGCTCCTTTCTTAAAGGTAGTGAAGACCAATTTCTGAAACTGCTGCAAAACTCTCCACTTTGCTTAGTGTTTTATCAACTATACAACTCCAATTTTGCTTCTTTTGCTTCTTCCTCTTGCTAATACCCTTTGTTTCTTGCCCCCTCCAAAACAACATTATATATTCCTTCTTCACAAATTTCTTTGCAGTTTCACATAAATTGCTAAAGAAGGTCCTGCATGGTGCTCACTCTTCACTGTTCTCTCCTTTCTCAGGCAAATTAACTAAAATTTGAGTTTTCAGGTTCGTTATAACAGCTCTAGATCTAGAAGCTTAGTCCTGTTTCTAATTCTACTTCTGCTTCATGTTTCTCCAAAAAAGAGCAAGTTAAGAAAATAACTCTTGTTTTGATGTATACACTATTGGATGATGTTTTGAACATACAAAAATTTCAATTTTTCTTAAGCTTCAATTTAAACTTTGGTTAAGAACTACCGCAAACAAGTATTCTATTATGCTTCCATTCTTATTGTCTGTCTGTGCCTTTGAAATTACAGTTAGATTAGCAAGCTTTTATTGTGAAAATTTAGCATAAAGTAGTACTTGATCATACAAAAATAAAACCTCTATTAGTTGCATGTAGCCACTCTATAATAATTGCAAAGTAGCTAAGTGCAGTTGATGCATGTCTATAATCTTAATTGAAAACGTGCAGTCACAGTATTATACCTTTTTGTGCAGGGAGAATAGAAGGGTCATTGAGTTCACATTTCATATTTAATATACTGATCATATAGTTGGGGTGCAGCGCAGTCACAGCAGAGAGGCATTAATACACACACATAGCGTAAAGCAAAAGGTTTGCTTCCATTAACTGCTTCTCTTGTTCTATCAAAAGGTTCTAGATTTTTCAATTTTTTGCTTACTACTCTGCAAAAGTCTATGTCCCAGTTATTTTAATGAAGTTGTGGATGTGAAATGTTTGTTGGTGTGTTGATTTGGGTCTTACTTTGTCATGATTGCGATATGGGTTACCTCCACTGCTATTTTCGGCTATTTCCAGACTCATTAATACGTCTCTGAAAAAGAAAAAGCTACAAACACCATTCTGCAGACAGAATAATTGAGGAAAATATCATACCAGTTAGACACGCTAAATTATGGCAGTTTATTTTTTTTTTCAAGTTTTTAATTAGACTTTTATTTTATGAAATTCAGGTATTCTTTTTTACAAGGTCATCCTATTTAAAAAATAAAAATATTTAGAAATATAAGTTTTTGTCTTAAAAAAATAAAAAATATACATTGATAATTTTATATAAAATAATTTTTTATTTTCATTTAATCGCAAATGATAATTTATTGTAAGTTTATTACTTTAAAAGTTACAGAGGGTATAGTTTCTAATTGGTTGAAAATTTGTAATTGGCTGAAATTAAATAATTTTTTTACCCTCAGAAACTTCTATAAATTATAATAGTGTTAAATATTTGTTGAATTGATTAGCATCTAATAATTGTAAATATTATTTACAAATCTATTGGAGTTAGTTTACTGTGGGAGATTTGATAGATAGTAGGAAATCTTTGATTATAATTGTGTCATTATATAAGCTTGTAAAAAAGTTCATGTGTAATTTTTTTTCCTTTAGACACTAAAATAAAAAATAATGTTAGATATAAACGTAAAAAGTTTTTAACCAGCAAAAAAAAAGGAGACAAAAAAATATCAAAATTGGTGATTTCTTTGTGAGAGGTAATAATGGTTTTTAAAGTTTCAGGGTTAAATAATTTTTAGTCTACCAATTTTAATATAAATTTGATTTTATATTTTCATATTTTTTATTTTTTTAGTTTTTATAATTTAGAAAAATAGTTGTCTTTGCTCCTTCATCGGAGATGTGATATACTCAAGTTTTATTAGAATGACTATTTAAAAACCAAAACAATACTTGGAGGATAATATAAAATTCAAGTATGTTGTTAAGAAATTGTTAATAGTTGTTTGAACATAGATATTAAAGTAACTTTTATATTTAGAAGGAAAGATATATTTTTAAAATTTTGAAGATTAAAAAAATTATTTTAAAATAAATATATATATATATATATATATATATATATATATATATATATATATATATATATATTTATTTGGTGGACAATATTTTATGTTTCTTTTCCATAACCCTAGTTTTTATTTTCAACTTATTACTCAAGTCTTAGTCTAAATAAATTCATCATTAAATAAGTAATTAATAGAAATTTATAAATTAAATAAGATTAATTTAGTGTATGAAGCTACACTTTCCTTTTTATTTTTATTTTTTATTTTTTATTTTTGTAGTTTCACTACAACTGTCCTGTGTTTCTCATTATTAAATATACAATTTAATATAAATTAATTAATTAAAGCAGCAAACAGCATCAGTATGTTAATAGGATTTTGTACTTTTTGGAGAAAGAGATATTAATGTTATAATAAATAAAAATTAAAGACTTCTTCTATATTCCATATTCAGGTATAAGAAGCAAGTTTGTCCTTTTCCTTAGCTTTTTTAAATAAAACAAAGAAGACATCAAGGATCATAAAAATAATATAAATATTCATTTAAGTTGAATATTGAAAAAAAATCAACATTTAAATAAGATTGGAAAGGATGATGAATGAGTTAAAATAATTTTTAATGAAATTAGAAAATATTTCCTCTAGTGCATAATTGTTTTTGGAAAATGTAAATTGAAATAAAGAAATATAAATATTTGAAGCATTCTATTATAAAAAAATATTATAATTTATCTTAATAAATGATTTTCTGATTTAACAATGATTTGTAAGTATTTGTTGTAGTTGAGATTGATTAATGATCATTGAGCATCCATAAATAAAGATGACTGAACATCAACTTTTTTAAAAAAATAAAAATTTTCATTAATTAATATAGTAAAAATGTACAAATTAATATTAAGTACGACCAATAAATTTCATACATACAGTTTAAATTTTTAAAAAGTATAAAATAATAGATTAAAGTCCGTGTATATATATATATATATATATATATATATATATATATATATATATATATATATATATATATATATATATATATATTAAGTTGGGTGAAAACCCCAACTCTTGCATAATTGTTGAAAAGTATTCCTTTATCAAACAATAAAAGATCAAAGATTTTTTTATTGTAATTATATATAAGTATAATATAGAAACTATAAATCTAAAGAGTTGTGTTTTGGTGAAAAAATTATTTAACAATCATGACAATGTTTACTAAAACTCTCAATTTTACAATATCATCAAATTTGTAGAAACTTTACATAACAAGGTTATATGCATGTTTGAGTAATTAATGTGCAATTTAACAATTATTTTAACTGCTAGCTTTGTAGTTTGTACTTAAGAATAGTTTGTTTTTGAATTTTAGACTATTTTTTTCAGCTTTAATATTTCTGATGTCAAACTTAATTCAATTTATTAATAAGAATCCTGAATAAGAAAGTATAAAATAATAATTGATAAGATAAACTATATTAAATGTGGGATATTAAATACTTAAAATATTTAGGATATTGAATATTGTTCTAATTGTTATATGTGAATTCTCTTAAACTATGTTATACATTTTGCTTCTCTTGAAATGTTTCAAATAAGAAATTTCATATAGTTTGTTCTTATTAAACTTAATTGAATTTTAAGTTTTTTTATAAGATATTTTTAATTGAGCTCTTGTTAAATTTGCTTTTAACGAGTACTTATAATTTTTATATTTTTTTAATTAATTTTTACTATTTAATTTTTTTATTAACTGAGTAATGGAATTGGTAATAAAAAATAAAAAAAAACAATTAAAAATATAAAAAAATTAATACTTAATAAAAAATTAATAAAGACTTAATTAAAAATATTTAAATTTATAAAAAGATTAAAACTTAACTAAACTTTCTTATTATTAAGATTTTTACCAGATTTGTTTATTGTTGGAGATAATCTTAGTAGGGTGACCTTAGGTTAGAGATACAGAGTTAAATGGGGTAAACAATTCAGATTATCTGATACATCAATTATCAATTGACTGTGACATTTTCACATCTGATTTTCCGTTTACTTTAAAAAGGACAAAATTTGTGTACATTTCCTCCTCTGCAGGAGGACCTTATTTTTTGTCTTTTCTTTAGAAAAAAAGATTAAATAAAATTTTTAATATCTTCATACCACTTCACAGGTCCGACCCGTCATGCTCCATATTCTAAATGGACTGAAAACTTAGTGTTGTGATTTAAAAAAAATAAAAAATAAAAAGTAATATTAAAATTTAAAAGTAAAATTTATTACTTTATTAAATTTAGGTAAAATTAAAGACATTAATTTCATTTTAAATGGTGATCTTATGAATAAATTCTATTATGTGTATATATGTTTTAGTTTAAAATAATATTATTTTCAGTGCTTTTATCTCTCTTTTAATTAATATGCTAATGTGATCTTAGGAGTAATTTTTTTTTTCAATTAAAGGCATTTATATACTAATTTTATCATTCTCACATTTCACTGTACATGCAAATATTTTACTAAAATATATTAAATTTGATTCTATGTCAACTGTGTTAGTTTAAAAATAACATAATTATTTTAAGGAATAAATTATAATAAAGGAATTGAAAAATGATTGTGATACAAAACTAATATAGAATAAATTTTACCAAAAGCTTATTTTTTTAACCCTTTCAAAAATATATTCTAAGAAAAAATAGATGCAGAACACTTGTTCATTGACCATAAAGAACAAAAGCCAAAGATTGGATACAGATTCTTTTATCTTTTTCTTTCTCTTATAAATTTTATATCATGAAAAATAAATGTTACACTTTTTTTTTTTTTCATATGAGTTCTCATATATTTATTGTCTAACTTTTATATATTTAGCATATTAAACTGTCAAGAAGTTATAAAAATAATATATAGAAATTCATATCAAATAGAATATAAATGAGTGTGTAAAAAATATTGTATTTATCTTCAAAAATTAACTCATAATATATAGAAATTCATATCAAATAAAATATGAATGATTAATTTATAAGAAACCATTAAGTGTATGACATTGAGATGATTATCAGGTTAAATTAGATTGCTTCCTAGTTGAGTAATTTAAAAGAAAATTATACTTAATAACAATAATTAATAAGAAGAAGAATAAATATAAATATAAGATAAGTTGTTGTGAAAGTAATTAGAGGATAACCTAGTTTGAAATTTAATGGTTTTTGAGGGATGCTGTGTCTGTTCCGTGAAAGGGACGGTACACATGATTGTTCTTCATGTCTTTATAAAGATCCCGAGTAGTCGATAAGCGTTAGCATCAATTATAGTTTTCTGGGCTCCACATCGGGTGGCATCCAAAAAACGAAGCCGAAGACAAGAGGTCCAAAATCTTTGTTTTTTGGGCGACGCATCATAAAGCTTGCACTGTGTTTAGCCTCTGAGTTGCACGTACAACTGACATTGTTATTGGTGGCAGACACCCATTGCCAGTGCCAAGTTTTCGAACCACAACCAACCTTAGCTTCTTCTGGTTTTGTTTTAGTCTCTTGTCTTAGTAGTGCTACTGCTTTAGCCCATGTTCTGTCGCTGTAGTTCAACTTGCCAAGGAGATAAAGCTTTTCTTCTGCTTTCTGCAAAAGGAGTTTATACATGCAACATTACAACCTGTCCCTCCAACAACTTCGACTACTGTAAATTTCAAAAACATCTCATTTGGGACCACCCATTCAAACCATGAACAAAAAAGCTCCTTTGCCTTTCAACTCTAGTACCCACCTCTCAAATAATTAAGCATACCACCACACACCCATTTTGTTTCTACCTTACACCTATCACCCTATGGATATGCAACCTATACTTGGACCCTAATGTGGCATATCAAAAATTTTCAAAGTATTGGGACTTTGTCATACATTAGACACTAACATTATCTTTATTTGCCTGGTTCGAATGTCCACTATACAAAATAGAGCATAAACTTGTTTCGATTCAGTAATTTGGGATTATTTGTAGGAGTGGAAACACACCTATATTTATAGGACGAGTGGTTAAAAGAAAAATTCATAACTAAATAATATGGGACTACCTATATATCATTAATATTGTTAATGAAGTTTAAGAGAAAGACAAAACTTAATTTGGCTACTTAGATTTACATGCATAACCTTTCCAAATTTTCGAAATATAAGTTAATAGGTATCTTTTTCTTAAGTTATAAATTGTTTTTATAATATTAATAAATTTATCGCATAAGACAAATTTTTCATTGTCAAATTATTTAGTTTTTATAATGACTATTCATTTTCTCTCGGTCAAAATCCTTTTCATTTTTTTCATTCACATAATATTTGAAAAATAAATAAATTCGTGACATGGTACTCATAGGGAAAAGTATTGTTTATTTTTTAAAAGATTATGAAAGCAGGTTGTTTTCAAGGACATTACATAAATGTTTAATCTTATAATCCAATATACTATCTTTTAGGGACAAATTTAAATATTTATTCTTGAAAGACAATTTTATGTTATATTATTGTAGAAGATGATAATTATTTTTTAGTTTTGAAAACTGCAAATTTTATATACGGTGGCATGTTAACTTTAAAAAATAAAAAGATGAGAATTTATTGTTGTTAGGAAAGTATATATATAGATATAGGCTATTCCTGGTTTGCATGTATTTATGCACCGTCACTTTATTTATGATCCACATCTTTTCAGAGAATATACAGCACCTAGGGGAAGAGCAAAACACTGTCTGGATTTGATGTTGTGCCATTCTCCCTCCTCTTTTCCCCCTTCTTTTCAGCTTTTCAGCCGTTACAAAGTTTCATTTCTTTCCCACTCTTGTACTTTCTATTCTCTTCCTTCAACACCATTGCATAAGCTATAAGCTAAGACATGCTTTCTTTGTGAGTGAAACTTCAAACTTCTTCTGCCATAAAAACCATTTGCTTTCTTTTTCCCAGATGGAATCTGTCTTTTTCCCACTACCCCCTGTCCTAACAGAAGCATAAGAGAAACTTGCTTTGTGTGTGTTTTCCACAGAACTACTCTGCCGAGTGAAAAATGAAGGATCCAGAGGAGCACCAAGTGAAGTCTAGAAGGCCTCTTCCGAAACCCACAGAACGTAGAAGAAGGTGCAGGAGGAGGAGCCAGTGCAAGCCAGAGAAATTGCAAGAAGCAGAACTTGATCCACAGCTTGTTTCCTCTGCCACTTGCAAGAGTCTTGTGTTTCATCAAAGGCCTGGCTATGGCCAACTGGGGACTAAGTGTCTCATCAAAGCTAACCACTTTCTTGCAGATATATCAGTATCTGACTTGAGCCATTACAATGTAAGTCCAATCTTATATAATGCATGGATGATTTAATTTAAAAAAGTTCTTTTTTTTTTTGCCACCTTCATGAGGGTGGTAAAAAGTACGTTGTTTTGGCCTAGAATTGTTTTGACTCACTTTATTGCGTTTGATTTTTATGAAGGTTAAAATAACACCTGAAGTCACTTCTAGAAAAACAAGCAAGGCTATCATAGCAGAGTTGGTGAGGGTTCACAGGAACACTGACTTAGCCGCGAGGCTCCCTGTGTATGATGGAGGAAGAAACCTTTACACTGCTGGTTTTCTTCCTTTTACACACAAAGAATTCAGTGTAACATTGTGTGAGGATGATGATGCCACCAGTGGTACCAGGTAATTTTCAAGCTACCATGTTCTCTTCATGAGTACTTTGTTTTGTTCATAATCATAACTGGTCCATGACTGTTTCTGAATTTGTATCCAACGTTTGGTTTTTTGGCATGTGAGTGTCTTAAGGAGTTCTAATTATTTGTAACAGGGTAAGAGAGTTTAAGGTGGTAATCAAGTTTGCAACTCATGTTAGCATGCATCAGCTACGTGACCTTTTAAGTGGAAAGCAGGTGGACAATCCACAGGAAGCTCTAACCGTCTTTGATATTGTGTTAAGGGAGCTTGCGGCTCAGAGGTGCATTTGTGGTTGTTCTTTGAAAGTTGTTATATGTTGACTACTTTTGTACCATTGGTTGTGGTAATTTTTCTTGTTTCTTATGGCTTCGTTTGCATGTTCAGTTACGTGTCAATTGGGAGGTTTCTTTATTCTCCGGATGTAAGAAAACCACAGCAGTTGGGTGGTGGCCTTGAATCATGGAGGGGCTTCTACCAGAGTATAAGGCCTACTCAGATGGGATTGTCACTTAACATTGGTTAGGCTTCCCCAATAATGACTAATAAGCTGCAATCCTTTGTTTTCACTTGTCATTGGTGTTTATTCAGTTATGTTTGATTGTATTCAGATATGTCATCGATGGCTTTTATTGAACCACTACCTGTGATTGACTTTGTTGCTCAAATTTTGGGAAAAGATGTGCACTCAAAGCCATTGTCGGATGCTGATCGTGTCAAGGTATGAATATCGTGTTTTGGAATCCCTGCAATCATTGTTAGATGAACACTATGCATGTTGCTTTCCTGGAAACTCTGCAATCAATGTTCCACTAATACTATGAATGTTGTTTTATGGAAAACTATGCAATCATTGTTCCACTACAATATCAAGGTTTGTAACAAAACCACAACTGCAATTAAAACCTTGGTCATAAGTTATAAAGTCATTTCTCATATACCAATATGCTCTTACTTGAATGCCAATATGCACTCACTGGAAAACAGATAAAAAAGGCCCTAAGAGGTGTAAAAGTTGAAGTTACACATAGAGGAAATTTCCGAAGGAAGTATAGAATATCAGGACTGACTTCACAGCCTACAAGGGAGCTTATGTATGTCTTTTCTAACTTTAGAAGGTTGAACATTACATTTTACACATATCCTCCTTTGAAATGGCTGTCTCTTTTCCCACTGAACAGTTTCCCTCTTGATGAGCAAATGAACATGAAATCAGTAGTTGATTATTTTCAAGAAATGTATGGATTTACAATCAAATATTCTCATCTACCTTGCCTTCAAGTAGGAAGCCAAAGGAAGGTGAACTATTTGCCCATGGAGGTAATCTTTGCTTTGAATTTAATCAAACAAAATTAATCTATTCTACCTTTTCCATAGAGAACTCATGTGAATCTTGTCCCAGGCATGCAAAATAGTTGAGGGTCAGAGATATACAAAAGGGCTAAATGAAAAACAGATAACTTCTCTGCTGAAGTTCTCATGCCAAAGACCCCGTGAACAAGAGGCAGACATTTTACAGGTCACATTATCATTGGTTCTTGATTTTACCTCCATCCTTCCCTTTTTGATACATTTTTATTTTAGAGTCAATTGAACATTATATAGTTTGAATAGGTCCTTCCCATGCATGAAAATGCAATCATGGTAACTTCATATTTTATAGTCATGTGAGCTCTTCCTCTTCTAACACGGTTTGTTTCGTTTGCTTTATTTACCTTAAGCTTGTCTTTTACTTGCAGACCTTGCAACAAAACAATTACGACAATAATCCGTATGCAAAAGAGTTTGGCATCAGCATAGACAACAAGCTTGCATCCGTTGAGGCTCGGGTTCTTCCACCTCCTTGGGTAATTTTCACATCACTAAATTTTTTACCTTTTGTTTACTTTCGCCATTGTGTTGATAATATATTTTGGCTCTTCCTTTTACTTACAGTTGAAATATCACGACACTGGAAGAGAGAAAGAATACTTGCCACAAGTTGGTCAGTGGAACATGATGAACAAGGTCAGCTCAGACGAGAACATATAGTAGTTGTAATTCTTTTGGTCAAAGAAAAGAAAAGGAAAACTACTTCTTCCTGACTGATTGGAATCTGGTAATTTTAATGCAGAAAGTAATAAATGGAAGTACTGTAAGATATTGGGCATGTATCAATTTCTCTCGAAGTGTACAGGAAAATACAGCTCGTGGATTTTGCCAACAGTTAGTTCAGATGTGCCAGATCTCAGGCATGGTAAAGTTTCAGAAGTTGGCCAAGCCTTGTTATCTGAATTCTTTTCTAGGGACTACTTATTTGAACTGCACTCGATACTCTTCCAAATTAGAAATACTCGTCTTTCATTACATTCATTGTCAACATGTAATAATGTAAAACCATTCTTGTGTCACCTACTAGTTTTAGCTTTTGGGGGATATCAGAGTGTTTACGGCCAATTGGTTTAAAGTTTGATCTTTGTCAGGAATTCAGTCTGGACCCTGTCATTCCTATATATTCTGCGAGACCAGATCAGGTAAAGAAAGCTTTGAATTATGTGCATTCTGCTGCTATGGATAAGCTTGGAGGGAAAGAGCTAGAGTTACTGATTGCCATTCTTCCAGACAATAATGGCTCTCTGTATGGTATGATTCTAGGTCACTCTTCCATTTGTATTATTTCATAACCATAACTAGGATTGTACTGGTTTATAACTATAGAAACAAATTCTTCACTCAGGTGATCTCAAAAGAATTTGCGAAACCGATCTGGGGTTGATTTCTCAATGCTGCCTTACAAAACATGTATTCAAGATCAATAGACAATACCTTGCAAATGTGGCACTGAAAATCAATGTCAAGGTCTGCTACTAAATCTTCGATCATATTTTACAATCAAAAGTGACAGGGTGGCTACATGCTACGCTAAAATCTTTACTTTGATATCTTAAGTCTTTTGTAATTATTATTTTTATTTCATTTGCTTGATTAAATTATTTATTCTTGCAGATGGGAGGAAGAAACACAGTACTTTTGGATGCTTTAAGTTGGAGGATTCCACTGGTTAGTGACATTCCAACAATAATATTTGGAGCAGATGTAACTCATCCAGAATCAGGAGAGGATTCTTCTCCATCCATTGCTGCGGTAAGCATTTCCAAACTTCTATATCAAACTAAAGGATGCCCTACGTTTGATATGTACTTGATAGGACTGAGAATTTGGGCTTAGACGTTGGCAATAAGCGCAAGTTTTGGAGGGTGTATGAAAGTAATAGTGAATTATCTCACATGTCCTGTTATTCTCCTATTTCTTTTTTTCTGACCTCTAACTGATAATGGTTATCCAGGTTGTTGCCTCCCAGGACTGGCCTGAAGTAACAAAGTATGCAGGGTTGGTTTGTGCTCAGCCTCATCGAGAAGAACTTATTCAAGATCTTTTCAGATCTTGGAAAGATCCACAGAGGGGTGTAACTTATGGTGGTATGATCAGGTACTTAATTGGCATTTGTTTTAAGTTTGTCTCTTTGTGAGTGTGTTTGCTTCAAATTCATATAGGGTCCACTGTTGTATTTATCTGATTTTTCCTTAATGGTCTTACAGTGTCTTTGGTTCACACTGCTCCACTTTCCAAATATAAAAGACTCACAACCTGTATATGGGCATTGAAGCACGAATATACACATTGAATTATTATGAATTATTTAAATTGACAATTAAGATTATATTCAAAATCATCTAAAAAAAGATAGTCAATTTATAACAATTTGAACGCATTATTTCTTTGTGGATCACCATCCTTGAGAAGCACCATCTAAGTTAGATTCATCTAAAGAAAAAATTAAATAGAGAAGGGGAAACACAAAATGTAAATGTGAAATAGATGGTTTCTTTATTTAAAGGAAAAATAAAAACTTTCACGGTATGTTTCTTATTTTTGAACTTCTTAAAAGGATCACCATGTCTATTCATTAATGTTTTGTGGAAACAGTGTCAGACCATGTCTGGGGAGTGTCAGAGCAGCAAAACAAAATTCTTTAAATTCGACACTTTAGCGAAGTTTTTGCCACGTGTTGTACGGTTGTCAATATTCGACACGTGTCATACACAAAGACGACATTGAAAAGTCTTGTCTGAGTTTCATAGGTCTGGGTTTGGGAGTAGATTGCCTTGGAACTTGATAATTGAGCACTAGGAAATCTTAATGATGTTTTAGCAATTATCATTTGATGCTATCCAACATTTGCATTCATATTAGTTCATGATAATTTGTGAAACTGCAGGGAGCTTTTACTATCATTTAAGAAGGCAACGGGACAAAAACCATTGAGAATAATCTTTTACAGGTAAGATTGGATCTGTTCTGATATTGTTATGGTGAGGTAGTCAAGAATGTGGACCATGCAGTTACTTTAACTACAATGTTATCTAATATATTATCAGGGATGGGGTAAGTGAAGGACAATTCTACCAGGTTTTGCTATACGAGCTTGATGCCATCCGCAAGGTACTTGGAGAAAACAACTCGGTATATAGTTATAACTTTTATTAGTATACTATTCTCCAATATTCATATTCTCTTTGTGTATAGGCTTGTGCATCTTTGGAACCTAGTTACCAACCACCAGTCACATTTGTAGTAGTTCAAAAGCGGCATCACACTAGACTCTTTCCAAACAATCACGATGACAGAAATAGTACTGATAAGAGTGGGAATATCTTACCTGGTTAGTTTTTCTTTTTTTGCTTCTACCAGCTGCTAAACTTTGGGTTTGTCAGAATGCAAGTGTCTAAGGGGGGTGAATTGGTCTGATTCTAATGTAGGAACTGTGGTAGATTCTAAGATCTGTCATCCTTCTGAATTCGACTTCTACTTGTGCAGTCATGCAGGAATTCAGGTATGTATGGTAATGGTATTGTTGCTGCAACATTACATAGGACTAAAAACCTGTATAAATTGCTGCAATCAGCATCTTATTGTTGTAACCATTAAAATATATAGTATGTAGTAGCATGGATTTTACGTTGTTGATGGGCTATTTACAGGGTACAAGTAGACCAGCACACTATCATGTCCTCTGGGACGAGAACAATTTCACTGCAGATGAGATTCAGTCTCTTACCAACAATTTATGCTACACGTAAATAACTTCTCTATTCATCATCTCAAATTTATTATGCTATCTTTTTAAGATGACATAACCTTCCTTAACATTTTGGTTGCAGTTATGCAAGATGTACACGGTCTGTTTCTGTAGGTAATTATGCTAAACGCAGACACTATCTTTGGACAAACTTCTCAAAATGGACTGTTAGAAAAGAAAAGTAAAGAACTAATGAAATAAGGTTTTCTATATATTAAAATTAGTTTATACAAATTAACTTATGGATAAACTTTTTTTCTTATTATTTTTCTTTGACAGAATCTCTTAAGAGAAGCTTATCCTAAGTAATGTTAGTTTGAAACAAAAATGATTGAATAAACAATATGCACAGATTTTATTACACTGAAATTCATTGCAAATTTCACTAACTGGTTTGGAAGCATAATAGTTACTGTTATCAAATATAAAGCTTTTATGCTGTGTGTGCAGTGCCTCCAGCATACTATGCTCATCTAGCAGCCTACAGGGCTCGATTCTACATGGAACCTGATGTTGTTGAGATTAATAAAATGCGAGGCACAAGATCGAAAGAAGGGCCAGTTCGGCCACTGCCTGCTCTGAAAGAGAAGGTGAAAAATGTTATGTTTTACTGTTGAATAGAGCATGTGAGGAATGTAACGTTTTACTGTTGAATGAGACGCAATAAGAGGCTTCAGTGTAGAGAAACAGTAGCATATATAGTTAACGGAAACTTGACAAATTTGTCAATGTTGATATTATAAGCAAGTTCTGCATGCAAAATTTTGAGTATACCTTTATGTCCTAGTTTTCTCTACGTAATGTCGTTTTAAGGTAAAGTAATATATCAAATGTTGGCATGACAAATTTCATTCAAGTATGTGTCAATGTTTCAAGCATGATGTGTATTTCAAATTTCATTCCATTCACTTGAAGAAATATCTAGAATCGAATGTTTAGATCACTAACAACTAAACGATGACCATCAAAAAGGTATCAATAGTAGAGAAATAGACATTGAAGACACAACAAATTGAAGAAAAATAAATTTAAATCTAAAGATAAATATCTAAAGCTCATGTTTTTGAAAAAAAAGTCTAAAATGCAATTATAATTTTAAAAATGTTAAAAGTTAAGTTAACTATCCAAAATTAATTACTATCTCGGAATAGTTTTAAAGTAAACAAATTCCTCACGGACTTAAGGAGAGGAGATTGATTGAGATGGAGACATGGCTCTTGATATCAATTGACTTCCATGAATAGTCATCAAAGTCTTTTGGAGTGGAATTTGGATTTGGTTTAGCTCTTTAAATGTCCTTAATTAAGATTTGCATAAAACTGACTTTCTGACTTTCTTATCAACTTGTTAATTCATAAGTTTTGAGAAAAAGAGAGAAGAAGGAGATTGATTGAGATGGATACATAATTCTAGATTTCAATTGACTTCCATGAATAATCATCAAAGTCTTTCCATGAATAATCATCAAAAGTCTTTGGAGTGGAATTTGAATTTGGTTTAGCTTCTTCGATTTCATTGATTAAGACGTGTATAAAATCGGAGTTAAGCTAATCACAAGTTTATATGATTTGGTTCAATTGGTTGGTGCAGTCATATGAACGTGTTAATCTATATGATTTAATTTAATTTATTTTTTTTTCAAATCATAACATAGGTATACGAACTTCCTTCAACTCTTATCACCTACTAATCTTTATCTATATGATTCTAATATATGAGTAAAGTTAGGATATTTCCTTAGATTAAATATCCAAACAATGCATATATTAATAATCTCAATACGAGTATTTTCTTTCTTGAGAATACTATGAATGTTTAGATTATTATTCCATATCATTCACAAATATTGATACTACATCATACCGTACATAAATATTTTTATCCAAATTAATTCAAATTCATGCAATTCATACTTGTTTAATATCTATTGAAAACATTGAACTAACTTCCCTTACCTTATAGAGTAGATACCTCAAAGGAGTTTCAAACCTAAAATTACGATAACCTAACCTGTATTAAGAACTTTTGATCAATGATCAGACTACACTACTAGGATAATGAACTAACAAAGACTGGTTCTGATGTCTCAAAGATACAGGTAAAATACCCCTACCAAAAACGAATTAACCTAAATTGACTTTGAGGAAAATAAACAAAAAATAAACTTACTATGTTCAAGAATCTGATCACATACTCATGTTTTACTCGAATCCCGAAAATTTAGGATTGACTTCTAATAATCAAGAATGGAGACAAAGTTGTAGAGAAAAGTCATAAAATAGAAGGAGGAGACCTCTTTAGAGAGAGATATTTTTGATTTTTATAAAATTGAAACTGAATAACTGAATTTCCTATTTATTTAAACTTTTCTCTAAAAAAATATATGTTACCTTATTTATTTCTAAAACTAAATTCTAGATTTTAATATGTATTTTTATAATTTTTTTTAGGATCTTACAAAGTATAATAGACATATTTTGTTTTTGTTTTTAATACAATATAAAACTTATAATCTTAGTAAAAATTAGAAAAAATATTAATGTTAACATGTAATTAACTTTGAAATAAGTCTTTTAATTTTTGTTTTTTGTTTTGTAAATTTAAAATCTTTATTGATTTCTTTAAGGATAATTGTATATTTATATTGATTTTCCTTTAATAAATATACAAAAGTTACTAAAAATCAATTATATGTTCAATTATATTAACCATTAACAAAATTCAAACATAACAGAATTAAAATTATTACTAATATTAACCAACCAACTATTTCCTCTAATCTTAATATTCCTAAAATAATTCACATTACTTTAATACATTTATAAATCTAATAATCATCACATTATATATCTTTACATTAAAGTCATTCCATAAACTATCGAGGAGAAAGATTTTCCACGGAACTACTTTGTAAACTAAAAACTAAAACTGCAAATTGAAAAAATAAATTTGAATCTAAAATAAATATCTAAAACTAAAGTTTTTGAAAAAAAATATAAATTCAATTATAATTTTAAAAATGTTAATATCTACAAATAAAAGTTAACCTCTATCTAAAATTTAGTTATAACTTTATCTCGGAATAGTTCAAAAAACTCACCAACTTAAGTCTTAAAGGAAGAGAGAAAAGGGGATTGGTTCAGATGTAGACATGGCTCCAGATTTCAATTTACTTTGATGAATAATCATCATAACCCTTTTAGTGGAGTTTGAATTTGGTTTAGCTCATTTGCTTTCCTTAATTAAAATTTGCATAAAACCTGAAGCTAAACATATATTTCTACCTAATTCTCACCCCTTGGATATAATAATTAATAAAAGGTTTCGTATCACTTTCAAATAGTATATTCCCGTAAAACGTGAAACTTACGGATTCTATGCATTTTTAATATAACCATACGTATAATAAAATTAATTAATCCAATTAAATTTATTATTTTTTAAATAATAAATAGTTGGTTCATAATAACAGTACAAAAACTTTAATTTTATTAATTTTATGTTGTTCAACCTCAAGTAATTAAAGATATGTTTTGATCTTTGATAATGATCACGTGTCTTTATTAAAGAAAATATATTTAGTTAACCTTAAAAGGAATCTTTTAACTCTTTACTTTTTTTAATCTTAGTTTTGTAAAACTAAAATTGGTAGTTGCTCGTTTAACATTTATTGCATGTTAATTATATTGATTATTAACGGATTTCAAACTATGAAACAAACTATTTACTTTTTTTAAAATATTACTAATATATAAAATTTAGGTTAAATACTTTTTTAATCTTATTATTATAATATTTTTTAATTTGGTCACACTATATTCAATTATCAGAATATGATTTCTATTTTTTTTCAAAACGAGAAATATAACTCCTTTTAAATGTATAATGACAAATCATATACGTTACATGTTACTTTTGTCAACAAATAAATTTTGATTAGTTTATTGGTTGTTCATATCATATGGTATTATTATAATGTTATTATCATCAATCTAGTAAAAAATATTACATTTCTAATTTTAAAAAAATAGGATCAAATTGAAAATGTTAGAAAAATAAGACAAAGTTGAAAATAATTATTATATGTTTTCTCATGAATGTTTGACCCATTTCTTCTTCTTGTGACATCTTCCGGATGTCCCCTCGGATTCTCCCAACACTATTGAAGTTATATTTGGCAATACCTAAGTATGCAATGAAATTTTAAATAAGAGTTACATTTTTTCAATCATCTATTAATTTTCATCTTCCTATTAAGAGAGTATGTTAAAAATCTAATGTCATTATCAATTGATATAGTTGATTTATTTGATATTTTTTACTATTTTTTATGACAAAAATCAACTCTCTCTAGGTTTAAAATTTGTTTAATTCTCAATTTTATGCTATTTCTGATAATAATTGATTGTGAGAGTCATAAAATAAATTTGACTACTAATTCTTATTATTTTGCCTAAAAATGAACATAAAAGCATTAGATTAAGAGAATAATGATTGAAACCTTGAAGATGAGAGATTAAAAGAGCAATTTGAAGCAAAACAAAGCAAGTCCAACGCTAGAACCTACACTTGACCTGAGCAAACTCAAGAGGAAAAGACTAGAAATGTGGCCAACGTCAGAGAAACACACTCAGTGCTAGCAAACCCGAGAGTTAGAGGCACAAAATGCGCCTGGCGCGATAGACCTGAGCCCGACACCAATTAAGCCTGGAAGTGTGAATCAACAACAGAATCTAGCTGCGCCCTACACCATTGAACCTTAGTCGGGTGTGGAGCGTCAATTTTCACAATCTATTTAATGATTGCTCTGCGTTAGGGTTAGGCATCTTCGACTCTCGAGGAGTGAAAGTCACATTTGGAGGCAATTTAGGTTTTTTTTTTTATCATCCTCTTCCATTCTTTGTTTGCTATGCTTGATAAGTGATTCTTGGGGTATTTGAAACTTGTAATCTGGATATGAAATATATGAGAGTGATGATTGGTGAAATCTAATCCTAATAATTTCATATCATTCATCTTATTTTTTTTAATTTTAATTGTTGACAAAATTACTAAAAAAATATTTTAAATTTAATTTTCTGCATAATAATCTAAATTATGGAATTGTTCTTAAGTATAATTTTTTTATAATTATAATTAGTGTTGTGTATTGTACAAATCCTTTGATAAAGAATTATTTATTTATTATTTGTTATACTTGTCATGGTTACACTTATCATTATTAACGTCAACAAAAAAAGAGTTTACCTTCACTAGGTATTATCACTGAGGTTGTGGTTCTGATTTGGCTCAATCTTCCCCTTGCCCTTGTACTCATTATTGTATGGTCAATGTTTCGATTGTTGTTTAGCTTGTTTGTTGATGTGCTCCTTTGTTATTTCGTTCGTCAGTGTTGGAATGATCTTCGCTAATTGTTTATTATACGTCTATCACTTTCTTAATTTTAAAAGTTTACATTAGGTTTACGGATATTATTTCTTATATATTGTTCAACTTTCTTATTCTTATCCAATGTAGGACTTAGACTCACATTTAAATACCTAACAGTTTATATTAGAAGTGTTCACATGCGATTTAGTTCATTTTTTAATTAAAAATACATCCAAACTAAACAAAAAATTATACGCAATTTGGTTTGGATCAATTTGAACATTACCAAAAAATTGAACCAAGTCGAACCAATTTTGTTATATAATTTGATATTAATATATTGTATTATATTTATAGAGTGTGATATAAATACTTGATAACTCTGTAAGATTTACTTTTATAAGCCTAACAAATCTTTTATTTATATATATATATATATATATATATATATAATTACATAAAATTTAAAACACATACGTCAAAATCAATTCTTTTATTGTGTTTTTTTCAATAATATTTTATTTTGTTTTAACATTTTTATCCTCTAAACCTAATAATATAAACTTCACACTACCGTATGTTAAATATATTATTACTCTCTACCAAATATTTATAGACACAAACTAAGTTAGACATATTAAAATTTTCTCTTCTGTTGTGTATAAGTAAACTAATAAAATTTTCTCCTGTTATTTTATATCGGTTTGGAACATCCTTAATTGATATCATTCAAATTGTGATGAAAATATAAATTTCTAACTGAACAATAGCTCGTAGGAAATTGACCATATCAATTCCAATAGATTTTAATTTAAAATATTAATGTGTTGTTGCGACACAAATTTTACGGATTTATTGGGATATGTTTAAAATGTCTGCTTGCTCCTAAAGTCTTACAAACTCAAGAATAATTTATATTAATCTTTATCTCTTAATCCACTTAAATGTGTTTTAAGGATACATGAAATTCCAGAATAAACCATAACTCAAATTCAGTTATTAACACTAGCCATGTTATTAACTCAAATTCGTACCATTAACATGTACCAGGAGGAGCAATGATTATGAAGGTTATGTTCGATGCTCATGGCAAGGTAAGTCCAGAAGAGAAGCTTATCCCCGCCATGTTCCAACCCTTCATTTTGCAATCAGGGAGTGCCATCCATGTCCATTGCTTCCATTTCGTATCAAAAGAGAACCACATCATATCCCAAACTCCGTCGCAATTAGAGACCAACGCCGCCATAACGATCCCATTCTTCTCCTCCAAGCACCCCATCATCGCCGCATAAGGTTTCTCAATCACACCACCAACCCTAGACACAAACTCCCACTTCCTTCCATCCAAGCTAAGACCCCACAGTTCCACACCCTTCAAAACCCTCACGCTACCACCGCCCTCTGATTTCACAATCATCATATACCCATCACCGTATACGTGTAACCGGTCAATCACGTTCCCCCAGCTGAATCCAACCGTCAAGTTACCGCCGACATCCCTCGCGTAGTTAAATCTCGGCCGTAGAACCACGGGCGCATCGCACTCCGGTGCAGACGCAACCAAAACGCTCTCTCTGGGCCCGTGAACCACGTTAAGAAAAACGTGACCCCCGCCACGTGGCGAAAACTCGCTCGCGCTACTCTCCACTGCCTCCGTTGACTTCCACGTGTCAGTCCGGGAGTCGTACACGAACAAAACGGGTTGGTTAGCGACGAACTCCGCGAACATGAAACGAAAGTGACCCGACCCGGATGGTTCGGTTACAAGTTTCATTCCGGATCGTCTCCACGAGGAGGTGCCACGTGGACCCAACGGGGAGGCGGGGATCTTCTTAACGGTGACGGAGACTAAATTAACAGCGACGACCTCGCGAACGGTGTTGGAGGCGAATAGGAAGACGTTGTTGGAGGCGGCGAGGAAGTAGAGGTCCTCGCCGTGGAAGTGAACCGGTTTGAGAAGGTCGGCGATGGGGATCCGGAACCAGCGATCGGAGCTCCGATCGGTGAAGGCGTGGAGCACGGCATCGCGGAGCCAGCGCTTTTTGTAGACGAAGAGCCAGGTGGTGGAGGTGGATAGCGTGTTGCACTGGCGAACGAAGGAGTGGTCGGAGATGATTCGAGAGAAGGATTTGTTGACGAGTTTTAAGCGAACGATTTCGGGGAGGACGAGGGAGAGGAAGATGTTTTGGATGAGTTCCTGCGGGAGGAGACAGAGGCCAATGGCGTTTTTGGGAGTTGAGCTTGGGTGATCATCCATGTAAACACAGTGGAGTGTTTGTGATTTCAGGTGGGTGGGGTTGTTGGATTAATCAGTGATGTTCATATAGCAGAGTCCTTGTCTGAGTGTGGTTGGCTTTTGACAAGGATGTGGGAGATGGTGAGGTTTTTTTTTTTTTTATTTGTTGGACAAGGACCTTCCTACTTAATCAAGTTTTCAACACCATATTCATGGCCACATACACTCCTCGCAACTAGCCTAAACACTACTTTACTCCTTTATTTTTCCTCTTATTTATTCAAAATTACCCCTACATTATTTTATACATGCTACTACGTACTGATCATACTTTTTAATAAGTTTATATTTTCTTTAAAAAAATGCACCCTTTGGAAAGTCTAGCTTTAGAGAGTATGATTCCTAAGAATAAACTAAATTGCATCATTAGTTTTTCTAAAAGGTAAATTTAAATATAAATAAAGTTGATCTATTTAGAAAACGGTTTTAATTTAATAAGTACAAACAAAAATATAAATTTACATAATTAGATGCTAAATAGTATACTATTATTAATATTTTCCTTTTTAATAATTTAATTTTTAATTACTGTTCAAGGACAGTAAAATATAATGTTATTTTATTTATTTCAATAATAAATAGATTCTTGTATGTATCATTAGGGGAGACTTTCTCTTTATTAATAAGAAACAATAAGCTAATTGTATATTATGTCCATGCCTTATAACATATTTTTAATTATAACTTATTTATCTTTTAAATATAGCTTATGTTATCCTTAATTTAAATTTATGTTATTTTTTAATTATTTGTCATAGTCATCCTGCGCATATATTTCTATATTTTTTTCATTATTATTATTCAGAAATCCTTACTCATACACCACTCCACTTCATGTGGAGGTGCATCCTCTACATGCATATTATCATCAACACAATCCACACTATAGTATATAGTATCTAGTGTGATCTCTTTTATGAGTAGAGTTCATATATCTTTTATGCTCACCGAATTAAAATCTCTTATCTTAAATATATATTTGTCGAAGTAAAATAATCAGTACAAAATTAAAAAACTTATAAAATATTTTATGTAGAGTGTATAATCCATAATGCATTTTTTATAGTTCCATATTATATGAAATTGAATTTTAATCTATGCAATTCTATATTAATTAATTAAAAATTATTCCAAGTCAACCAATATAAAATATATCTCAAAAAAAACTAAAAATAATAAAATAACAAGAAAAAAAAAGAAAAAGAAATTTTGATAAAAAAACAAAAGGTGACAATAGAAAAGAACAACTATAATAGTTATAACATAAATACTCAAAATGTTGATGAGAAATGATAGTAACTTAGCATGATGCGAGATAAATAAATATATATGAGAAGTGCTTTAAAGAACTTTTTTGTGTTCCTAGCCACATGGGACAAGCGTCCTACAAGGATTCCAAAATGAAGACAACGTCATGGGCGGTGTCGTTGCTGGCAGTTTGACTAATAGATGTGGAAATTGGTTTTAGGGAGTGTTGAGGTACAGTGGGTGTTACTTTGTGATATGGAATAATTGAATTAAGAATAAATGGTTGGGTCAAAATGAAAAGGGGAATGAATATGAACCAGTGGTAGTGCTGAGGCGTGCGCTGTGACAGTGGTGGGGTGAGTCATGCTGCCCAGTCAACAAATAGAAATGACGCTCAATCTCACCTTGCCTCTCCTAATGACGACAATGAGATTTTTTTAATGCCTAAAGTTTAGGTGAAATTGTTGAGTCTTAATCTCAATTCAAGTGGTGAGATCTAGATTATTAAAGATCAAAAGATTGCCTTTTACAAATGTTCTTTTTCTTGTCTAGTTGTGGTATGATACTATTTTTAATAATTTTATTGAATTATAGGTGATGGAGAGTAAATTAATTTGTAGAATGATAAATTGTGTTTTAATATCATATTTTTTTATTATTTTAATAATTGTTGAGGTTTTTTATCTTTTTATTGAACTTGTTTTATTATTTATTGATAATCATCTCATTTTATAAAATTATTATTTTTCTAACCAATTGTATTTAGTACTAGATATTAAAATAAGTAGTCTTAATTAAATATTATTATTATTATTATTATTATTATTATTATTATTATTATTACACGTTGGGTTCATATTTATTAAGAAATATGATTACTGTTTAAATAAAGAATTAATAGGTTATACCTCTTGATTCATCTTTAAATAAAAAGATTATACTTTTTATTTTTTTTACTAAACACACCCCGTAAGCCCAAAAGATGACAAGTAATAAGAATAATAAACTTACTTCTAAAGTTTCATATGTTTAGAATGATATATAGTTCTAAGTTTTTTCCATTCTTTATTTTTTAACTAATCTAAAGTTGGATAATCTTTGAAACTTATCATTCTCATTCAATTGTTTGATATATCTAACTCAACTTTAAATTATTTTGGTATCATCAATTAGAAAGTGGTTAAGGTCTTATTTCTCAATTTTCATAATTTTTAAGAATTAAAAAGTTTGATTGGGGTGAATTTAATCTACTTGTTAAAACTCTTTTCCTACAGAAGTTATTATATAATAAACTTTTTTTAGATAAATATGTTCAATTTAGAAGCATAACAATGTGTTTAATTTTGTCAGATATATCAATTGTCTCATGAAGTAGGCTAAGTGAATCAAGTCACTAAAATATTACATTCTTAAATAGAAATAGTTATATCCTAACTATCAACAATAATTTTAATCTTTTATAAGCTTTTAATCCATCCAATAATTAATATCATAATCAATATTACTAGGTAGATTCTCAAATTTGACATTGATGAAATAATTAGATAATGTTTTACTCATATGGCAATCCATTCTTTCAATTTTTAAGTGGTTTAATATTTTATCTTTTGTCGGTAATTTAGAAGTTTTTTTGTAAGAGTATTTTTGTTTTTTAGTATGAATGTGGTTTAGTTTTTCATATTTTTGTATTTATTTTTCTCTTCTTTTATGATAACATATTATATTACATTTTAGGATGCAAATGTAGTTTTGATGTCAAAATTCAAAATGATATTTTTATGTATAATTTGTATATTTAATATACAAATTTAAAAAATAAAACTTAATAAATTGCTAAAAATTAAGCTACGGCCTCAACATTGAATGAGCCCACGACACTGACAACATTTTTCGGTACTGAATAGATGAATCTTAGTCCAACACTGTTTTATCTTGTATTACTTTTTATTTTTTTAATTCAAATAAATTGTTTTATTTTTGTGGTATTTGATTTTTTAAATTTTTTTTATAGTTTTGATATGTTTTCTTATTTCGTGTCCTCTATCATTGATCTTTTTGTATGTTTGCAGTTATTTTACAAGATTTTATAAAAAAAATAGTAATCCTTAATATCTTATCTATAGTTACAAAGATAAAAATCTTATCATTACTTGTTCATGAAAACCAAGAACAAATCTATTAAAGTGTAGGAATGTTAGGCATTGGAGAGCTATATACCATGAGAGATGATTTATTTGATCCTTTTGCAATTAAGATATCTTTCATAGTATTTATGAACACCATGTTTAGTTTTAAGTCAAAATAAAAATTTCATTTAAAATATCTTAACTCTTTAAAATTCTAAAATGTTTCATGAGACATCCTTTAGGTGTTTTTTATATGAAAACACCCTTAAAGATTCTTTGGAAGCACAAAATACTTTATTTTAAAACAAAGTTACCTATTGTTTTGTTTCGAGTATAGTTAAAAGATTTAAAATAATTCATCGTACAATTGCTTGATATAATAAAACCCGAATTTTTATCTCAAGATATTAAGATGGCCAATTCCTCCTCAAAGCCATGATTGAAAGATTTATATTATCAAAAGCAGAACGTTTTATAACATCCACCAGTTTTTTTTTTTTTTTTTTTTAATTTAAAATATAAAAGTTTGATTGTGAAGAACAATTTCAATTTTTTATTTATGTGTTTTGTTGTGTCTTAACTGCCAATGAATAATCTAACATTAAGGAGCTCGTATAAAATTCTTATTTTGAATCATAGCTAATAGAAAACATACATCTTAATTATTTTATAATATATAATGCTAATAAAAATTAATCTACATTAAAGAAAATATCACAACTCAATAGTTTTATTGTACAAATATATTATATTAGAATATATATATATATATATATATATATATATATATAAATATATATATATATATATATATTATATATAATA
>Ga0209700_100438_pt1 | contig 76860 bp, 40 predicted proteins | sample SiratroredBW_FD_187528 | JGI IMG/M metagenome (GOLD analysis project Ga0209700, IMG submission 187528) | Root nodule microbial communities of legume samples collected from California, USA - Siratro red BW (SPAdes) (version 2) | ecosystem: Host-associated > Plants > Roots > Nodule | place: USA... | reverse complement strand
AAATTTTATTTTTTTTTTTTTTGTCATTTTACTGCACTACTTTATCATTTTTTATTTTTCCATTAAAAAAGTAATTAATAGACATATAATTCAAGAAATAAAAATCAGTAATGAGTAATAGATTATTGGATTTTATCTTTTACACTAATTGAAAATAACCATGACTGAATTTTTAATTAAACTCTTACTTTTTCTTCAAAAATATTATTTTATAGTTATGATAAAAAAAATCCACGGTAAATTGTTGAGTGAATTTGATGTAAAATCATAAAATGACTATATGATAATTATAATAAAAAAATTAAATAAATTTAATTAAAATTTAAAAGTGCTAGTGATTCGTACCACTTAATTTAAATCCCTTGTAACTGAAAAAATGAATTAAATTAGAAGTTTTGTTCATTTAGAATCAAAATACATATTATATATTTTAGTGTTCGAATAAAAATATTATTATTGATGTAATATTTTTTTATATTCTAAAAAATTAAAATTAAAAAACGTTTTTTATTATATATTTAAAAATAAAATAAACCTTTTAGTTTCCTTATTTAACTAAAAAGTATTACAATAATTATAACTTATTCCAGTCCCTGGAACAATCTTTTTAATTTTGGCATATATATATATATATGACTATATGTATAACTTTAGCTATAAAGTGAAAACATTATTATATAAAATGGATTATATAGTATACTTATATTTCTACAGAATAGAATTATTACGTCAGTAATAATACTAGTTTCACATACTAATGTATAGAAAGGAAAAAAAAAGAACAAAACAATTTTGTAAAATATTATTTAATTTAATAAAAAGATTAAAGTATAATAACATTTTGTATCGATTTATTGGTTGTTTGATTTTAAGACATTAATTTTTTTATTTGTTAATAATAAGTAGGATGTCAATCGATTCACTTTATTTACCATTGGTCCACTAATAATGGGATAAAAAATCTTAATCTATCCTATTAAAGAGGATAAAAAATCTTAATCTGTCCTATTAAAGAGGATAAGAAATCTTAACCTGTCCTATTAGAAGGTGTACTGATTCACTAATTTTATTTTTTAAAATTTTATAATATAAATTTATATATATATATATATATATATATATATATATATATTAAAAACGCATTTTATTATATAAATATTTTTTAAGCTCTTAATTGATTAATTAATATCTCTAATAATATAAATTAAAATAATTATTAATTTTACATATTAAATTATTCTATTATAATTGATATCTGAAATTTAATTTATAAGTGGTCTAGACATAGAGGTCTTTTATCGCTTTCTAGGCTAGTCCAAATAGAAATTTTGAGTTTTCCTTCCTTTTGATAGGTCTTAGAAAACAAAATTGATTTTGGTATCCAAGTTAAGAAATAATAGTCCAATATTTTACTTTCGTTAACACATATTCATTCAAGTATTTGAGTATTAATTACTTGAAATATTTGATTCACTACTTCAGTTATAATAATCTTAATAGATTATTATCATTGATGGAACTATTGAGCCCACCTTTCGGCCTATTTTGTACGAACATATAAAACTTCTTATTTATACGTTTTTTCTACTAACAACACTTCTCAAATCCAAGACGGGTCACAAGTCTCTTAGCCTTCGTGTTGAGACGACCTGTTTATTGACCAACCATTTGGGGGCAACTTCCGGGACGCATCATTCGGTGACTCATTTAGGGACGCACCATTCGGTGACTCATTTAGGGATGCACCTTTCGGTGACTCGTTTAGGGATACACTTTCGGTGACCAGTTTAGTTTAGGGGTGCACTTTTTGGTGACTAGTTTAGTTTAGGGACACATCTCTCGGTAGCCAGTTTAAGAATGTACAATTTGATGACCCATTTAGTTTAGGGACACACCTTTCGGTGACAACTTTAGGAAAGTGCCTTTCGGTGGCCACTTTAGGAATGAACCATTTGGTGACCACTTTAGAAAGGTACTATTCGGTGGCCTATTCAGTTTAGGAACACACCTTTTGATGCCCACCTTAGGGAAGCACCATTCGGTGACCCGTTTAGTTTAGGGACACACATTTTGGTAACCACTTTAGAGACGCATCATTCGGTGGTCCGTTTAATTTAGAGACGCACCTTCCAGTGGCCACTTTAAGGATGCACCATTCGGTGGCCCGTTTAGAAACGCACGATTCGATGACCCATTTGGTTTAGGAACACAACTTTTGGTGGTCACTTTAGGAATGTACCATTCGATGACTTGTTTAGTTTAGTGACACACCTTTTAGTGGCTAGTTCAGAAACACACCATTCGATGACGGGAGCCACCATTCTGTGGCCCATTTGGTTTAAGGATGCACCATTCAGTTGTTCATTTGGTTTAGGGACGCACCTTTCATGGTCACTTTAGTGATGCACCATTTGATGACCTGTTTAGTTTAATAATGCACCATTTTGTGACCCGTTTAGTTTAGAGACACAACTTTCGATGATCACTTCAGGGATGCAGTATTCATTGGTCCATTTAGTTTAAGGATGCACCATTCGGTGGTCCGTTTACCTTATGGACGCACCATTCAGTGACTGGTCTAGTTTAGGGTGTTAGTAAGTTAGGATATTTCAGTTTTTGTTTTTAAATAAATTTGCAGTTTTTCTATTTTGAATAAGTGCTCAATTGTTGACCTATTTGTTAGGTATTTGGTATTAGGATTTTGGCTGTTTGAAGAAACCGTCTACTATTCTATATGTTGGTAAATTTGTTAGGACTTTATTGTGAGTGCAGATTTTAGGGTTTGATATACGACTATTTAGCCTATTCAATGTTTTGAATTGAATAACATACACAGAAATAAATTATAGTGAAAACTTACTATTATGTTTAACAATTGGTACCAAAGCTCCTTCAAAAGGGGTCTGATCCAAGATCTATGAGTGAAACAATTGTGAGTACAAACTATATGAGTGTGAGCAAGGTAATCAAATTCGAGAGTCTATGTAGACTCGTGAGAGGTCAATAGACTCGACTCGTAAACCCGACTCGTAGACTCGTAAGAGTCTATTTCAATAAAAAAAATTAAATAAACAAGCCAAATTTTCATGATAGCAAGGTTCAGCAAGATAAAAATGCTTCTATTACTGATTTTTGAGCAGTAGTTACATTTTACTTTTTCTTTCTATTTCCTAAAACATCAGTCCTATTCTTCCATCCTCCCATACTTCCATCCATTATCTGTTATATTTCCTGTAGAATTTTTACTCCTAGGTGGACGAAGGGCTGATAACAATATTTGACTCACTCTCAGATTATAAAAATTTATAGATTTTGCAACAAATTACAACTAACATTAAAATCACTCAAGGTATTGTTCAAAATTTGAAATAAGATTAAAAGCACTCACGACTATTGTTCAAGATTTAAAATATTAGAACCAAACTCTCCCGTACCTCACACGAGTCACGAACAGGAGGACTTTCCACTGTAGCACGCGACCGGCGAGGACAAGTGATGACGACGAACGATGCAAGGGCGAGCAACGACGGCGAGCGGAGGTGCGGCAGCGTTTGTAAGCAGGAGGAGCAACGCGAGGGCGACCGGGATGCGTGGCGCGGCGACGTTCGACAACGAGCAGGATGTTCGGCGACGTTCGACGCCAGTAAATTGTGAGAACGGACGAAAATCCTATGCGAAAACCTAAACTTGCTCACTCGCTTGTCAACTAGCAAGTTTGACCGAGTCAACCGAGTTTGGAAACGAGTTTACCGAGTCTACTTCAGAAACGAGTTTGCTTCCGAGCAACTCGGTGAGGGTGAGCAAACTCTCAAACTCGGACGAGTTAGCGAGTTAACTCACGAGTTTGATTACCATGAGTGTGAGAAGAAAACAGTGAGTGTATTGTGTGAGAAAAAATAGTGAGTGTGTGCTATCCAGAAGGGCATTTCAAGGAACAAGAATGACAGATTTCAACAGCAACAAATATGTACAACTAGTTCAATGATCATTGGTTATCTTTATTTTTATTGATGGTTACGAAGATGTTAATGCCTGTGATGAGTTAGCATTGAAAAGGGTCATTGCAAATTAGCCCTTGAGCGTAGTTGTTGAAGGAGATGACAGGAAATTTCAATTATATTCATCTAATGTGTTCTTTGAAAGAAGTGGAACTACACTAGGTCATGCTATTGTGGTTGTTGGGTAGGGTACAAAAAATGGTTATGATTATTGGAATGTGAGAAATTCACAGGGTCCTAACTGCGGAGAGGAAGGATACATCAGAGTGGAAAGAAATGGATAGCAACATATTTGGAAAGTGTGAATTTATGATGGAGTCATCTTATCCTGTTAAGAGTGGTCTAAACCCACCCAATCCTGGACCATCACCCCCTTCACCCGTGAAGCCACCAAATGTTTGTGACAATTACTATAGTTGTTGTCCCAGTCAAAGACTAAGGAAGCTATGGGAGCTGTTGGGCATTCTCAATAATTGGTGCAATGGAAGGCATTAATAAGATAGTGACCATTGATCTGATTTCATTATTAGAACAAGAATTGGTAGATTGTGATACAAGATATAACATGGGATGCTACGGAGGACTTATGGAGTATGCATTTGAGTTTATCATCAACAATTGAGGTATTGATTCCGAGGAGGATTATCCTTTCAAGGGTGTTGATGATAGATGTGACCAGTATACAAAAAATGCTAAAGTTGTTTCTATTGATGGTTATGAGGATGTTAATGCCTAAGATTAGTTAGTATTGATAAGGGTTAGTGTAAATCAGCTCGTGAGCATATCTGTTGAAAGAGGCGACAGGGAAATTTCAATTATATTTATCTGGTGTATTTTCTAGAAGACATGGAACAACACTAGATCACGGTGTTGTGGCTATTGGGTATGATACAGAAAACGGTCATGATTATTAGTTTGTGAGGGGAATTCGTAAGGTCCTAAATGAGGAGAGCAAGAATACATCATACTGAAAAGAAATATGTATTGGGCATCATATATTTGTGACAATTACTACAACTTTTGTCCCGATCAGAAACCAAGGAAGCTACGGGAGCTATTGGGCATTCTCAGCAATTGGTGCAGTGGACGAAATTAATAAGATAGTGACTGACAATTTGATCTCATTATCAGAGCAATAATTGGTGGATTGTGATACAAGATATAACATTGGTGCAACGGATAACTTATGAACTATGCATTTAAGTTCATCATCAACAATTGAGGCATTGATCCCGAGGAGGATTACCCTTACAATGGTGTTGATGGTATATGTGTCTAGTATAGGAAAAATGCTAAAGTTATTTCTATTGATGGTGATGTTAATGTCTATGATGAGCTAGCATTGGTTGAAAAAGGTCATTGCAAATCAGCTCATGAGCATAGCTATTGAAGGAGGAGGCATGGAATTTCAACTGTATTCATCTAGTGTGTTCTATGAAAGACGTGGAACAACACTAGATCATGGTGTTATAGTTGTTGGGTATGGTACCAAAAACGTTCATGTTTATTGGATTGTGAGAAATTATGGTGTTCTAACTAGGGAGAGGAATGATACATCTGATTGAAAAGAAATCTAAGTAAAATGTGAAATTACAATGGACTCATCTTATCCTGTTAAGAGTGGTCCAAACCCACCCAATCCTGGACCATCACCCCCTTCACCTGTGAAGCCACCAAATGTTTGTGACAATTACTACAGTTGTTGTCCTAAGTAATATAGATTTATAAAGTAAGGATGTCGATCCCACATAGAACAATTTTGTTATTAAATCTCAAATTCACAACTCACTAAGCAAATAAATGTTTCAAGATGATGATTTGAGTCTAATTTGAATTAATGAGCAATAAAGACAATTAAATAATAAATAACAATTATAAAAAGAAGTTTTCAAGATCTAAAAAGACTCTGGGAATGAACTTCATCTATCTTCCTCATTCATATTTTAGATTTGATAATAAAATACAATATTAGTAACTACTCACTATTGATGCACATATAATAATCATTCACACTGATTCCTTTGATATGAAATTCATAAGGTAATTTCCTAAACACTCATCCCTCAGCTATTTAATAAATTACCCAACATTAAGAATAGATGTTATAACAATCAATACATTGAAACCTATCCCTAGTATTCCAATATATTGAGTATTTTTATCTAATTCAGAAACCCAAAAGTACTTTCCAGTTAAATTCAAGAATCAAGATCAAGACTCTATTGATAAGATAAAATCTAACATTAAGTGCAAGATTGAAATACCAATGGAGTAGAAACTCAATATTATATTTAAAATTACCAGAATACATATGAGTTCAAAAGATTACATTCAATCCCAAAGATGAAGAATTTAGCTACTCATGGTAGCCATTACACTCCGAGGAAGAAAGATTGCAAAGAAGACAAAGAATCCTGAATAGCTCTCGTTCTTGACGGCTCTTGCGTTCCTCCCAATCCAAATTACCTCCCCAAAACCCTAAAAATCTTCTTTTAAACGCGTTTTCGGACTTAGGTTAAATGACTTTTCGCTCGGACAAAAATACCTCGCTTAGGCGAAAATTTGATGTGCTCTCTAGACTGATCTCGCTTGGGCGAAACCATCCTCGCTCGGGCGAGATCCCCTTCGCTTGACTGGGTCCATAGTCGCCTGGACGAAAACTCCTCTGCAGTTTATATGCATTCTGGACTATTTTCGTCTGGGCGAACTTTTCTCACTTGAGCGACTCTTCCTTTTAAATCTTTTATTTCTTCATGCATCTTTCAATCTCTAAATTTCTTCATTCTTTACACCTAAAATTCACAATAATTAAGATCAAATGCCTTCTTTTGACTCATGACTCAAATTAACAAAGTAAATCCAAAAACTCTCAATTCGGAGGTAATTATTATCTTAAAGATCACTTAAACCCACAAGTACTCAAATTTGTCATGTATAAAAATACTAAAAATTGACACTTATCAGTTACTTTGAAAAATAAGAGTCCTAGTAATGCTTAAAATGTGTTGATGTTTTCTCTCTACCACTCCATTTTATTGTAGAGTCTCAACACAAGATATTTGATGTTCTATGCCTTTGAGAAAATAAAACTGATGCAAATTAAATTCAAGTCCTTGATCAGACCTAAAGCATTTGACTGTAGTAGAAAATTGATTTTCAACCAAAGTAATGAAAGATTTAATGCAGCCTTACTTCTGATTTAGTTTTCAAATGAACAATCCAAGTATGCCTAGAAAAATCATCCACAACAATAAAAAAATATCTACGTCCATACACATAAGTAATGGTTAATGGTTCCCAAATATCCACATGTAACAAATCAAAAATTTTATTGCTTGAAGAAATGCTTACAGGAAATGGAAGTCTTCTCTGTTTAGCAAGTGGACAATTTGACAAAAGTCATTACATGTTTTTCTAGAAATGTAGTCAAACTTTGTTGACAATACAGATAGTTTGTTCTTAGACAAGTGACCCAGTCTAAAATGTCAATCATCCACCTTATTATCAGACACAGGATGTATTGAAATTGAAGTTGGAGCAAAGTGTTTTCCTAGTCCCTTAGGATTTTCAAGAACATGGAGTTGGTAGTGCATCTTAGCAAAATCAATCATCCTCATAGTGTGATTGTCCTGTATTTCATAGACTTGATTAGTAAACCTAATAGAACAATCAGATTTAATGGCCAATTGAGATACTGAGATGAGATTGAAGTGAAATCCTGGTATGTATAGTACATTATGCAGAATGAATGTAGTAAAAAATATGATAGTGCCTTTAATGTTTGCATAAATTGTAGTTCCATTAGGTAACTTGATAAGAATATCAGGAATAATTCTATATGTAGCAAAATTCTCTAGAGATGAGCTAATATGATCAGTGTCACCTAAATCTAAGATCCAAAGGACAGACCTTGGTAGTGATCTTAGATTGCAGATGATACCTGTAGATGTATTGGAAATGTGATGTGCATGATGTTCAGTGCTAAGGGTGACAGCTAACTAAGATTGCTGAAGAAGAGTCACAAGAGAGTTATATTGTTCTTTGGTCAAACTAAAGCTAGAAGACTATTGAGACTCCTCTTGGTTTGTAAGTGTCTCACTCTCATTTGCGGTTTTGATTGTAGTAGCATGATTAAAAGAGAATTTTCTTCTCCTTTTTTAGTTTGGTGAAAAACCATGTAAGCGATGACATTCATCAATTGTGTGACCTCTTCTACCACAATGTGTGCATTTCTTATTATTATAATGCTTGTCATCCTTGGTCCATCTGTTGAAGGAATCATAATATACGTTGGAAGAATCATTCAGAAGATTTACTGGTGGATTATCGGACAATGAAGTAGTCATATTTGCTATTGAAAATAATGGCACTTCTAAAGCCATTACAGATGATGAATTCTTGCAAATTGGAAAAATATCAGAGTTGGCAAAATGGAACTCTCTCGATTAGAGAGCTCTGATACCATAACAACTTTTTGTATCCAACATTATTAACACAGTGTAAAGGAAAGAATCACTAATAATTTTTACATAAGAACCTGACTTTGTTAGCATATCAAAAAGTGGACTTTAAGTCTAACTCAACCTTATAAGACCGACTTATAAGGTAAGGTTTGCACCCACTTATAAATTATTGAAAAACCTCGTCTCTAGTTAATATGAGATCTCTAATATTGAAAAACCTCATCTCTAGTTAATATGAGATCTCCAATAAATATGTTAGTAAAATTCGTAAGTAGAAAAAGCCTTCTACGATACCTTGACCTAAGTTGCATTATTCCTAAAAGTAAAGAATCTTTTTTATTACATAAATATTAATAAGTTCTATTATAATTTTGATAACATCTAAATTTTTTTCCTAATGATGCATTCTTTTATAAAAAAGATAGTATAAAAACAAAACAAAAATAAGAATTATAATACATATTCCTGGGAAAATGTAATATAAAATAAAATATTTTTAATATTTTGGAAATAATTCTCATGAATTTGTTGAATTTTACCTTCTAAGTTTTTCCCTCACATCTTTATATCATTATATTGTTCCACTCTTTTTTGCATATTTACCAATATGTTACTGTGTATCAATGTATATTATAGAATATTTTTTACCACAATTTTGTTTTGTTTTGGCAAATCAGTATCATTTTGTTATCAATAAGATTGTAAAATAGTATAAAAATTGAAAAACATGGTACTAAAATGTGTGAAAAAAGTGAGTGGTAAAATATAGAAAATGAAAACTTCACACGGTTGCACACCAAAAAAATTAAGCAGCAAATTCACAAAATAACAAGAGTAGTTAAATCGTAAATATATTTCATGAAATATCTAAAAATGGACTTCCGTTAATATATTTCGTGATTTAAATGTGTGGTGAACCTCACTTTGATAAAGTTCATTTTATAAATAGACACAATTCTATATATAGAAGTAATTACCCGTTAAACTACTCAACCAAAATTAAAGGCATCAAGAAACACAGCTAGATGCATAATTCACTCAAAGAATAGTGAAAAATGGGTTGGTTTTCAAAGATTTACACTGTCGTTATCTCTCTTGTTGGTTTCTTTATTTGTCATGGACTTGCTCTCTCAATCAGTTTATATGACGTCGAATGCGTATCTGAACATGTTCTACATGATGGTGACACTGTTTCTGGGAATTTTGTGGTCATTGACTATGATATTTTTTGGAGCTCAGACCACCCAGGAATCGATTTCAGTGTAAGCTAGCTTTATGCTTCCGTTATTCATAGTTTCAATATTGTGCCAACAAATTAAATGCCTCTGAATCCATTTGTTAAATCAATTATAAGGTCTTGTCTCCTGAAAATGTATATATGTAAATGCATAATGTGGTGTTTCTCTCATTGTTTCACATTATGTAGGTGACATCTCCAGGAGGAAGTTTGGTGTACTCTTTGAAGGGAACATCAGGGGACAAATTTCAATTCAAAGCAGCACTACATGGAATATATAAGTTTTGCTTTCAAAACCCTGCTTCAACGCCAGAAACTGTGTCTTTCTACATTCACGTTGGTCACATTCCAAACGAACATGACTTAGCCAAAGATGGTAAGTATCAACCAGTTTCTATACTGAAATAAGTTCTCATGTGATCATATGTTGAAATTACAAGATTGAACTGACACAACTATCTCATTTCATTGTAATTTGACAAGTATTTTATTAGCACTGTTTGAAAAATAAGTATTATTATTAGCATGCATGGATATTTGTATGTTTGTGATGCAATTTGTCCACTCAGTTTTGCTTTTGCTTTTGCTTTTGGGTTCAGAACATTTGGATCCCATTAATGTGAAGATTGCTGAGTTGAGAGAAGCACTGGAATCTATTACAATAGAACAGAAGTACTTGAAAGCACGTGATACTAGACATAGACACAGTAAGTTAATCTCCCAGGTTAATAGTTTTTAATTTTGTCAGATCTGAAAAGATCATCTGAAAGTTGAATCAGCTGAGTTGTTGGTAACTTTTTCATGGTGATAAAATATTCCAATCAAATTTTCTAATCAGAGTTGTTAAGAAGCATGTTATGTGTGCTCTAATTATTAGGATTCTATTTAAACAACTTTTAGACATCTTTATTTCATTTTAGCTAGTTTTATGATAAAATTCATCAAAATTTAATTTAACCGATATAGGTGATTGTAATTTATTTAACTAATTTGCTGCATTCATTAATTTTGTGACTCCAGCAAATGAAAGCACAAGAAGACGTGTGGTCTTCTACACAATCTTGGAGTATGTCCTGTTCGCTGCAACAAGCTTATCACAAGTGATATACATTCGACGTCTGTTCAGCAAATCATTTGCTTACAACCGAGTATAGGCTTATATATAATGAATTATAATAGAACTCCAATTTTTTTCTCTTTTAATTTTTTATCTTTGTAACTTCCGTAATATATCATTGATTCTCCATTTTAAGTATTAACACGGTAACATCAAAATATTACTACTATGCATTTATCTATATTTTCCATATTTACGATATAGAATAGTTTAGTTTTTAATATTCTAACTCGTTAACTTCGAATCAAAGTGTTTTCTATTTATAAATTTTACTTCCATTTGATAAATTTTAACATACACTCGATCAATTTTGATAGTCTATGATTTGATCCTACGATTAATTTTTATACATATGAAATCCTTTATCCTTTATTAACATTCCAATATATTATATCCAATATTATATAATACATGTACAGTTTTGAATAATTTTGTACTGACACATTTTCTGTTTTATTTATTTTATTTTTTATCAATAGAAAAGATATTTTGAAATCTGTTTTATTTATTTTATTTTTTATGAATAGAAAAATACCTTGAAAAAAAATATATCAATGATGTTAAAGTACACATTATCCGGTATAGACTCAAAAAAAAAAATTGTGGATTATCTTCTTTTATAATTTTCTTTCCAGTTACATTTACATCCTCCACATTTGCACATTTGAGTTGATTCACAACTTGTCAATCCATCTCACACAACCTCCACCTTCTTATATTACGTTTTATTGTTAGCCTATTTGCTTACAAGCAGCCAAATTAACTTGTCATGTCCTTACATGTATATGACCCATTTTCAATAAATAATCTATTATAACAATAAAAGATAAAAGGGGTGAATTGTGCTTTTTTAAATTGTTTCCAAAATCAACATTTTTTTAGGTTAAACAATGATAAAGAATAAATAAAACTAAGCAACATAATCTTTTTATATTAGGTTATGCTAAGTTATGTCTAATTTTTCTATTAACTACCCAGTCTAGTTATAACACAATATGTTTTCACTATTATATATCAAGTAACCCTCTCAATCATAACAAAAGGTTAAACTTTGTTTATTAATAAAAAATTATTAAATGGATATATAATAAATACATTTTATTCTTATTCTCTCCTCTATATATAAGGATATATTATGACAATTAAATATTAGAAATTGAATAAACTGTTGTTAATGTGTTAAAAGGATTCTAAATAAAGCGTAGCAAGGTTTAGCATTTTCTGCTTAGTTTGCAATGCATGTCTTTCTCAAAAAAGTATGTAACTTTATTACTTGGAATTCTTGGTATAGACTTTAAGGTTGCGTACAAGCTGGTTATTGTAAGATAGAAAAAGATAAAACGTATTCATCATAAATGGTTAAAAAATTACTTTCATATTAATTAATTAATTGGCTAGATGATGCCTCTAAAGATAGATAAAATATTAGTACATATTCGGCAAAGCATTTATACAAGAGATATTATAAATCATAATAATATTTTGTTCCCTTCAATTATACTTATAAAAATGTATAAGAAATTCCTAATATAAATTATGGTTACAATTGTAACACACAGCTTTCCAGTAGAAACATAATAGAGGTTTCATTAAAAAAAAATATCATTTCTTAATTTACATTATGATTTTGATCTATCTAATTTTAATAATTAAGAAAATCACAGGACATACAAATTAAGTTCTACTTAAAAAAAAGTTAGTTTTTTTTTATAGCTACTCTTTCTCTTTTTACAACATGTTTGTAAAAAATTAAAAAAATATTTATAACATTTTTTTAAGTTCCATCAAATCCTGATAAAATTTGTAACATGGGGATTTAAGTCACAACCTACTACTAAAATTTTGTTGTTGGTCTCATTATTACTGAAACCTAAAGAACCTATTACATTACTCATTATTACTGGGACTATCGATGCAATGTGTTCCTGCCGTGTTACTGGAAACGTGCTTGTGAGATTAAAGATGGTTGGAATCTTTCTGTAACGAGAAATAAATAAATAAATAAATATTATTATATATAGTTGTTTTATATCCCGTGATGATGTGTGAGATTTTATAATTTAATAATTTATTGAAGCTTAATAAAATTTAATTGGATTGTCCATATGTTACAGGGCTAGGAGGCAGGCTACACTAACAACTTAGCCTGAATCAGACACTACAGAACTTAGCTGTCACAAAAAATCACTAACCTTTACAACGCATGCAAAGGGTCACTGAGAATCATCAGAGGAATACACTCCAAACCAATTACCGATAAATAATCAGCCATCCATATCTTGTTACATCAATGCATCTTTTCTTCTCTCCAACACAATTCTATAATATAATCCCTCAAAATATTGTTTATATATAATACAGAAAATACCATTTTTTATCTTGGTTTTTTATATACACCATCTTGAATTATATATGAAGTATTTATGCAGGAATTTTTGTATTAGGTTTGTGTAATGTTTTTGAAGAAAAGAAAAGAAGCATAAGGAAGGGTGGTTGACCCAAAGGAGGAGGGTAGAAAAGGAAAAGGAAAAGGAAGTGCATGTGTTGTTTTTTCTCGATGGCTGGAAACTGGGAAGTAACATTGAATTGACAAGTGAGGATGATGACGCCCACACACACTTGTGCAATGCAATGAACACACCACACACAGAAAGAGAGAGAAAAGAAATACAAACCTACGCATGGAAATTGTAAACAAGCCCCCCTTCTTTTTCTTTTGCTCCGAAACCCAATAATTGTAGGCCCTGTCACTTTTTGTCCCTCTCGCTGTGAGACCAACCCTTCCTTCCTCTCTTCTTCTCACCTCTTCACCACACACGCTTTCAATATTTTTTTTAGTTATAAATAAAATGTCAATACATACATTAACGGTTTCAAATTCATCTAAATATTACATTTTCAATATTACAGCCTCTCCTACCCACATTTTACGAAATCGACAAAAAAATCTACACAAAATTCATTTCATTTCCTATCAATTTTTGTAAAACATTCAAAAACAATTTTAACGTGATAAAATTAATAATATAATGTTTTTTTAATTCAAAATATAAAGTATTATATGATTTACATGATAATATTAATATATTTTAACGAGTTTTACTGTAATATCATATTAGGTCTTCATACATAACTTTTCTTGAAAAAAATGTTTTTCATGGATACATGAATTGAAACTATGAAAGTAGAGAAAGGATCCCCTGCCATTTGGCCCTAGGTAGCTACTCTCTCATCTCTGACCCTATATAGCTAGCTAAGACAACTCCTCATCAATCATCATGAGTCTGCTCCTTCTTCCTTTTTAGCCTTCTTAGCTGTGTGCCTTTGAATTCTCTCTTCTTGACTCCACTGTACATGTATGAACCTTCCTTTAATTCACTGTTAGCCAAGGTGGGATATGTCTTTATGATATTTATTAAACCCTCTTCTCTTTTTATTTTCTATCTACCTATCATAAATTTCTCATCTCTCCCATTCCTTTTCTCCCTCTATATATTCTACTCTTGTTTTCCTTTCTGCCTTCAGCCTCAAGCCCCACTTAGAACCATCCTTCCTACTTACAAGTGTTTAAATGGTATCCACATACCATGCACCTTCTTCCTTTTTCTTTCTTCCTCTAAATCTAAGGTTTCTCAACCCTTTTCCTCCTCTTCCTTCCTAGTCTAAGTATTTTGTTATGTAAGTTAGGTTAATGCATCAAGTTAAGTTCTTCTCATTTATCTAAACTCTTCCTATTTTTTGTTGTGTCCCCTTGCTTTTGTATATGCAAGTGTGTGATCAGTCCTTTTAGGTGGTGGTCTATGTATCTTTTTGGGGTTCCAGAAGAGTCTTGAGATGTTTTTTGTTTTTCTTCTTTTCAAGTGTTTTTCATATATGCACCCGCAGAGAGTGGTGTTGAGCCGTTACATACACAGTTGGGATTCGAAGTTCGCAAAGGAAAAAGTGAAGCTGCCAGCATGATCTAGCTTTGGTTAGAGAGCAGAAGAGTGCTAACCCTGACTAGGTCATGCTGTGACAGCCTCACTCCTTCCTGTTTGGGGACCCAGTAGATTCTTCAACATCTGAAAGACACACAAGGCTTAAAAGCAAAAGGTGAGTGAGTAGATAGATAGATAGAGTGACCAAGAGAAAAAAAACATTGTTAGCATCGTATATTCCTTTTTCTGAGTTTCTGTTCTGGCAGGCGTGCGTTATTAAATTTTTCCTTTTTCTTGCTTTGTCTTTTTCTTTTCTCGTGCTACTTCTTTCACGCAACTGTTTCACTGTGCCTTGTGGACCTAACTTTTAATTTCATGGCTGCAGATTGCTCCTTATCTTTACTTAATTAGGGTTCCTAGAACCCAAGGATCAATATTGCTTGTGTCATTTAAGACTCCATTTAATTGATTGCGAATTTCTTTACATTGGCTTGAATTTAAAAACCCTAGTTACATATTACTTTGGTCTTAAAGTTGGTCTGTATGAGTGTTATGTGATTTGTGGAGTCATTATATATGAAACATATGTAGAAGACATGTTTCTTGCTGTACCGCAATGCTATGTTGGTTCAAGTTCTTGTATGTTTAACTACATAAAATGCTGAAATGTATTCTAAGAGGCCGTTGAGATCTAAAGCTGTGATGCTGAGCCAGACGAACCATTTTTTTCTCAGGTCTGATTCTGTATTTACATCCAGCCATTCTTTTATCATAGCTGCTTATTTAACTGATTTTAACTAGAATGTTTGAAAGCAGGATTCTGGTTACTCAATATGCTCAATTTGCTTTTATATTGTGGTGGGGTTTTGCATTTGTTATCTATAGCTGGTACTTATGTTTATGTTAAACAAATATATATTTTTACACGAATTCTTGAGTTGAGTCGCAAATCCAAGCCTATAAAAAGCCATATCTTGAAGACATTGAGATAAGTTTATTGTTGGGGGCAACAAAAAGTATGAATGTAATTTTGTATATGCTATTTTACCTTGTGTATTTTTATATTTCTCGGTCTTCGGCTGTGTCAAATTTGCATACACTATACGAACTATTGTAGTGTCAAAGGAAATATTTAAGTCTGTTATGTATTATTTTGGTCATTTTGGTGACATTGTTCTAAATCATAGCAGTGTTAAATGAATAAAAAGTGTATTCATTTCTGATATGTAGTATTTTTATATCATCCTCTAATTATTAGAAATCATCATATGTGAATATTTATATTGGATAATAATAGATTTCATTAGCGCTTGTTTTGTTTTGGCTGTTAGTATTCGCTAAATATGAATTTAAGTGGTCTTTTGATAACCAAATGATCCCTACATACGGGCATATGAAATTACTGATTTAATGGAAGCTTTATATCATAACTACGTCTCTTAAATATTCCAATAAAAAATGCTTAATGCTTTTGAAATTTGTAAAAGTTTATTCTGTTTATTTTTTTTTTCTTCTAGTATATCTCTCGTTCTTCAACTAAATGATCGTACTGTTACTAATAAGTAGTACATCATGTCGTGCTAAAGTATTCAATATAAACCAATTTGTTAAACAACCATTAGTTTTTTTACTAAACTAATTTGGAAACGGATATTCGTGGTATAAATCGGGAATTGCTTCTATTAATTTGTCTTAGTTGAATATTTTGGTCACCCTTTGGTCCACCCGCAAGGATGATAGGTGGCAAGATGTTTACTGGAGGGAAAAGAATAAACATCATCCCTTTTTGGGATAGAAAAAATTAGAGGAAATAATAAAATAGGATGAAAGTATAGAAAGAAGAAAAGAGACTAAAGATGTTACAAGTCTTGTTGAAATTTTAGTAAGACAAAAATAAAAGAATATAAATCTACATTAACGAAAGTTTTTGGCGGAGGAGTTAAGCCTATAGGACAATTGGGAAAGCAGTGTTCAGTAAATTACGATGACTTGGGAAGATAGGGTCATGGTGGTGGTGGGGTTTTACAACATGGAGACACGGTGTTGCTCACAAGGTATTTTCAAAGGTATTTTCTAGGGCATGATGGAATGTGAATTTTCCCGAGTAAGGTGGTAAAATGAGTCACGTGAACATTTAGGATTGATTAGAATGGGTGGCCTATATGTTTTTGTCTTATTCTTGTGTTCCTTGTCATATTTGTCTAGAGACACCTTGTTCTCTCAGTCAACATCCTTTCTACTAACAAAATGTTTTGTTCATCCAAAAGAAAAAATATTCATCCAAAAGAATAAAAAAAAAAAAGGTTTGAAATGTATTGCAGTAGTTTTGATGGTAGTACGTAGAGCGTGCAAGGAACAAAGAAAGGTGTAGTTGTATGGAGATGGTGTGCTTCAATGAGATGACAACATGAACACGATGATAAGTTTTTTATATTAAAAAGCTCGATTCATGGGTGAATATAAGGTGTTGGAGATGAAGGACCTGGCCAAGTTTTAACCTCCATCAAATTGCACCCTCCCTCCATGCAAACTTCATGATTGCTTAAAGTTCTTTCACAAGTCTCAGATTAATATACTTCAGGATTTTCTATTGAATAAATATACTTTAATATTAATGTAAAAAAATTATATTTATATTACCCCTGCTTTTTAAAATAAAATTTTATATTTTAATAAAATAATATTATTTGTTAGTGTTTAAATGAATGTAAATCGTTGTTACCAGTCTCAAAACGTATCATCCCTCTTTCCTCTCCTCTATTTTTCTTACTCCTGATGCACATGATTATGGATCCTATATAAACTATGTCAATATGTCAATGTTATTACCAAAATATTGGAAAGTGTAAGTAGAAAATTCAATAAATTAACCGTTCAAATAAATTCTATTTTGGTCAACTGGGTATTCTAGACACATATATTGTATTGCGGTTTAGGTATTATTACTGATAATTACCTGTTATTTTAATAGTTTAATTGTCATGTGGCTTATGTAAAACTATTTTAGATTAATAGTGAATTACATTTTTGTATTTTATTATACATCAAGTCATATATGTTTTTGTCTCTAATATGTAATAGCAATGTGTTAATGTGTTTTTATTATTCTGTAATATACATCTTTTCCGTTTTAGTTCGTATAATAAGTAGATAATTTATTTATAATCTACAAGATACTTTTTAAAGACACTAATTAAAAATGAAGAAAATAAATTTAAAAAAAAAGAAAAACAAAATCCCTTTGAGAAAAAGTTGTGTTTTCCACTTGCTCTACACTCTGGCTGACGTACCAAAGAAATGGAACCAAAAATGAACAATACAGGATGTCCAAATCACAACAAACTTTATGAAAATCAATACATCTTAACATGTTTCGTTTCCCAATCAGGTTCATACCTTCTCGCTTTGTTAAAAGTTGTTCCACCCCGTTTGTCTGGGAGATTAGACATGACTCCCAATGCCTATTTTTAAATTTTGATGTGCCATGGACACCAAATAGAACGCTGTTTTGTGCCAAGGAAAAGTCTATCCCTTCTCCAATTCTCACCTTGGGCCGTGTAATGATGTCTTTTGAGTCAAATAAAACTTGAACAAACCAAGCTTATATAAGTGTGTCATTACTTCATTTTTCTTTCCTTTGGAACAATTAGCACTTTGTTTATAACAATGTAAGTGAAAATGAAAGTAAAGACCAATTAATGCAATGAATGATGGGTGCAATAGAAAAAGCACTCACACATGACTTTTTTTTGTTTTGTTTTTGTCCCTCTTCCCAACATGGCTCTGTGTTATGTTGAGATACTACATTTCTTTTGTGTTGCATTTGTAGGAAGCCCTTGAAATGGTCCCCCATAAACTAAGTGGTTGGCACTTTTACTTTGGTTGATGTAAACCCTAAGAGAAGATGACTTGGAACTACTCAGACTTTGATGGATGGGTGGAGCATGATAATATTTCAAATTCTCCTACTTTGGACCACGGCCACCTGTCCTACTTCTGATAACAACATTCTATTATTTTATTTTCTGAAGGACAACCATTGATTCATTTATTATTAACATCATTGGCTTAAGGGTTCCTCAACTACCAATTGTAAATCAATACAAAAGGCTAACTAATATTCTCACTCCATTCAAATCCCTATTGACAAGACTTACCAAATTTTATTCATTTTTTTCTCTTTTTAAATATAAACAAAATATGAATAATCAATCTCAATTAATAAATAAATGTTGAAGCTAACTAAGAGTAGCTAAACTTTCCTATAATTCAGAACAACAAAATATCAGATCACGTAACAGCTTCACCCGTTTATAGGGTGTTGTGAAAAAAGAAAAAAAAAACAATATGTGGTGATATTAAGCATTTATACTTCATGATGAGTATTGAAAATAAGAAGAATAAACTAGTTCTGCATTCCGATTTATGCAAATCCTACTTGTTAAATGTTAATCTATTGCTATTTGTTTGAACTCTCCAAATTTGAATTTGCATTTCTTTTAACATTTTTGTGTGTCTAATTATATATGTTACGTAATCTTGAGGGCATGGTATAAGATATGAGTGTTAGGGTTTTCAGTGACAAGATCTCCTGCGTCCACGTACCGTTGGAGTTTTTGAGAAATAAAATGTATTGTCTTATCATTAATTTATACACATACATAATTTTTTTTGGACATTTACGTCAAAATACATTTTTACTTATACCATTTTAAAACTTTTTTTATAATACAAAATTAACCAATTAATTATTGAATTGAAATGCCTTATAAATAGATTAAATTTATAAATTTGTATGTAATCACAAAATTAATTGATAACTTATCAAAATATTTTATTTTAAAGAATAACGTGTCATATAAAATATAAGTAAATTGTCGATCATTACATTATATATAAACTAATATCTAATTAATATAAAATTGGACAGGAGGAGAGAGAAAAAAAATCATGTTACTTCAATCATAATCTAACACTTTAGTTAAAAATTCTTATTGAGAAAATAAAGTTTATAATATTTTATAAAATTTAAAAATATTTGAAAATTTATTTTTTTATCAACAGTAACATATATATAGAGAGAGAGAAAAAAAGGGTACAAAAGCTTAAAAATACCATAATCATGTCCTCAAATTAGAACCTTGTAAGGTAACCCCTAACTCATCTATATGGTTTTACCAAAATTTCAAAATATTCTCACATAACAGGAGATCCAAAAATATTCAAATGGATTCCGAAACAGATTCACTTCAAAGCACAGTCCATAGTCTTTGGTGTTTTTTTTTTTATCCCTATATAATTGGAGCTTTTCATTGTAGCGGCTAGCAGAGGAAGACGACATTGGATGTGTTTAGTGTACTTCGAATACAAGTTTGGGTGTGTTTAGTGTACTTCGAATGCAAGTTTTTGGTCTTAGCCACCAATTTCAGTAGGAAAAAGTTTGATTGTGGATTTTATTTGTAAACAAAGCCCAAACTTTTATTTGTACATTTATAAAATTTTCTTACCATCAATTTTTACATTTCTAAATAAAAACATTACTTTTTATGTTTTCATATGTTTCTAATTAATGTCATCCGTGTTATCTTTTCCTTTATTCTTTAGTCCTTGTGCAAGGGGTTGAAAATATTTTTTAATTTGGTAACTTGAGATTCTTAATTCCTATCTAGTTATAAGATGTGTTTGTTATAATCTAAAAATAAGTGTTTAAATGATCTATGCTTTGAATATATAAGACACAAAATGTACAAGATTACATTACTCATTTATATTAATAGATTAGATGGTGAGTGTGTCTCAAAGGTCTAAAAATATCAATGAGTATAACCTATGTTTCAACTAGTTTAAATCTTTTGCTTTTGAAATTATTTTTTTTAATAGCTTAGTGTGTGTCATCTTCATTTTTGTATTCAAAAGAGTTTCACTAAGAGAAAGGTTTGTCTAGTGTATTAGGGTCAGATTTTGGCTAGAAAAGACCCGATTCTTAAGTTGTCCTTGTGATGCACTACTCATTCTTTCACTCATGATAAACCTTCTATACAAAACTCAATAGGCATTCTCCTCATCATAATGGCAGTGACCTAAGCCAAAACAAATCTGATTTGAAATTTTTTTTTGAATGAGCTTAAGTCACTTAATAAATACTGAAATTCAATTTGTCATTGTTGAGGAGGAGCTAAGGACCTTAAGAAAGAAAAAAGAAAAAGTAAAATCCAGAATAAGTAGGTCACAAAAAAGGTCAGAGTTTGGGAACGAGAGATAAAAGAGAGATAGTCCTAGGGAGACTATTACCAACCTAAACCCTACATCAGGCATAAGCAAGAAAAGAAAGTTAAAGAAACTAGGGTAGACCTCACTTACTTCTTTGGAAAATAGGATGTAGAAACCTTCTTAGACTAGGAAATAAAGGTAGATCAATTGTTTGAATGGCACCAAGTGAGTGAGGAGAGGAAGGTACCCTTAGCCATCCTTAGTTTTCAAAGTCATGCCATGTATTGGTGGTCTGCCCAAGTGAGAGAGAGACATCTTCATAATGATCCTATCATAAAATACTAGAATGACCTTAGGAATGCCTTGAGACATAGACACATTCCCTCCTATTACCACCGTGAACTTATGGATAAACTTCATAGACTGGATCAAGAAAATTTAAGCATAGAAGATGTAGGCAAAAAAATGGAGTTATATATGATAAAAGCAAGTATAAGAGAAGAGGAACATGTGACCATAGCTAAGTTTATGAGTGGTTTGAGTCTTGAGATTCAAGAAAAAATAGAACTTCTTCCCTGTGATTTCCATGATGTAGTCAAAATTTGTGTAAAAGTTTAACAACAAAATTTGAGAAAAGGATCAAGAAGAAGTTCTTACTCTGACTCTTATCTTAAAAAGGAGTACAAGAGGGAGGGCTAAATTACTAAAGAAAAATCCAAAGAAAACCCTTCCCCAAGCCTAGCTCAAGAAAAATATATATAAAAAAAATGAGCACGTTACATCCACTCACACTAGTGACATCAAGTGTTTTGAGTGTATGTGTTGAGGACATGTCTAAGGCCCCATACCCCTCTAAGAAAACCATTCTTATGAGGGACCATGACATATATAGCAGTGAGGATAAGTCTGCTAGTAACAATGTGAGTAAAGATTCTGAGAGTCAAACCAATGAGGATGCACATGCATGTGAGGGAGAGTTGCTCATGATTTGTGGAAATCTCAACAATCAGTCTATTCCTCAACTCAAGTCTTAGACGGAGAACATTTTTCATAAACATCAAATTTTGAAAAACACATGTTCTCTCATCATAGACAGTGAGTCGTACTACAATTGTTGTATTACTAGACTAGTCGATAAACTCAATTTAACTATTGTTCCCCATCCAAAATCCTACAAATTACATTGGCTCAATACAGAGGGGAACATCCATGTAAAAAAATCAGGTAAAAGTCAAGCTTTTTATGGGCAACTATGGAAATAATGTTTTATGTGATGTGGCGCTCATGTAAGTTGTCATGTCTTATTAGGCAAATTGTAGAAATTTGATAAGAAAATCTTGCATGATCTAACTAATGAGATTACATTTATCCATAGGGATAAAAAGTTTGTATACCATCCTTTGACACCTACCCATGTATTGGGGATCAAGTGCATATGAAAAAAAATTAGATAGTGAAAAAAAAAGTTCAAAAATCCCAAAAGTAAACCCTAAAGATGAGTGAGAGGTGTGGGAGATTGATGTTCCTTTCCACGATTACTCAGAAGGAGAATATTTTGTCCCATAAATCCATAAAATGAGTTCTCCTCACTAAGCAACCTTCATACCTCCTTTTGTGTAAAGGAACACTTGCGTGCACTTCTGCTACTCCTTAAATTGGGAATCTACTTCCTCAAATTGAAAAACTTTTAAATGAATTTGGTGATGTATTCCCTAGTGAAGGTCCTATGAAACTTCCACCTTTTCTAGAACATCAAATTGATTTTGTCTATGAAACCAGTCTGCCTAATAGACCAACATACAAGATAAATCCTGAAGAAACTAAGGACATAGAGTCTCCAGTTCAAGAGTTACAAGATAAGAGTTGGGTTCAGAAAAGTCTTAGCCTCTGTGTCATGCTTGTTTTACTAATGCCAAAGAAAGATGAAAAGTGATGGATGTGTTGTGACCGTCGTGCAACCAATAACATCACAATTATAGGCACCCAATTCCTAGGCTTGATGATATGTTTGATGAACTTCATGGGTCCAATTCCTTTTTTATTCGAATTTGGTGATATATGCTTTTTAAATCAATTTTGTGAAACATAGAAATTGGGTGTGAGTGGAATATCACTTTTGTTGCAACCAAAATCACAACGGGGACGGCGATCCGAAGAGATAAAGAAATTAAATAAAATTTGAAAAACAAGAAAAAAGGAGTCACCACCATAGTTTATTATGAAAAACTATGGAAAAACCGAAAATGGATAAGAAAGTCTGTGAAATTGGATTTAGGGTCCAGGAAGGTATGGTGGAGTGAGGTAGTGCAGTGGGGTGAGGTGCTTCCATGAAGAGTGAAGGTGCAGATGAATGTGTGTTTTCCGTGTGTGGAGGTTAGTGGAGCTTGGAGGCCCTAGCTGCCATTCTTACGTGCATGGTGCCTATTTATGGATATAGAGAAGTTGCATTTTTTTCTAGGTATGAGAGTGTGGAGAGCAAGTGTAGTATGAGTGGGCTGTGTGAGAATGGCTTAAGAAATGGTTGTCTAACAGAATAAAGAGTGGGAAAACTATAGAGTGATTTGGTGAAATTGAGGAAGAAGCAATAGAGGAGCGTGACGAGAGTTTAGGTGAGGGTGGAGTATATGTGGAATTGCAACGTGAGTGAAGGTGAATGTGAGGTAGGTATTGTGAATGAAGAATGGAAATGCGTGTTCCTCAAGAGAAGCATGATGAATGCATATATAAAAGATGAAAGCGTGAGAAAGTGTTGTGTGTGACTTGAAACGTAGAAGTAATTTGTGCATTTGTAAGTTTGATGGTTGTTCACACTCTTATTTAACAATGTATCAGTTGTTTTTTTATTTATTATTATGGGCAAATGAACATGTAATATACGAAGTGAACTAACAATGCACAATAAACGTGTTCAACTGGAAATTTGGCAAGAAGAACAAATAAATAAGGACAAAATAAATAATACCTTCACTTATGTTGGCCTTTTCTGATTTGTTCCTAGAGAATATGACAAGAGAGTGAGTCGTGATATGAGAGTCTTATGAGCGCTTAGGAACATATAGGTATGAGTACGAAGTGGAACTAAATGGAAGAAAATAGACACGGTGTGTCGTGTGAGTAGAGTGAGTGGTTTCCAAAAAAAAAATCATAGTATATGTGTCTCTAATGACCCTTTTTTTTATAATAAACCCCCTTTGCTTCCTAGTAAAATCAACATGTAACCTCATTTTTTTTGCATGCTTGAGGGAAAAAAAACAATTGTTGGTAGAGGGACTAAACAACTTTTTCAGGAAACAAAATAATTTTTTATTTTGTCTTCATTCATGATCTGTGGAGTAGTGGAGCAGAGAAGTGGGAGCTGAGGGTATACGCAAGATTCGAGTGAGGAAATCATGATGTCTAAGGAGTTGTGGGAGCAAGGCGAAAGAGGCTAGCCCAATTGAAAGTGGGGTGCATAGGCAAAGAGGCTGCCTTCTTCACAAAAAAGGCAATCAGGTTGGGCCTCATTATAAACACCAACTTTTTTATATTTTTGTTATTATTAAAAAAACATAAAATTTTATGTGTTTTTAATAAAATAAGGATGATAAAACAAATAAAAAATATTATTATTATTTTTAATTAATTTTTTTTGAGAAATTAATAAAAACATTTTTCTTCATCCAGATGAAATTGAGCGTTGACAACTTTTAAAACAAAATTTGGACTATATGAGTATCTTTCCTATATTGAATTTGCTTACAACTGGGTGGTCTATAAAACCACTAAATTATCTATTTTTAAAGTTGTATATGGTTTTAACCCTCTCACTCCAATAAACTTGTTACCCCTTTCAAATACACATGATTTTATTCACAAAGATGAAATTTCTAAAGCAGCATTTTTCAAGAACTTGCATGAGAAGGTTAGAAACCAAGTACAACAACAAACTGAAACATATGCCAAACAAAACAATAAGAAAAAGAAATAGATGGTCTTTTAAGAAGGGATTGGGTTTAACTTCATTTAAGAAAAGACAATTTTTTTTACTCAAAGAAAGTTCAAACTCAACCCTCGAGAATGGTCCTTTTCAAGTCCTCCAATGTGTCAACAATAATACTTGTAGGATAAATATGTCTGGTAAATACGTGGTTCATACCACCTTTAATGTGTCTGGCTTATTTCCTTTTATAGGTGGTTTTGATGACAAAATAGATCAACAGATTTGAGGACAAATCCTCTTCAAGAGGAAGGAAATGATGACAGACTACTCAGTAAAAGAGCCACTATCAGAGTCATGACCAAAAAATCCAAGAGGAGTGGGATTCATTTAACCCAACAGACATAAGGTTTTTCTCAATAAGTTCTGACAGCAGTTATTCAAATTGCAAGGGACCTAACTTGCTATGAGTTCTTTTTATCACCCGCAGACAAATGGTCAAAGTGAGGTGTTGAACAAGACACTTGAGATGTATGTAAGGTGTTTTTGTTTTGATAATCCAAAGAGCTGGTTATCCATGTTGCCATGGGCACAACTCTGGTACAATACTTCATTCCATAGTACCATCAAGATGTCTCCTTACAAAGCATTATATGGTAAGGATCCTCCCACATTGGTGAGGTACGAAATCTCGAACCAGGATGGGCAATCTCTACAAGAAATGCTAATTTCTCGAAACAGACTCATTGAATAGCTAAAGATCAACATGCATAAGTCCAAACAATTTATGAAACATTATGCAGATAAGAATAGAAGGCATTTAGAGCTAGAGGAAGGTGAATTGGTGTTGGTGAAACTCTAATCGTATTGACAACAATCTGTAGCATTGCGAAAACATCGAAAGCTAGGAATGAAATACTTTGGCCCTTTTCCAATTTCTAAGAAGTTAAGCACAGTGGATTATCAATTAGAGTTGCCTCCAGAAGCTAGAATTCACAATGTTTTCCACATTTCTGCATCAAAGAAATTTAGAGAAGACTAGCAGCAGCAACAACAACAATATTTGTCATTACCTCTACAAACATCAGACTTTGGCCCAATTATCATTCCGCAATCGGTGTTAGCAGACAAGACTATCGTGCATAATGGTAAGGAATTGAAACAAGGCAAAGTGTTATGGTATCAGGATGCACAAGTTGAAACAACCTAGGAATCTGCAGAGGTTTTTCATACAGCTTATCCCAAACTCAGCCTTGAGGACAAGGTTACTACTAATGGGGAGACTTTATCTCTTTCTTTTCACCATTTTCTTTTATTTTCGGATCGCCGTCTACTGTCGTGAGCTTGGTCGCGACAGATGGCGACTCCACTGGAGAGAGGTTTGAGAGTTTGTTCTTCTTTTTCTTTTTGTTTCTTGCATTCTTATATGTTTTGTTCTGTTTTTGTCTTATGATCTGCTCCATTTATTTATTTATTGAAATATTGAATCCTAAGGTAGAAGACATGATTTATCTGCTATATCTGTTATATCTGCCTGGAAAATTTTCTGGTTATTTTGCAGGTGGGGGGTTGGGTACAGGTTTTCTCCCTTCACACACACTTTGCATGTATATATCATGAGTGAGATCCTAAAACCCTGAATCTGAAAAAGATTAGAAATAGAGAGATTCAGTGATACTGGACGGGATGTACTTCCTACTCCAATTTTTATGAGAATCCCAACTAGAGTCTGTTCTCTTTACTGCATGTTCACAAGCTAGTTGTTTACCGATAGCTTTGAATAAGGTGGTGAATGAGGGTCATAGCTCTGGTGACTTTTATACTTTTAGGGATTAGGGAACTTACCTTGTGAGGATGCATGTAAATATCTTAGAACCCCTAGATGTTATGCTGCCGAATTTTTTTTAGGACGCTAAGGGAGAATATCATGTACTGTAATCGTTCACCGACATCTGCTTATGAATTGTGACAAAACAGAATGCTAGTTGATGCTAATAGAGGATGTGAAGTTGTGTGAAATAAATAATGTTTTAATGCAAAGCATACATATTGTAACATTGGTTTCATGCATCATGATTTTTATTCTAATTTTGAAAATTGTACAGCAGATCATGGAGGTTAATTCTGGATTAGGAGTTGAGAGGGGATCAGAGACTTCAGACTTAAAAAAAAAGTTGAAGTTTGAACCGATAAGAAACAATCTCTCCAATCTCCAAGAGCTTGGAAAGAAGCTTAAACCTATACATAGAAGAGCTTTCAGAAGAAAGTATGGAAACTTGTTGGGGTTGTTAGAACTAGAAATTGAGATATCTATTATCACGGCACTTGCTTAGTATTATGATTCATATATGAGATGCTTCACATTTCAAGATTTTCAGTTGGTACCCACTATATAGGAGTATGAGCAGATTATGGACATGCCTCTGAGTGGTGGAGTCCCTTATGAATTTTGAGCAACATGCTTCTATCTCGACATTATCATCCATCACCAAAATATCTCAAGATATGTTGAAGGGCCGTTTGGTTGTTGTAAAAGATACCAAAGGATTTTCTCATAAGTTCTTAGAAGCACATCTTCTTCAGTTGAGTGTAAAAAAAGATTGGAAAACATTTATGGATGTGTTAGCTCTCGTACTATATGGAGTGATATTGTTTCCCTATGTTGGTGATCATATTGACTATGTTGTTGTAGACATATTTGTTGTTGTTAGAACAAGGTTCGAGAATCCAGTTACAACAATTCTGGCGGACACCTATCTAGCTCTGGATTTGTGCTATGAGAGAAAAGTGAGAAAGAGGTTGTGTAGTGTACACATTCTGTATGTTTGGTTGATGGCCTGTGTTGGGGATAATGTACTGGGAGTCAGGTATCCTATAGAGCTGGTGACTCAGAAGAAGCTAGAGAAGAGAAGAGGTAAAGAATGAGCTCTGTTTGTTGCTGGTTTGAATCAGAAGAAAATCATATGGCAACCATCATGGCAACAAAGGTTGAAGTTTACAGTTGTGCTGGCTTCCCTAATGTGTCTCTTATAATAAGAGTAAGAGGGTACATTAGCTACAATCTGGTTTTGGCTCAGAGGCAGTCTGGCTACCCGATTAGAAGAGCACATACGCCTACTACTTTAGCTTCACTTGTGTGCTACTACAATGATGGATTTGTGACTGAGACATTACGTCATATCCATAGCGCTTGGAAGAACATATCTTATACGAAAGGGATATGAGGTTATGGTCAATGAATAAAGAAATCCCGTATCAGCAATGGTTAGCAAATAGAGTAAAAGAAGTCAAGCTGCCTTACAAATTGATTTCTCAGGAGTCTTTGAAAAAATCTGTACCTAAAAAACCTACACCTGACACAAGATCTGAAGAAATTCAGAAGTTGAAAGAAGAGGTTGAAAGGCTAACAGGAAAGAATGATACATTGAATAATGATATGCAAATCCTTCAACACGATTACTTGAATGTCAAGGTAGAATGTGAAGCAAAGACAAAGGCCAATGAGAGATTGATCAAGAGGCAGAAAGTGGATAGAGAGTGCATTATGGAGATGACTCAAGAGCTGACTACAACCAAAGCTGAATTAACTTCAAGAGCTAGAGAGCGGGAAGTGGTTGTGTTATCCGAACACCAATGGAAGAGTGCATATGAGGAAGCCAGACAGGACAGACAAAAGCTGATGAGGGAGCTATATGACTTGCAGGATAAGTTCCACAGAGTCACAAATGAAAGAGATAATGTCGGAGTATGAAGAGAAGATGAAAAAAGAGGAGTGGCAAATGATGGAGACTGAAGAGAGACACTATATCATGATGACCCAGCTGAAGAACCACATAGCAGATCAAGAGCGAGACATAATTCATTAGAGGATGTGTTTCTCACAATTCGTTGCTTTAGCCAATGGAGCTATTGATAGGTGTCGAGGATGCTGAGAGAAGTAGACATATCACTGATGTTCTTCAATCCTCCAGATGTTGTTCAAAATTTTCTGAATCATTGTAAATATTTAGTAAAACAGATGAAGATTATGATAGCTCGCTCTAGGGAGTGATTGTTTTCTATTTGATTTCTACAGTAGTAAGCTTGGTCGCGACACAGTTCATAGAACTTTGTCACATACCTGCTGCCTTTCATATAACTGGATTATCAATTATAATTTGTGTCGTAACTGGGATCGCGGCGGGACGATCGAAAAAATTATTTTAAAAATATTTTAAAACAAACCCAACATTCTTTTTCTTTACTTTTTCTTTTTTATGAATTTTATTTTAAAATAATTTTATTTGTTCGGACGAAATTGAGTTTGATAATTTGTACCATATTATTCGGTTCAACCTCAACAATTGCATCTCTCATGTGTTTAGTAATAAATTTTTTATCTTTTATGTCACCTGATCCATCTATTGACTTCAAAAATATTGGTCTACTCTCAGTGATAGCCATAAAATTTATAAGTGGTCTTCTTTAAGGACCACCCCATTCATCAGTAACAATTGTCACACCTTTCTGATTTCATGAGTTTCTTATAGGTTGCAGAACATTTTCTACATAGACTTCTCTCTTTTGAGAGTAAAAGACTTCTCAATTTATTATATGTTAGATATTGAGAGAAGACTTTAAAGGACCTTCGAATTTGAGGCCCTTTTTGTCTAATTCCATTCATCATGTACAGGTGATAGAGAGACCTTTTTTCTTTGAATTTTCTATTTTCAATGTTACTTCATTGTCTAATTTTTTAAACTCAAAAAGTTTTGACGAAGTCACATTTGGACAACTTCTAACTCCTCTCTCTTAATTTGTGAAAAAATGAGTTCTTACTCTAGTGTAAGATCCACTGAATGACAAATCATATAAACTGCATTTGATTATATTATTTCCACTACCAGGAGTGTTTGTTAATTTTGAAACATATTTGCTAACTCAAAAGTTTGTGCTAAACCAAAATAGCATCTTAAGAACTCAACTCTAGTACTCCCCTCTTTTGGATTGGTGTCCTCCCATGTTGACCTTTCATATCAGTAAAAATCGTGAATTCAATAATGGTAATATCCTTCTCTGCAATTTTCAACAAAACTAAGCCACCAAAAAAGGTGTCTAGAATCATCTTAGTTTGCGGTTAGAACCCATTACAAAAAATATGCACATGAACTTCTTCCTCAAACCCATGGTTAGGGCACTTCGTTTATATCTCTCCCATACCTCACAAAAGGGTTCATCACTCCCTTGCAAAAAAATGGCTATGGTCATCTTCGCCTCAGTGTTCTTGGATGGAAGGAAACGTTTGGACAAAAGTCTAGTCTCCACATCCTTCCAACTAATTAGGCTTTAGTTAGGTTGTGTTTGAAGCCAAGCCTTAGCCTTTCTAATCAAAGAAAATGGAAACAATCTCAATAAAAATGATTCCTCATCAGCCCCTGTCATACCAACAGTGCCACACAACTCATAAAATGACTACAAATGAGCATGTAAGTCCTCATGGTTCATGCCTACAAATTGTTAAAAAGTGATGAGTTGTAAGAGAGTAGGCTTTATCTCAACAATCTTTTCCTTCATCATGGGCCAAACGACGTTGGAGAATTCTCAAGGACTCATGTACATGATTGAGTCCCCAATAGTTTTCCTGCAATTTTGTTTGTTACATCCCATGAGAATTTAGAAAAAAATTAATTAAGATAAGATTTGTTTGTTAGTTATTATTTATTAATTAAGATAAGATTTAAATTGTTAGTTATTATGTAATAATTAAGATATGATTTTATTGTTAGTTATTTTAATATTATATTCAGTTAAGAGATTTACAATTATATCATATTTGTTAATTTATCTTTATATCACTTTTAGATAGGAAAAAATGTTTATAAATAGAGGAACCCAAAAGGGGTGGGCAGGCATCAATGGGAATTCAGAACTAGGTTAGGCAAACACCAAGACTCATCTATTCTTTTCTTGTAATTTTAATATTTAGAGAGAATAAAACCCATTTTCATTTATTTTCCTAAGTGTGATTGGTGCCAGTTGTTACAACTGGTATCAGAGCACGATCTTGGGATATTTCCTTTGTGGATGGTGACCTCCACCCGCCAAACCACTGCTATGGAGAATCGAATCGAAGCATTGGAACGAAGGCTAGAAGAACTACACATACATCAAGAGAAAATACTAGAAGAAATCCACATAGAACATGCTAGGAACATGGAGTTAATTCTAAAATGGTTGACAGAACCGGAGTCCAACTCATGACAGAAGGAAGACAAGGACGATCCTAGGGAAAAGCAAAGCAACCGACACACTGATGAAGAAGAAGAGCCCTCAATTGAACCACCAAAATTGGGAATAAATCGAAGAATAGAATTACCAACATTTGAAGGAGAAGACATATGTGAATGGTTAGTACGCATAGAGCGTTATTTTCAGTTAGCCCGAGTAGCAACTGCAAAAAAGTTGGAATATGTAGCTATGTCACTAACAGAAAAGGCATTAACTTGGTTTGAATGGTGGGAAGAACAAACTCCTTTTCCCACTTGGACGCAATTCAAACAAGATATATTAAAAAGATTCCAACCAGTAGCGGCAGCAAACCCTATAGGACCACTCCTAGAGGTAAAGCAACATGACACTGTCATGCAATATCGAGAAGAATTTGAATTAGCAGCTCGAAATCAACGAAGTTTGGAACAAGACACCTTGATGAGAATTTTTAAGAATGGGCTAAAAGAAGAAATAAAGGCAGAAATGAACATTGCTGATTTTGAGACTTTAACGGACATCATGGGCAAAGCTACGGTCATAGAAGCCCGTAACAATGCTTGGAGAATCGCTGGCATAACACCAGGAGGGAGGAAGGGCGAAGCAGGGAACCGAAACACTAATTTTAGGTTAAATAGAAATCTAGGATGGTACCGGGTAAGACCCATAATCGCGGAAACTATAACACGTCCACAGACAACAATAGGAATACAGGACAAAGATCAAAATTTAAAACTGATAATATCGTGTCACTCAAGGCTTCTGCAGGAACCAACAACAACCAACAAAGCTCTAGAGTAAGTGGACCACGCAGATTATCAACTAAAGAATGGGCTGACAGACAGAGAAAAGGACTATGTTTTAAATGTGGAGAAAGATGGGGACCAGATCATGTGTGCAAACTCAAACATTACCAAATTTATATCCTTGAGGATTCAGAAGCAACAGAATCAGAAGAAAGCCTAATCAGACAACAAGAAAATCAAGGAGAGAATGAGTTAGAGCTGGAGAAGTTAAAGTTACAATTATCTTCCTATAGTTATTGGGGTCTCACTACTCACAAAACCTTTAAGGTTAAAGGCAAGATACAAGATAGAGAAGTTATTATCCTCATTGATCCAAGAGCATCCACAAACTTCATTACAACAAGAATAGTCCAAGAACTACAACTTTCAACTACAAGAATCAGGGAGTTTCAAGTAGAAGTTGGGAACGGAACCATCAAGAAAGGAAATTTAGGATGTGAAAGGGTCAAAATAGAAGTTCAGGAAATACAAATAATCCAATCCTTCTTCGTCATGGAGCTGGGAAAAACAGAGGTAGTGTTAGGAGCAAGATGGATGGCAAGTTTAGGCAAATTCGTGGGAGATTACAATGAAATGATGATCAGTTGGAAGGTGGAAGAAAAAAATTATGTTCTAAGAGGAGATCCATCTTTAAGTCGAAGTAAGGCTTCATATAAGGCTACCCTTAATGCCCTAAAAGGAAATGAAGAACGATACCTAGTCACTCCAATTTTCCTTACCGATGTAGTTAAAGACAACCCACAACTATTCACAGGTGCACAGAGACTATTACAAGAGTATGAGGACTTGTTTCAGGAACCCTATAGATTACTGCATCAACGAGACCATGACCATGCCATCACACTTAAAGAAGGAGCATAAATTCCGTACCTCAGAACCTACAGATACCCGATGCACCAAAGAAATGAGATAGAGAATATGGTGGATGAAATGTTGCAATCAGACATAATTCAACTGAACACCAACCTTTTTTCCAGTCCCGTAATCTTAGTCAAGAAAAAGTATGGCGGATGGCGATTTTACATAGATTATAGGGCACTAAACAAGGTGGCAATGATAGATTTCTAATTCCAATCATTGATGAACTTATGGATGAAATAGGAAGGGCCAAAATATTTTCAAAGCTAGATTTAAAATCTGGATACCATCAAATAAGAATGAAGGACGAAGATATTAAAAAGACAGCTTTTAGAACGCATGAAGGGCACTACGAGTTCCTCATTATGCCTTTTGGGCTTACCAATACCCCTTCAACTTTTCAAGCTTTGATGAACAAAATTATTAAACCATATCTGAGAAAGTTTGTATTAGTGTTCTTCGATGACATCCTGATCTATAGCTTGGATCAAGAACAACACATGCAACATTTAAAACAAATCTTTGAGGTATTGAGGCAATAAAAATTGCACCTTAACAAGAAAAAATGTCGTTTCGAATAAGAACGAATAGAGTATTTGGGACACATCATATCGGTCGAAGGAGTAGCAGCAAATCCAAAGAAGATAGAAGACATGAACGACTGGCCAACTCCTAAAGACCTCACGAGCCTAAGAGGTTTTCTAGGATTAACTGGTTATTATAGAAGATTTGTAAAGAATTATGGCAAAAATACGTGGCCTCTAACACAATTATCGAACAAAAAAAACAATTTTCAATGGGGACTCGAAACACAACAGGTCTTTCAAGAACTAAAGAAAATAATGGTGATTACTCCGATCTTAGCAATTCTCTCCTTTTCTAAACCGTTTGAACTAGAAACCGACGTGTCCAAAAAGGGAATAGGAGCAGTATTATCACAAGAAGGAAGACCTGTAGCATATATGAGTCATAAACTCTCAGAATAGAATCAACAAAAATCTATTTATGAAAGAGAATTAATGGCTATTGTATTAGTCATTCAGAAATGGAGACATTACCTTCTAAGATAGAAATTTATAGTGTATATAAACCAAAAGAGCTTGACAATTCTCTTAGATCAAAGGTTGGGAGGCGAAGATCAACAAGAGTGGGTATCCAAATTAATAGGATATGATTTTGACATCAAATATTGGGCTGGAAGAGAAAATCAAGTGACAGATGCATTATCAAGGAAAATATAATTCTTAGCCATTACAACAGTAACCACAATAGAATTAGAAGACATAGAAGAAGAAGTTCAAAAAGACCCAAAGCTGGTGAGCATTATCCAAGACTTATTGCAGAATCAAAGTCCGTCCAAAGTATGAATTACGAAAAGGAAAATTGTTCTACAAGGGTCGATTAGTGTTGTCAAAGAATTCAAGATGCATTCCTAATATCTTACAAGAATTTCACGATTCAAAAACAGGCGGCCACTCAGGACATTTTAAAACATACAAAATGATTTCAGGGGTCGTCTATTGGGAAGGAATAAAGAAAAAAATTTTGGACTATGTGCGAGAGTGTGAAGTTTGCCAGTGAAATAAACATCAGAATTTGGCACTTGCTGGATTACTCCAACCAATACCAATTCCAGAAAACATGTGGGCTAACATCGCTATGGATTTCATTGGTGGTTTACCCAAAGCAAAAGGGAAAAATACAATATTAGTAGTCATAGATAGGATGACAAAATATGCTCAATTTTTTGCTCTCTCTTCCATATACGGCGAAGAAGGTAGCAACACTGTTTGTGCAAGAAATAGTTAAATTACATGGGTTTCCAACCTCAATCATTTCAGACAGGGGTATATTGTTCTTGAGCACTTTTTGGACAAAGGAAGTTGTCACTAAATTCAATATGACTTCAGCATACCACCCTCAAACGGACGGGCAAAGTGAAGCAGTCAATAAATGTGTTGAAACTTATCTCAGGTGTTTCTCAGGTTATAAACCAAGACAATGGCCAAAATGGTTACCATGGGCAGGGTATCGGTATAATACTAATTACCATGGTTCTATAAAAATGTCACCATTCAAAGCTCTATATGGAAGGGATCTTCCTCCACTATTAAGAGGAGAAGGAGGTGCAAGTATAGAAGAAATTCAGGGCCTGATGCAGGAAAGAAATTCAATGTTGGATGGACTAAAGATGCATTTGGACCAAACATAGCAAAGGATGAAGATGTATGCAAACAAAAAAAGATGTGAAGTTGAATTTCAACAGGGAGATAAACCATATCACGTGAAGACTTTGGCGAGGAAATTAAATCAAAAACTAAGTGCTCGATTTTATGGACCCTATGAAGTTTTAGAAAGGATTGGAAAGGTAGCTTACAAGCTCAAACTTCCAAATTCCACTCATGTGCACCCAGTTTTTCATGTCTCTCTCCTTAAAAAATGTATAAAACCAGATACTTCAACACAGCTCCTACCATATGCACTTACAGCAGATTGGCAATTATTGGTCGAACCAGCACAAGTTCTAGCAAGGCAACAAAACACAGTAGGACAATATGAAGTTTTGATTCAATGGAAGGATCTCCCTGAGTTCGAAAATTCTTGGGAATTGGCCTCCGATATTCAGCACTATTTCCCTTCTTTCCACCTTACAGACAAGGTGAATCTTGAAGGGGCGGGTATTGTTACGTCCATTGAGAATTTAGAAAAAAATTAATTAAGATAAAATTTGTTTGTTAATTATTATTTATTAATTAAGATAAGATTTAAATTGTTAGTTATTATGTAATAATTAAGATAGGATTTTATTGTTAGTTATTTTAATATTAGGATTCAGTTAAGAGATTTAGAATTATATCATATCTGTTAATTTATCTTTATATTACTTTTAGACAGGAAAAAATGTTTATAAATAGAGGAACCCAAAAGGGGTGGGCAGGCATCAACGGGAATTCAGAACTAGGCTAGGCAAACACCAGAACTCATTTATTCTTTTCTTGATTTTAATATTTAGAGGGAATAAAACCCATTTTCATTTATTTTCCTAAGTGTGATTGGTGTCAATTGTTACATTGTTTCTCAACCATCTCTTCAGGAATGGAGAAAGATTGATCAACACTCTAATTCGCTATCGCCTTGTATGAAACAACATTCTCCTTACAGTCCTTTCAATATCAAGATATGCAAGAAAGGGTTCTAAAGATATTATTCTCCTTGTGCGGATTAAACCTTACATACACAAAAACATTAAAAAAAAACTTAGAACCACAAGTTAGTTCTAATTTAAAAATTTAAAATAAAAAAGCATTGAAATTTTAAAAATATAGTCTTAAAAGAAATTTACTCTAAAATAAACAAGAAAATTAAAAATAGGTCTAACAAAATTAAAAAAAGAAAAATTATTATGTATTGTAACACAAGTCCTTAGTAACGGCACCAAAAACTTTTAACACTTTTTGTGTTCAATAGCAAGTACACCAATTTTTAATGATTGATTATACACTACAAGAAAAAAGTTATTTAGAAACCAATATTTAGCTACCAAATGAAATAGTTGTTAATTGTGACCAAAATAGTCACTATATTAAATTTTGATTGCTAAATAACTACAAAATAGAAATAAATATTGAATTTAGTAACCAATTAAGTCAAATAATTGGTATCTAACATTAGATACCAAAGTTTTAGTGACCTATGTCATTAGATTCTAAATTTATATCTAATTAAGTTAGAGACTAATTTAGAATTTAATGGTATAGGTCACTAAAACCTTGATAGTTAATGTTAGATATCAATTATTTGACTTAATTGGTCACTAAATTCAATCACTACTTCTATTTTATAGTTATTTAGCAACTAAAATCTAATTTGGTGACTATTTTGGTCACAATTAGTAACCATTTTATTTGGTAGTTAAAAATTGGTCTTTAAACAACCTTTTTTTTGTAGTGATACGAATATTGCTAGGACTAAATTTCAAAACTCACGTAGAAATTTATAAATAATAATTCGCTGATGATATTTTCAAATTATTTAATTTAAAAGATAATATAAGTAACTTCTTTATAATTGCTCCTAATAAGTATGTAACTGAAAAATTGCCTATCAATTATTCTATTGTAAAAGGTTTCTTAATAAGATGCACTTAAAAAATTAACAAATCAAGTTTAGTTTTATCATAAATATTAAATAATCCTTTTAACTTTTTATACTAATAAGTGATTAAGCCTTTTTATCAATGAGTAAACATTTTATAAACACTGCCGATAGAACCTCTAAAACCTGAGGCTACTCTGATCCTCTAATTGGTTTTTTACTTGAGTTGATAAGTTTTCGTTCATTGTAGTATCTCACTTCAATGTTCTAGGTAGTCGGAATCCTGAAAAAAAAAAAAAAAAAAATTTGAAAAAAAAAAAAAAAACACTTGGACACACAAGTTAATTTAAATTCAATGATAGTAATAAGGATGTAATAAATGTGTTAATTACATGTAGAGGTTGTACCATATTTATATTATTTTGAGTGAATTTTACCTGTGGGCTTTGTACAGGTCTAGGTATTTTATGGCGCAATTCCTAACAGGTGACTTAATGACTGTTAGTGCTACAATTTTGATTAGTGCCTTGACTTTGTGTCAGGGAGGATTATGAGCTAATTAACAATCAAACTATGCACTTGAATAGAATAAGCTGACGGTAGTAAAAAATTTCTTATAGACGCAGAGCAACATCCAATCCAAGATTAGATAATAAAAAACAGTTACAAAATTCGTATAGCATGTTTAGCAACAATATTTGAAGACAGCGCCATACAAACATATTTGTTAGGCGCATGAAATTTGAGTTGAACTTTAGATGAGGTCTTCAATTAGTTCCTTTCTTCTTTCTTCTTTCTTCTGGGTTCTCCTTGATTCTGTGGTTCATCTGGGATTTTAGTTAAGCATGAGGCTCAACATACCATAGTATTTTCTATCCCTGGGCTTAGAAAGTCAATTTGAGCAAGAATCATAATATAACATATCAGTGACAAACTAACGGACAAATGAAATAGTGGCCTTTATTCTGAGGCTTGTGTGATATCAATTTTAAGTTCCCACAACCCAAATATTTTATATACTTTTTTGGTACAACAAAGAGTGTGAACTTTAATATATCATCTCTATCCTAATTCCCACCCACCCCAATTCAGCATTTTATAACTAATACCAATACCAATAATTTCTACAGTAAATGAAGAAGGTGCTAGCTAAGATTCCATAAAATTCCAAGCATCTTGCACACTCTTAAATATATGATATTTAGGTATAAGACATATAGAAATATAGAAATTCAAGATCCCGTATGTTTTAAAAGGGTCTTGAATTTCCATACATCGTATACTCGAATATCTCATATTCCAGTGTTGAAGATGCTTGGGATTTTTGGTCCCTGAAGCGAGTGAGGAGGTAAAATTATAAAGAATGCTTAATCTTGAAGACCAATAATTTTACCCACTTGACGTGGCTGAAGAAGGGTTTATCTGAAACCGGTACAAGCTTTGTAATCCAAGCAATTGGCCATGACACAGCTGCAATTCCAATACAAATTCCCCATTGCTCCCATGTTAATCTCTCCGTATCAGCAAACTTCCTTAGGAGTTCCACCATCACAACTTGAAGAACAAGAGTAATCCCCACAATTCCAAGAAACAAGTGGTTTCGGTGAAGGCCTTGGAATACATTAAGTTTCTCCATACTTCTAGAGTTGAACTCGTTGAATACTTGGCAGAGAACAAAAGTATTAAAAATTAGAGTATCCTTTACCTCCTCTCTAACATTGAAGATTGATTTCCCTTTGAATTGTAAAACCAAGAGCACAGCAATCTGATACAAGGCTTGGGCTAAAAGGTTTCTCCACATAATACTAGTAATAAGAGGTTCAGTCCTACCCACTGGCTTTTTCTCCATTAACTCCTTTGTAGGTCTTTCTGTAGCCAGTGCCAATGCTCCTAGAGTATCCATAATCAGATTTACCCATAATAGTTGAACAGTTGTTAGAGGAACATCTCCCGAAGAAACTGCCGCAATAAAATTGATCACTAGAGCTGCAACATTCACGGTTAGTTGAAACTGGATGAACTTTTGAATGTTGTTGTAAACACATCGCCCCCACCTTAAAACAGTGGCCACAGAACTGAAGTTGTCGTCTAAGATAACAATGTCGGAACTCTCCTTGGCTACTTCAGTTCCTTGGATCCCCATAGAAAGTCCAATGTCAGCTTCTTTCAAAGCAGGTGCATCATTTGTGCCATCTCCTGTGACTGCAACAACGTGACCTTTCTTTTTCAAGCATTGCACCATCAAATGTTTGTCCAAAGGGGATGATCTTGCCATCACGCGGATCTTCTCTACTTTCTCTATTCTCTCTTCTTCAGAATAATTCCTGAATTCCACACCCTCCACCACTTCTCCCGCACTCACATGCCCATCAAAGTCTAGTATTCCGCATTCTGTTGCTATTGCTTTTGCAGTGAATATGTTATCACCTGTGATCATCTTGATACTAACTCCTGCAAGTCTACACGTTTCCACAGCTTTCTTAACGTCGGGTCGGCATGGATCCTTGAGGCCAACAATACCCAGCAAGGTCAAGCCATCTTTTCTAAGGATTTGATTTGCTTTCTCCTTATCGTTATAATCAATATCTTCTGAAATCTGCATGTGAGCAAAAGCAATACATCTAAGGCTGCTAGCAGCCATGCCTTCAATTATATTTTCAAGTTTACTCCGTTCTTCGTCAAGGGACTTCTCCATCCCATTATTGTCAATATAATTTGAACACATTGCGAGTATAATCTCTGCAGCACCTTTCCAATGAACGTGAATTGCGTTGTCGGTTTTCTTCCTTATCGCCACTCCACTTCGTTTCTTTTCAGAGTTAAACGTTTCAACATGGAGAACTTCGTATGTGCGCTTCAGTTCATCCATGTCCATGCCCAAATCTGACACGGCCCACAAGAGTATAGCTTTCTCAGTTGGGCTACCAGAAATTTCATGTTCGGACGTTGATGAAGGTTTATAGATACTGCCAGTTGTGTTGAGGCCAACTCCTTGTTGGAATAACTCAAGAACTTTAGGGGCCATGGCATTGGAAAATTTTTCCACGACGTTTTGTAGGCCAAGCCAAAATTGGGTGACTCTCATTTGATTCAAAGTTAAGGTACCAGTTTTATCCGTGCAAATAACTGTAGCTGACCCCATGGTTTCGCAAGCACTTAGTTTCCTCACCATTGCTTGGTCTGCCATCATTCTTTTCATGGAGTAAGCAAGAGTGAGAGTGACAGCCAATGGCAGACCCTCCGGGATTGCCACCACCACAATAGTCACTGCAGCAGCAACAATCCTCACCACGGCATTGAAAATGTCGTTTATATCAGTTTTACTCCCCTGGAACTCTGTGTTCCCACTATCATCTTGTGTGTTCCCGGTGAAATAACGAGTTAACAAGACAATGAGAACAAGAAAAGCGACTGTGAGGCCTACCTTTCCAATAGAAGAGGTTAACTTATCAAGGCGAGCCTGTAATGGAGTCCTTTCCTTGGTGTCTCTTGATATTGAGCTCATCATTTCACCCCATGCAGTGCTGGTTCCCACAGATGTCACTAGCATCTGAGCATAGCCATCCACCACTTTTGCACCAGACAGCAAGAAGGGACTTTTCGAAGGCTCAATTTCTACATGGTCGCTCTCACCTGTCATACTTGATTCATCCACTAGCAAAGAATGGCCACTCAAGAACAATCCATCAGCTGGAATCTGGTCACCAATCTTAAGGGACGCAATATCTCCCACAACAACATCAAATATGCATATCTGCTGTGGCCTTCCATTTCTCACAACATCTACTTTGATGTTGTTGCTTATCTTCGACAATTTTTCAAACTGTCTCTCTTGTCTGATGTTGCTTAGTGCGGTCACAACCACCACCAGCAACACTGCCACAAATATACTCCCTCCTTCATACCAGCCTTCCCCCGGGCCATGTTCTTTTATTCCAAAACCAAGGGAAAGACCGGCGCAAACAAGAAGGATCAGAATAGTAGTATCATTCAAAGCTTCCACTACAAAGCTCAGGAAAAACTTAGGCGGTGGCCTCTGGTAAGTGTTTGAACCAAACACTTCAATACGTTTGGCAACATCATCATCGCTACCACCGATTCCCTTTGCTGGAATGGTTCCAAGAATGTTTGCAACACCTTCAACTCCTCCAAACTCTGCAAAGGCTTCCAAGTTTTTGTCCTTAACCATACTAGCAATCCTGGCCTTGTCAGCATCAGGAACCAAAGAATAATGATTGGTCCCATTCTGCGGAATCAGGGGCTCGATGATATCAAGAGTACTGCTGCCATTTGAAGATTGGGTTTGGAAGAGTTTAGAGTAAGGATTGGTATTTCTCTTAGATATGACTTCTTTGGCCAAGGCAAGCATGACTCGCCTAGAATAAATTGCTGTGTAAGCAAAGCGCCATCTCTTTTTGGCTATGTTGATGGTGTAACTAACAGTGGAGGTTATGTCAACGATAAATGAGCTTCCATCATATTTAAGGTTCGGGGAGCTCATGGTGGATTTTGAGAGAAAAGCAGAAGTTCTAGAATTACTTAATCCACAAAGATACTAGGAAAGAACTTCATTCTGAAAACTCAGAAGGAGACTATCTTCAATATATAACAAAAATATGGTGATATATTTCGTGCCAGAGGGTCCATAAAGGCAATTTCCGAGTAGCTTCCTTGAATAGGCAAAGCTGCAAAACAAACAAGTTTGTTTTCTTCTTTTATAGTCCAATTTAGTCAAAGTTTTGAAGGACACGCTCTGCAAACACATTCTTGCCGCATAAGTGAAAGTGAGTTCTGAGAAAATAGTAGCTACTTTGATAAGAAATACCAATTCACATTTAAAGGGCACTCTTATTGCATTCACGGGTGAGCTAAACGATTTATATTTTACTTCATAAACTTGAAAATATGTACAAAATTACAACCATCTAATTAATTTGGTGATGATTTATGACTGTTAATGTGTCTAGTTTTGTATAACAGAAGATAGACCACGCAACCATGATAAAAGAAACTTGTGTTGTTATCCAATTGCATGTTGTCTTAAAAATCATGACGCTTGTTCATTATTAGGTAACGGGGTGAAACTGTTGCCTACGCATTAAACTCTTTGTAATGAAATTCAAAAAATTTTAATAAAATCTGCACGCTGTCGGGTGTAAAAGAGTTTTGTTATAATGATTTTATGCATTTTCTCGAAGCCGACATAGAGACGAGTAGTGGGAACCATGATCTCTATCGGTAATCAATTCAGACCCAGAATAGTGGGAACATTTGGTAATCAATTCATTTGAACATAAATAAACATATAATGAGATAGTAACTTCATTTGATTCATAATTATTAATTTATATTGATAATGGTAGTTTTATAGTTGTGTTATTTTTAAAAAAAATGTGTTAAAAAAACTCTTAAACACTGGATTTTAATACTTGAAGGATTAATTATGGAGTATGGATCCATAAATATAGAAAAAAAGGATATAGAAGAAGACAAATATGCCGTTGGATGAGTGGATGTACAACGAGCTTCGCGTGGAAGTTAATGGCCTAATTAAAGGTACCAACCAAGTGGAAGAAAGCAAAAGAAAATGAATTAATAAAGCAGAGTGGAAGAAGTTCATGTTGACTGGGTCTGGAGAATGTGATGTACGATGATGATATAACTGTCCTTTTAGTATAATAAGTTTCTCAAAAACTCCGGGTAAAGCCATGCCGTCCTGGGCGGGCATGGATTTTGCGTGGAATTTCTGTGCCTAAATTACAGAGGACTTTTTGGCATTATGTTTTTCTTCCCAAATCACAAAGAAAATATAAAATTCAACATTGTGTTTGGCTTTTAGACAATATTTCTATTTTTGTTTTTGCGTTTGCTACAAGGCAATACGCTTCCTTCTAGTTAAAACCCTACTATTTATACTCGAATATCATTTCTATAAAATATTTTCTAAAAGTTGTTTTAAGTCTTCAAAAAATATACTGATTTTAATATATTAAAATTAACATATTTTATAGGTGCAGCAGATTAACAGCACCAAAAATTCTCTAAATTCATATGAATCCAATAATTAAGATTTACAAGCATCCCAACTCCTAACAACCAGTAGAAATTATTAGTCTCTCACATCACAATGCAGTTAATTAAGGTTCCAAGTTATTTTCAAAAGAGGTTGTGAGTGACTGAAATTCCAACAACATTTACGAGAAAAGACATATAGGATAAACTAAAGAACACAGACAGTATTGTAATATATTATGTAAATGACTGTAGAAATGAAGAAGAGTTGTAACAAAGGAGATCATCAAAATATGCGGCTGGGTTCACACACGCCCAATGGACCAAATGACAAAAGAATAAGGTATTCCTTCCTCGTAGGTGTGTGAAACCAAGGTGCGGGCCGTAATGTGGGAAATTTAACTCCAACAACTAAGACTTCACTTTTATTTTATTTTTAAATAACCCTGTCAAATTATTTTGAATTATAAATCATCAACATATATATATATATATATATATATATATATGACAGCAATAGATAAAAGTCAAATAATAGCTTAACATCATCAAAAATAATTTATTCAATTATATGTATTTAATAAAATTATTTTGAAAATTATACAATACTTTATCTAAAATTTATTTCTTTCGTATGGATAAATCAATTTATGATGGGCAATTATAATTTTAGTTTTTTAATAAATTTTGCAATCTTACTATTCATCAGTCACAACAATATATTTACATGAGGGCGAAGTGTGGTTGAGTTAGTTTCCCTAATAAGTGGAGGTGAGGCAGCTGGCGTCAACCCAGTTACCTCACTTCGAGGTTTAATTTTCAACCATCACTATTATGCAGTAGAATATAGGAACCCATATTTGTTAAATTCTGCGATTCTCATCTTTATATTAACTTCAGAAATGCTAAAAAAATATTAATTGCTGAGATAGAACCCATAAGATATGACTACCACCCCGACATGTTATAGGAAACAAATTTTAAACAGTGCTAAAAAAATAATTTAAACATATTAAATTTAATTTTTAAATAACATGTTCTGGATGCCCAGTTTCATTGACTTTATCGATAAATAATCTGCATCAAAGAAAATTATTTAAGAGAATCAAATCTAGTTCCATATAACAATTTTAATATAATAATTCAAATTTAACATAATAACTAAATAATGTAAACAACTACTTAGGCTTTTAAAATATTTTAAATTTATAAATAACATGCATATTGGTTTTAAATTTGAATTACTACAACTTTATATTAAATAATGGCATACATATATCAAATACCATCACTTTAGAATTTGGTACCAAAACACAAATAAAATGACCTAATTATTAAGATAATTCTTTTCCGTTATACAAGTAATAGTATTAATATTATCATGATTCAAATTAGTATTCCTTTTTCTGTAACTAATTATTCATTTTAAATATATTTTATTTTTAAGTTTATTTAAACAATGCTTAAGTATAGAAGCATTTGTAATTGAAAATAAGATTAATTGTTCTTAATAAAAATTTACTATTTACTAAGTTTACTTGTGTTTCACTCTGAAATTCCCTTAAAAGTTCTGCATAAAACAATTCAGTCATACTTACATAAGATACATTAAGAGGCGTATTTGTCTATTTGAAGTTATTTTATTGTTTGTACATTATTATTATCTTCTTCTTTTTTTTTTTTACATTATACATCACATGTCACATTAACATAGAAATCTAAGGATTAAATCACGTTATTAAAAAAGTTAAGGACTTTCGTCAACATTTATTAAAACTCTATTTTTGATTCGGCTTTTCGTTAAAACCAGAACCAAACATAAAATATATACACACTTTGGTTTAGTTTAAAAATAAATAAATAAATCAAACCAAACCAAGGTTTAATTTGGATCAGTCTTGTATTTTTGTTTATAATCATTTATTAGACATGTATTAATACTTCTTCTTTTTTATATAATGACCTAATATTATAATTAGGTATTTGTTATCTTCAATATTACTATTGTTTTATATAATAACCTAATATTATATAATAATAAATAGTTTAATTTTTTACTCCAATATAACTATAATTAGGTATTTGATATATATTATTAAACAATTAGTTTACATATATTAGTAAGTTTATTTTTTTATAACAAAATTAGATTTTTTTTATATTATTAAGCAATTAGTTTAAATAATATTTATTTTTTTATAGTAACTAAAATTAAGAGTGAATATACTTTTATAGCAAAATTTATACGTTACAACATAAATATAAAATAATCACTAAAATGTAACCTTTCCGAACACCTCTTCCTCCATCTCATTTGTATGTCAAACATACTTTATTACTCTTTTCACTATGAACGTGAACCAAATTAGATACATTAGATATTCATCTCATATATGACTTAAATAATAGATAATAAAATATATTAGAATAATTAATTTCAATTAGATTGGGTCAATGTCAAACCAACATTTCGATTATGGAATAAAAAAAGACCTAGATCTATCCAAAAAAATTCAATCAATTTTAACAGGTAATCGATTTTTTGGATTGACTTTTTAAATCAGTGTGGCTCTAAAGACCCCTATTCACATTAGTATTTTCATCTCATATTGAACGTTAAAGAAACCAAAATAAAGCAATTAAAAATTTAGAGAACTAAAGCTTCCCAAGTACTATATTATTGGGAATAAAAATACATTAACTCATCTTAAATAAAGAATTTTATAATTTCCAAAAAAATTCAAATACATTAAATTTGAATTGTTTTCTTTTCATATTATTTCATTTTTCTAACGTTTTCGAATTTTTTATTTGGATAAGGTAATTCAATTTCATTGAATTTTAATTTTCTTATTTGAATAGAGTACTTCAATTACTGTCAAATGCAAAAACTATTACTTCAATCTTGCAGTCATCAACAAAAGAAACTATTGCATACCTTATTAGAAAAAAAAAATTGTTGACATTCACCCAAAAATAGTCACATCGATTAACTTAGAAAATTCTAATCTTCACCAACGAATAAATAATCCCAATACTCTCAATAAGAAAATAATTAGTATCAACATTGACTAAAAAACTTACTAACAAAGGTCGAAAAAACAATCTCATTGACATCATAAAAACAATTTTAGTTAACACTAGTTGAAAAATAATTCTACCAATATTAGTTGAGAAAATTCTAACTAAGGATGGTAAAAAAAAACACTAATGACATCAACTAAAAGAATGTGTGTTAATATTACAGAAAAGAGGCATGTTTAGTAGCAGCTATAAAACACGATTGATGTGAGGAAAAAAAAATCTAACCAATATCAACTAAGAAATAATACTTATATAAACAATAAATTAACCTTAGAGATAACAATCAAAACTATAATCACAACTTAGTTGATGTCAAGTCAATAACATCCCAAGATATCTCATTCCGGGGTTTGAGCCAAAAAGAGAATAAAAATAGAACAAATTTAGATTAAAAAAAAATAAAGTGTGAAAATTTTTAAATCATTACTTTTTGTAAGTAAAATCTAAAATTCCCTACTTTAATTAAATTATTCACATAAATTCCTATAATCCAAACTGCACATTTTATTAGAAAGTAGTTAAAATATCCTCTAAAAAACTTCTCAAAGCAGCGACTTAATAAAAAGTAGTGGTACTAGTTAGGTAATGCATTATTAACTAATAGCACGGAACATCCTGTCCTACTCTCCAAACGTGTCAAACTGCACATAGAGGGTAGGTAAGAAAAAGACTTCACTAATAACTTCTACACTTTAATGCATGCCTTCAAAAAAAAAAAGTGCGCTTACAGAAAGCAAATACTAATGGAGTGTTTACAACGCACTTTTTTAAACACACTATATTATTGAATGACTTTCTAATTTAATATTTTTTAATATATTTTAACTAATTAAAGAGTGATTATTTGAAAAAATATAAAAAAGTTTAGGGCCAAGAGTCATTGTTGAGAAGTCAAAAATACCTAGTAACTAGGGAACCGAAAGTTTGTGGACTTTTCCGTGTATATTAAATCACCGACTTGCAGAGGGAAACTACGAGGCAATTTCGTGGAAAATGACATTTGGAATTGTGATGCTTAAGTAAACAAATTCCATCTATTCAACTTCGCAGCATCTTCCAACGTCGACAGGTTGATTGATAAATAAAGGATCACGTCCTTCTAAATCAACTATTCTATGCTTTCTAAAAACTACTAGTCAAATCATCCCCATCATAGCCTTGCTTTTTTTAGCAAGCAACTTCTTCCATTGGTTGTTGCTCTTAGTAACTACTTCGATCAATAGAAAAGGCGGCAAAAAAGTCCAAATTCAGATATCAATGAGATTAAGCTTTTCTTTTTTAATGGTTTCTTGAACAATTAGAATATAAAAATAATAAAATAAATATTTATGACTAATTAATTATTATAATTATAAAACAAAATTATATTAAAAACATTACTTATGTCGAAACCATAACTAATTATAACTTCAAATTAAACATAAAATTTTAATAATCTATTTAAGAAATAATCAATTATACATAATATGCAAAATCTTTTTCACTTTTTCTTATTTCCAAAACTTTCGGCCCATCACTCAATCCAAACAAAGTGTGTTTGAGATTATCTTATCCGACAAAAAAAAAAAAAATATAAAAAACAAAATAAAAAAAAATATATATATATATATATATATATATATATATATATATATATATATTTGGGTTGTGAAATTCAGAATAATTTTTCAAAGTACTAAGCACACTAAAATTGATTCAAAATCAATGCTTTTTAGAAACATGCAAACCAAACATTATCAAAAAAACATTGACAGGTGTACGTGCATGCCAAAAGGCTTAAGATATACCGCTATATAAACTATCAGTACATGACTTGTTTTCACATCTTGTTTAGACAACGTGCTACCCATTCCGGCACACATAGGTTGGAATCGTATCACATAGAAAAAGTGAAAACGATGGGCGTAATTTGCAGTCCAGCTTGATTGCGCCCAACTTATAATGCACAGTTGGTTAACACAGGTCGTAGAGTCGAACTAGGAATAGAATGCCTCGACGTGTACGAGGTAGACACTTTTTTCGCAAGGAAAAAATAAGTGCATATGCTAGCCAATACCGCCCAGTTCATATCATACTTTAACGCTGCGTTTTGATCCGTTCATGTATCCGTTTGTTTCAATAAATAAATTCTCGCAAAACTGCAACTGTGGAAAGCTGAGGGGTGAGAGAGGAGTTGCCCCTCCGAAGTGTTGGGGTGTGTGATGAAGAGAGTGAAAAGCTAGGTGGCTCTGTTGGGTTTTAAAGCTTTTCCCTGTCTTTGCCACAGAATTGTGAAATTTGTTGAAGGTTAACGTCTATTACAAAAAATTGTAATTGCATTCAGATGAAATTGTTTAACCAGTCTACATAAAAAGCATAAGCCATTGTGTTTTAAAACCACTCTGTACAACAACAATCACACCACAACACTAGTGGGTTAAACCTTACACGTCAGCATATTGAAAAGTTGCACTTTTGTTGAGAAGGGAAATTCGTTCGGGTGTTCGGCCTCGGTGAGAGACCGGTGTTGGCAGCGAGATGGCGACTTGGTGGAGGTGAATATGTTTTTGAACTGCAACCCTTCTCTCACAAAGTATAACATTCGATGACCTCAATTTCCCTCCTTATTTATTGAATCTTGTTTTCTCTTTTATTTATTTGTTTATTATTCGCTGTCGGAGTTCCGTTAGATTGTAGCATTGTTGTTGAAGAATGGAGCAGATGTGAATTCTAGAAATTATAGTGGCGAGCTGACATTTTCTAAATTCAATGAATATTGGTTTTCATTCGCAACGAAAAATAACCAAATGCATTATTTGATTACAAATTGGAGAGATGGTTATCCTCTATTTAGTGTTAAATTTTCAATAATGGAATGTTCCATTTTTTAAATTATACAACTAAGGATATTTTTATAATTAATTATATTAAACAATTTATTTTATTTTATTTTTCATATTAATTTAGTACAAATTTTTCACTTATTTCTACTCATTTTTCACTCTTTTTATCTCGATCCAAACAATCTCATTTGCTACTTTCTTTCCCTCTCTCTCCTTTTTTTTTTTTTCCTTTTCCAATTCCCCTCTAATCCAAATAAAGCATAAAAAACAGAGTATAAAGCTAGCAAAGTATATTATCATGCCAAAGGTTTACCCTGTAGTAGTAGGGAGGTGAACCAAAAAACTGTCGTATACATATGGCGGATGACCTATAACAGAAGTCATAGCAGATAAAAAATAATAATATATATATATATATATATATATAAAAATAAAAAAAAAGAAAAATATCTTAAAAACAGCATAATCATAGACTGAAATCCAAGATATCTCAACTCAACATAATTTGATTTTCTGTGCTTGACATTGTCCTATGAGTGAAAAACAATTAAGAACAACGTTGTAGGTTTAATAAAAAAACACAGAATAACATGGTTCTGAAACTCTAAATGTTGAACGTTCAGAAAAACAACTAAATTCTGAAATTTCAAAAAAACAGAGCAATAAAGAGAACAATAACAGCCTCATTGACAATAAGAAGAGAGCAAAGAAAGAAGAGAGAAAAAGAGATGAGGCACATCTGAAGAGCAGGAGAAGAATAAGCGGAGAAAAAAGATAGACAGGGAAGGAAAACGGGGAAAAAAATAAAAACAAAACCTACTGAGTCACCGGATTTGTCCATTGAAAAGCCGGGAGGGGGTAATTTCACCATGGCAATTATGGCACCAACAGATACTTTTAGGCAATTCTTATCTAATGCTGAAACTACCAACTTAAGGACCAACCCAAGAGGAAAATCCCAAAACATGTGAATAAATAATTCCATAAATGAATTCCCTAATATGATAAATATTTCACATACCGAAGGCTCCTTGATGTCAAGAATATTGGAAATTAACAAAATTGAAAAACCCCATTTGCAAATTGCAACAAGAGAGGAGAGATACGTTTAAGTAGAACAGTCGATAGAAATAGGCCCCAAAGCCCCTAATCATATCCAAATTTCCAACATTCACGTTTGGTATGTGAAATTGCAAAATCTTTAGACTTAATTCTTGCCTTCGTAACGTACAAAAACAGGCAAAAGAAATTTGGCACATAAAATCCAGGGTAAAAGAAGACATCGAGACATCTATCACCAGCTGAAAAGTACCCAAGTACTTGGGGAACTCACCCTCAAAAACTAGCTATGGAGAGGGAGAACCAGACACTTAAATACCCCATGTTCCTATCATAGCACCATCCTAAGAGTCAAACGTCTCTCCAGCTTTCAATCTACAACAATTCACAATTGCGAAATCTTTAAACTTTATTGTTGCCTTCTACAGTAGTGTGCCAAACAGGCAAAAGAAATTTGGCCCATAAAATCCAAGGTAAAAGAAATCAAGACATCTATCACCCCTGAAAAGTAGCCCGAAGTGCTTTGGGAACCCACCCTCAAAAGCTAACTAATAAGGGGGAAGAACCAAACACTTAAATACTACACCAAGCATAATATACAACACAATTTAGGACTTCGGCACCCTATCATGCCCAAGTTCTCATCACTAGCTTTCTTTCCATAACAGGAAGCATCATTGGTTTACATTCAAGAATATACCTATGTATGACTTCTAACCCAAACCCTTTTCTCCCTTATTACTTGAGCTATTCCTTATTGGTTAAAAGGAAACATAATTTGTTTAACTTCTCAATTAAAATTACCATACAGATGCAGGAGGAAGGGAAAATCACAGATAGTACTGGTGTATCAATAATTAAGAAATCTAAAATGTAATGTGTCACACTTTTCATAATATGTCCGAACTCTCAACCAATGACACCAGTTAAGCTAACAAAGGAAGAATATGTACTAAACTTACAATGAAACTTGATTCCAAACTCAATCAAAAAAAAAAAAAAAAAAAAAAAAAACAGAGCAAGTTGATCTAAATATGCAGACTCAAATTATAACCTTTAATCTGCCTGGTCGGTTTAGTGACATCAAAGTGAATAAATTGTAAATATTACCTTTAAAATCCCCTTCAACAACAACCAACCAACCAACCATGCAATAGAAGGCAAATATATACATAATAGAAAAGTAAGCAGCTCATAGAGGTCTGGCTTCCATAGAACAAGGCAAAAAAAGTAAGCCATGCAGAAAAACTCAACAACACATCATCAGGAAAAAGAATTACTTAATGGATATAATTTTCAGATTTATTTAACTAGACTCCAGCAAAAACCCTCAAAACATTTCACCTTATGATACGTTCAAATACATGGGACTACAGTTATTTTTTATGTTACCATGCCATGCACAAGTCTTACCCCTATGTAACTCACTAATAAAATGACAGTCAGAATATAATTCAAAAGTTAGAGTGAAGAATAAACCTGGATACTTGATTCGTTAAACTCTGTGAGATGGCATTTTGATAACTTCTGCACCTACCAAAGAAAGAATAAGTTACCGCAATGCCACAGGCTTCTTAAAATTATTCTTTAAGACAACGAAAATTTAAAGTTATGCACAATCAAAAGTATGTTAACATATATTGAGTGAAGCATCAAAACACTCCAGTCTCCACTAACACAGCTGACATTTTCAAGCAGGCATAACATAGCAATGCCAAACATGGTGGATAGCATCGTCTGTTAATACAGTTTTCATATGATTTCTATTTTCTAGCAGTCATGATTCACGACCCAATAAAAAGTACGAACAGTTGTCAGACTATGAAGGACAGTACCACCCCATGTGGGACATCAATTTTATCCATGATCTATAACTACATATAATAAAGGGGATATGGAGTTTTGTTGTACACAATTTTGTATTTTAGTTTACGCCTATAACTTCCAAAAAACATTATTTTATCCCTATAATTACATTATTTACTACAGTCATATTAGTATCCACATTCTGAAAATCATCCACTTCAACTATTTAACATTGATTAAATTTTTTATTTTTAAAAAATACAAAGAGGCACAAAGTTCCTCCTTTCCCCTAGTACAATGATGGTCCATACAAAATTTTCACAACAAAGTATAATATTCAACATAGAATACCCAAGTACGGAGACCCTATATCCTTATATTTCCAGTTTTCCACGACACTGGCAGCCTGATGCTAAATTCCATCGTATCTCACATACTAGTCCGAAAATAGTTATCCACAACACATCAACAGTTCAAATGAGAGATTTCTTAGAGTATAAAACTTGGACATAGATCAGGTGTTCTTTGTACTGTTCTCTAATCAAATGAAATTTCACCCCTGTAATCCATGTAATAAAGGTTTGTATTAAAACCAACATAAACTACCAGGAAATACTCCAACTCTAATTGGAGTACAAGAATAGAAGAAACCAAGGGACTATAAATAAAATTTGTTCTTTGCTGACTTCTTTAACCAATAAACCTTGCATGGGAACTAATGTAGTCTAGCTGACATACCAACTGTCTAAGCCACATAAGTATGAACACAAGTATTGGGTTTCGAAACTCGAACTCCGGTATCAGAGGCCAAAATTAGTTTTCGGTGCCTTGTTGTCGCTCACCAAAAATGCTTTGCACATAATTATCAAATCCCAGCAACTCGTTAGCCTTGCAATTGGTCATTCCCAAATCACCACCAATCAGACCCATTTGATTCATCAACCTCAAGCTACTCCCACTCACAGGCATCGATGCCCAACCAATCAACTTCCCAACATCCTTGGAACTCAAAACCCCTTTCGCAACCCTAATCCTCGCATCCCTAAAGGGAACCAAACACTTGTCCCTGGCGAAACCAACACACTTCTCCTTAGCCGCGGCGAAACAATCCGCCATCTCACGCACTTCGCACTCCTCCCGCTCCTTCAGATCGGAAAGTGTGGGACCCGTCAGAGCCTTCCACCATTTAGGCTTACAGTTCCTGGAAGCGCTCACGGCGCATCCGATCCTCGCCCCCTCCTCGCACTGCTCAACGATTTTGCGCTCACAGGCGACGTAAGAAGACGCCCACGCGCGCGAGTCCCTAAAGGCGAGCACATACGGTCCCGCCGATGGGTCGTCGGAGGGACCCGCCCGTAACGGACCCCGGAGTAAAGGAACGGGGCGGTCGAATTCGATGACGGTTGAAGAAGGTGAGTAGTCGACGACATTTTCGGGGGCCGATTCATCCATTATTGCTAGTTAGGGTTTAGAGGTTTAGGGTTAATCTGTTGGAAAACTCAGAAAATAAAATGAGTGCTGAGCAGAGAAGCGGAATTTAAAAGTGAAAGTAAATCCAGACGAAAATTCAACAGTCGATCAGAAAGTTCTCCGTGCAAATTCTCGACGGAGAAATCGCGGCAACAGAGTGCCTTCCGCCGCCGCTGGTCTTGATAACCGATCTTATATTTCTATATCCTCGTAATCATAGTGGCGTACAAAAGGATAAGATTACGGCGCCATGCCAGGAGCAAGTAAGCTACGAAACATAACCTTCCAATATTTGAAACATTTTACACTTTTTTAGTCTTGTGTTGTAGTACAAAATATATAGGCCGAGGTTACCTCTTTTGAACATGGCTTTTTGGTCTTTAGACATGTAAATTAATGATAAATTAATTCTTATAAAATAATTTTTCTTCCTCAATATATATATATATATATATATATATATATATATATATATATATATATATATATATAAATTGTAATAATAATTACGTGTATTATAAGCTATATATATAAATTATATATATAGAATTATTTTATCATTTAAACTAGATTTAAAAAATTAATATTAAATTGTATGTGGGTATTTGGCATTAATAAAAAAATTCAAACTCGGAATATTTTAAAAAAAAAAAAAGTAAAAATAGGTATCTCAAGAAGCAATATAACACAAGTAGTGTTGTAACTAGTGCAATTCTGATGCATAATATCATGCAAATGTTAACCTGAAGCATTACGCATATTCCATCTGCATAAAATCTTGTTGCATTATTTCAAAGTAAAATATTTTTTCGATTTCATGTTTCCGAAAACTAAAACTTTTCTTTAATCAAACACGGCCTAAATTATATACTTTACTAACCAATTTACCTTTGAATTCTATAAATTGTAACAGATTTTAATATTCAGTGACTAAATCGTAACTCTTTTTAAAAAAACTAGATTATCATTTACTCATTTGTCTCTACTTCATTCTCGGTAGAAAATGTTAACCTTATATGTTATAATTTTACATGTAAGTAATTAAGAAATTTAAATAATTAAATCATTTTTAAATTTTTTATTTATAAATATTGAAATTTCTTAATTAGTTATATGTAAAGCTTATAACATTTCTTAAATTATATGTTTAGTTTCAGCAAATAATACTGTGTTATCTATACTCATTATTCTTTTTAAATCCTTATATCAAACTATAATAACTATCTCTGATGGAACTTTTTCTAGAAATATTTGTAATGAATTTTTTTAGGATTTTCTTTAAAAAATATAACTTCTATTTTTTTTTTCTCAACTTTTTGCCTCTTTAAAATTATTCTTTCATTTTTATTTTTAAATTGAATTCGTATATAAATAACTAAAAATACCCTTATTCATTATAATATAAATAAATTTTATATCTATAAAAATGTATATTTATTACAAATTTTAGTTATAATGTCCTCTCTATATAAGCTAACATACTTTCTTAAATCCGAACCTATTTAGAAATCATGTTTCCACAAAACATTTTAAAAAAACTTGAGCATGGTAGCTAGGTTTATACATTATTTCTCTAGACTTGTCTGAACACAGGCTTGATATAAAAAACATTGAGCCTTTGTACCACTTTCAATATAAAGATGTATAAACATAACCATGTTACAACATTACACATTGTACAGAGAAATAAATAAAAGTATTTACAAATGAAATCATTTGAGCATCATAATCCTTGCAAATTCATCAAAGTTAACTTGACCATCCCCATCCAAATCTGCCTCTCTAATCATTTGCTCTGCCTCTTCATCTGTCAGCCTCTCTCCCAAACTCAGCATTACGCGCCTCAGCTGAAAAAACATCACAAACCAAATTAACAAATAAATCACTGAATGAATGGCCTCAAATCAAAACCATGAATAAATAAAAAACACTTTTCTTTACCTCAGTGGCAGATATGTATCCGTCTTGATCTCTATCAAACACTTTGAAGGCTTCTTTCAGCTCTTCAGATAAAGTTTCCTGAAAATTTATACAATCATTAGCCTCAAAGAGCCAAATTTAATCACTGTTATGTTATCACAACTAGCTTATCTATCTTACCTTCATTTTTCTACCCATAATGTTCAAGAACTCTTCAAAATCTATACACCCATTACCATCAATGTCCACCTCACTAATCATGTCTTGGATTTCTTCTTTTGTTGGGTTCCCTACTATTGATCGGAAAATGGTTGTCAATTCGTCCACGCTTATGTATCCTAGACACCACCAAAGGGTCAAAATTCAAAACCCCTTTTGAAATCAAAATGGGAAAGAAAAAACTAAATGATCAAATCATCAAGATGCAACAAGAACACACCATCACAGTCCTTGTCAATGAGGCAAAAGGCTTCTTGGAATTCAGCAATCTGCTCATCTGTCAGTGCACCTGCCATTACTTTTTTTATGCAGTATCAATTAACTGAAGCAGAAAAGCAAAGAAAATCTGAGTGAACAATGTGTTGCACGGTTATCTTTGATTGAATGAACCTGCTTCATTTTTCTTACGTATATATATAGATGTGGCATGTGATGTGGCCAATTTTTTAAATAGTCAAAGATCAAAGTCGAATTCAAATTCGAAGACTTGTCTTAAGCAGGGAAATTTACAAGTCAAACTTTATGTTTGATCTCAATTATTCATTCACGAAGTCAATGAAAACGCGACTTCAAAGTTCTTCCCCGGTTATGTATTAGCGCAAAATTTAAGAAAAAGTAGCAGGGTTAACTTTACATTAATCAAAATCAACCCAGTGTCGTTATGGAAACTTCACCACACAAAAGTTTATAGCTTCACGTGGAGAATCTGGTTTCAACCAAATACAAGCAAATACGCGTATTGAATGTTTGATCGAGTTTAATATTATATCTTTGACTCGGCTACGTGATTTCCGTAAGAATAATTCCAATTATACCTAGTCATTTCATGTGTTTTTGTATGGTCTAGAATAGTTCAATAGTCCCTGTCATTGAATATTAATTAATTATTACTATATATCTGTTCAAAAGAAATTAAAATAACTAATTTAAAACGTGAAAATCTTTAAGTAAATGGGTGTCCATAATTTATTAAATGATACTGTAAACATGTTTTAAAACAACAATGTACACATTTTAACAATATTATCACTCCGCCTTTAAAATTATATAAATACTTAAATGGTTATTTAATGTCAATAATGGTTGTAGTTTATATGTAAACAACTTATTACATTTTAATAAATGAATGGTTATAATTTCTAAAGTGTTTTCATGTGATTTTAATAAAAAAAAATCATTTTAATTTCTTAATCGTTGCCCATCTTCGTGAATGAATTTAGGGTCACTGATGAGGATATCAAATTTTAATATATTTATGATTTCTTTTAATTACTTAGGATGTGTTCTGTAATATGTAATAATATCAATCGTTATCGACCACTGAAATTACTTACTTTACCTTATAAAGTAAGTTATATCATTAATATCAGATGCCAAATGTAAATTGGAATTACTCGTTAAGCATGTTTGTTACATAATTTTAAAAACAAACCATTTTTAGCGGAAACAATCGTATTAAATTGATAATTTTTATCATGCATATAATAGCCATAAGAAATTCTTATTATTTTTGTAAAAGATGAAAATTATATGTAGAATTGTTAATTTTATCAATGGGACACTGATTAATTTTAAGACACTCCTAACATGGTTTTTTTATTGACTCGTGCAACGAATGGAATTAAAATAAATCCATCTTGAAAACCCCACATAAATTAAATAAGGTCAAAGTGAAAATGGAATAAATCCGTTGAAAATTAATATTTCAGTAAAAAATTAAAAATATTAAACATCGTCATCATTTAAAAAATTTTGTTCACTAATTCCATTATTTTTATCTTTTTTTATAAAAAGTCTGTGTTTATTCATATGAATGGTCATGGATCTCACTATTTTTATCTTTTGATTACAAACCAGTTTCATTCATATAAATAATTATATGACTAATAAAATAGTTATATGAACATAAAATTGTTTTATCTAAAGAATTAGATAATTCTATTTTTTTTTTTTGTGAATTAAAATACATAACAGCAAGTGAATACTTATAAAAGTCACATATTCTTCTTACATAAATTCTTATTTTTTATGATGACAATATAAGCAAGATCAATCATTGTTTGACCTAAATAAATAATTTCATAAATACTTTATTGATTTAAAAAAATAAGTATTTTAAACTAACTTTTATATACATCTTATAATAGATATTGTAAAGTGTTAAGATCTACCAGTATTTTTTAAAGAGTTAAGGGGATCACTCATCCGATTTAAAATTGGGTGAATTACTATAAAAATTTAAGTACTGTATTACATATCTACAATTTGAAATAAAAAAATAATTGAAGATGATGAAGAAGAATATAGAGGTTTATTACTTTTTCTATAAAGGGTGAAAGAGTAGTTTCACTTTCCTTAAGGGGGTGGAGGAGATGGAGGTGTAGCAAGAAGCGACTGAACCCAAATATTGTTCCACAAGGCCCAAGAAGAATGCGCTTGCTCTCACAGTCTGCGAGCTGAGGAAGAACCTTTCCACGTTATAGTCCGTGAGACCGAACCGTCGCCTCCATTCATTCATGCTTTCAAGGTGAGTTCATCTCTCTCTTTTCTATCTCTTCTGTGTCCGCATAAGCAAGCACAATTTGAACTAGTGTAAAATTCTTAACCCTCCAAATTTGCTAGTCTCTTCCTCTTTTGTCATTCCATTTATGATTTTTCCACTCTCTGATTGGATACTCCCTTCCTCCTCTCTAGCTGCGAAATGCCATTTCCGATGAATATTTTGATTCAGTTTTTTCAAAATCACGCTTTCAGGAACTTGAGTCCAGTTACACATTGAACTGTATACTTAGGGTTTAGGGTTTTGTTACATTGCATGTGAGTGGACTGATATTTGGAAACTTGAGTTCTTAGTATATAGTGTGTTGGTTTTGATGGATATAGTTGTGACTATAAACAACTGGCTAGCGGAACTATAATTTTTCATTTTGAAACTTGTTTTCAACATAGCACCTGTGGAGGATATTCGTGATTCATTGTGTTTAAATGCACAACTTTGGTTATCTGGTTAAGGAGGGGAACGCTGGCATCGAATGCTCTTTATGACTCGCGCCTGGAACATTGATGCTGATTTCTGATTGTTTTATACCTCTACTCTACGTCTGAAGCATCTTCAGAGCTTGGTGATGGGTCTGGAAAAGAATCTTCGTGTATTCCTTGATGTCTCAATTGATGCGGAGCCTGTGGAAAGAATTGTTATCCAGGTAATAAGAAAATTAAGAGTTTTCTTGTTTGTGAGTATATCTAATGTTTGCTTCAACGTCTTAGGTTCGTATGAATAAACTCTTTTTGAAATGTGCAGCTTTTTGATAATATTGTTCCAAAGACAGCCGAGAATTTTCGGGCGCTTTGTACAGGTATGTTTAAATTCAAATAGGTGTCTTTATATGTTTTGCTATCATTCTCATTTTCTTAATAGTTTAGTTGTTGCTTGTAGAGCATGTAGTTTGTAAATTTATTGGGTAATGCGAGACTGTGGAGCTTCTTGTTCACCAAGAAAAATGTTGGTTTCAGCAGTGATATAGACACTAGTTTGATTGGGGGTCAGGAAGTTATATGCATCCTGAATCAATTTCCACCCTTATGCTTCTCAACTTATGAGCAAGATTCTATTTTACCTAGATCCCTGTTCCTCCTCCTTGCATATTTGGGGCTGGGAGAGGAGACTTGAATTTGTATATTAATGTGAATATGAAATGGAAGTGTTGGATAAATTCTTATCCCGCGATCCTAACATAAATTTATAGCCCTTCTGTTGGTTAACTTACACGAAGCAAACAATGCTAATTTGTATGAATGGTGTATACTATATTAGGTATAAAGGTAATGTCTGATTAAGAGGAAAAATCGGACGATAGGCTTGTTTTAGTATTCTATATGTTTCCTTTGTTCACAGTTGCACATAAATGTTGCACAAATGCTTCTACTCTTTTTAAGCTTTATCTGTAGAAAACTTGAGGAAAAAGACCGAAGCTATGTCAATTTTGTATAATATCTTCATAGAACTTTTTCTTGTTATTTCTTTGCCAACTTGTGTAGTTGAATATAAAGTTTTATAGTCTATGTGCGTGAGATACTAGTCATTTGTAAGTCATCTATGGTGGTACATGTTACTTGCTGTTGATACAAATATATTCTAGCCTACTAATGTAAAATGATATTTATTCTATATATAAGATAATGCTAAACATTTTGCTTATTAAACTACTAGAATATTTACATATGACTAAAATGATGATATGTTTTTCATGGTTATTGGTTCTTTAAACTTTGCACTCTACTTTTGCTGTAACACTGCTTTTGTTTGTAGGTGAGAAGGGCATTGGAGAATCAACTGGGAAACCTTTGCATTATAAGGGAACAAGCTTTCATCGCATAATTAGAGGTTTCATGGCTCAAGTAAGTTGTCCTTTATGTTTACTCTATTCATGATTGTCACAAAGGTTGACCCAGCATATGAGGCTCCCACCTAGTGGGATTTGGGGATGGTAGGTGTGCATAGCCTTACCATTCCCCACAAGTGGAGAGGTTGCTTCTAGAATTTGAACTCGTGACCTTGTGGTCACAACAAGGCTGAAGCTGCCTTACTGTTGCGTGAAGAATCTCCTTCTATATTCATGATTAGCATGAGCTAACCGATCACTATGTAGATGCCTTTTTGTGTTGCTAGGGTACTATGTCTAAATGGAAAGTTAGCCAATTGAACATTTCAAATAGTAAACTCTGCTAGTAAAGTTTTGCGGAATTGAAATGAGGGTCCCAAAAGAATGTTTTGGAGTTTGCCGTTGCTTTATTCCCTATTTCTCCAAACTTGTTTTTTGAAGTTCATTTGTTTGAAAACATGATAATTTACCAACTTTCTTTCTGTGTCTTGACAGGGTGGTGATTTTTCAAGGGGAAATGGTATGTTTTTTGTTTCTGTTATTTACCTAATATGATATGTTGTTCCCTTTTGACCTGATATCTTTTACAAAGAGTTTTAAGGAACAACCTGACTGCTTTACAGGCACGGGTGGGGAAAGTATATACGGTGGAAAATTTGCAGGTAACTTTACCTTTTATAAGAACAGGATTTTATTTATTCTACATTTAAGGAGAAAAGAAGCAAAAAGGCTTACACATACTTCACTGTTTTTCGATATTAATCACTTGACTCTACCCCTAACTACTCCTGCCTTGCAGATGAAAATTTCAAACTAAGACATGATGGACCTGGCTTTCTTTCTATGGCTAATAGTGGCCCTAACACAAATGGATCTCAGTTCTTTATTACATTCAAGCGCCAACCTCATCTTGATGGGTATACAATCTTTGAATGTTTTCATTGTACTAGTTTGATGTGCTCAATCATTTTTGCACACCATACTGGATTGCAATCTGCGTTTCTTGTTCTTGTTTATGGCCCCAAAATTATTACTGTTTTATCTCAGTTTTAATTTTTTTTTGCTGCTGCTGCTGTTGTCTGTGCATTTCTTTTTCTTTTTTTTTTTTTTTTTTTTTTTTTTTTTTTTTTTTTTTTTTTTTTTTTTTTTTTTTTTTTTTTTTTTTTTTTTTTTTTTTTTGATGGCCCTTGTAAGTTTAGTCGTGTTATTTTTCAGTTTCTTTTGATTGCTGTTGCTGTTGCTTTCTAGAGTTGCTGTTGCTGTCTAGAGTCTTTGTTCTCATTTTCTCAAAAAGTTTAAGTTTGTAATGTCCGTAATCAATGCTTTCTTGATGTATTTGTGAGGTTTTTCATTGTAGTCTTTCAAATGTTAATGCAGGAAACATGTTGTTTTTGGAAAAGTGGTCAATGGAATGGATGCTCTGAAGAAAATTGAGCTGGCAGGAACATCTGATGGGAAACCTACCCAGACAGTTAAAATTGTTGATTGCGGTGAAGTTTCTGAAACAAAAGCTCAGCATACTGTCGAGAAGGAGAAAGGTACTTCTGATAGGAAATGGATATTGAAGAATTTATACTACAAACTTGTTGCTTCAATCTCTTGCTAAATGCTATTGCTTGTAATATATGAACTGCTTCGTGTTTTAGGGAAAAGGAGAAAATCAGGGAAACCCCTTACTTCTGATGATAGTTCTGAGTCTTCTGACAAAAAGTCAAGGGGGAAAAGAAAAAAATCTTCCAAAGACACGAGAAAAAAAAGGAGAAGATACTCAACATCTGATAGTGATAGTTATTCCTCGGATTCTGAATCAGATTCAGCTTCAGATTCTGAATCGGATTCATCTGATTCTAATTCCTCTAGTTCTGGGAAACACCAGAAGAGGAGAAATAAGCGCAAGCATGGGAAGAAGAGGAAAATTGGACGAAAGCAGAGAAAGAGAAGCAGGCACAGTCGAAGTAGAAGATCAAGACATAAGTCTAGGCGGTCTGATTATAGGTACCTTTAAAATGCTCCCCAACTTTTATCTCTTGTAGTACTCCTCCAGTAAGCTTTAAATCGTTTTACTTTCCTTTTTCAGCAGTTCTGAGGATTCAAGTGATAGCTCTAGTTCTAGTGGTAGTAGTTCTAGCGATGAGAAAGCTGATCGTCGCTCCTCAGGTCGGAAAACACATACTGACAATAAAGCACAAAGAAATCAAGGTATGCTATTTATTTAATTCTGCGCCCTCTCTTCTCTCTCTTTTCCTCAACAAATACTCTATGTAGGCAGCTAAGCTTATAGCTGCTCTTGCTACAGACACAGAAAAGCAATCTTCTAGCCTTCCTCGACAAGATCAAATTATTCCAGAGCAAACAACGCAAACCAAGGTTAGAAGAACTGTGGACAAGCAATCACATGAAGAAGGTGAATTATCTCCGGAAAATGGGGCATTCGTAAATAACGGGCATGATACTCAAGCTGAATTTAGTAAACCTGCTAAGCAACATGCTAATTCAGATGATTCAAATGACAATAGGTTTTTCCTCTTGCTTTCTTAGCTTCTAATTATTACTCATCTCATGTAAAATCTGCTTCAATAAATTTCAACTCCATCCTGGGCTTTTAATACTTCTCCAGTTGTGCTAAGTTGTGTGACATCTTTTATATCCAGAAGTGCAAGAACTGGGAGAAGTCCTACCAGGGATTCTGGTGAGCTAGAGCTAAACCAAGGACGTGCCTCGTTGTTGGCTAGTTCTGGCCAAAAAGTATCTGAACCTGCAGCCCCTAAACATGGTCGTGGCTTTTCAAAAAGCCCTTCACCAAATGGCATGCCTAAGCGTATTAAAAAAGGACGTGGCTTTACTGAGCGTTATGCCTTTGCCCGCAGATATCGTACTCCATCTCCTGAGCGTTCTCCTCGCACATATCGATATGGTGATAGAAATATAAGAAGGAATTTTGATAGGTATGTATAATTGTCTACACTATTTTGTTAAACTGGATTATTTAATAAAATCTTTGTTCTGACTTGTTATATGTTTGCTTGAAGAAACACAAGCTACAGAAGTTATTCTGAGCGATCTCCACCACGACGTTATCGAAGCCCACCTGGGGGCAGAAATCGTCCAAGGTTCTTCCTCACACTTGTTTGTTTGATTCTGCTACGTAGTTAGACCATGATGCTTTCCATTCTTGCATAAATTTTGCATTTTCTTAATTATATATTACTAGAAATTAGACCTGTTAATTTGTCCTGACCCACCAGGCATGGCCCTGACCTGCACGAGCTAGGGTAAAAAGGCCCACGGAAAAAATGCTCATTGTGCCAAAATGCTCACAAAAAGCTCAAGGGTCATGGCCAACCCATGGGCCGTATTTTAAAGTAAAATGATCTTATTTAAAAATGAAATGGAAAACAAACATTTACTTAAAAGAATCTTTATACACATGAAAATCATTTATTCAATTCAAATCCATACCTATGATATTATGGGCAAGGTCGGGTGAGGCATAGATCAAGTTAAGGACCAATATTGAGTGATCAATTTGCAATTTAGAATACTTTAGGGAATCATGCAATTTTAAAAGGTATTTAGGAATTAATTGAAGCTTTGTAGTGGGCCAAACCCACTTGGGCCCTAACCCTAACCACTTTATGTAGAGCCTGAGGGTTGGGGCTTTTTTAAAAATCCACTCATTTGGTATGTCAATAAAATGGGGCTTATTCTTGGATTGGGTAGGGATTGGCCCATGGGCAATGGATCAAATTGACTTCCTCTGAATTAAACTGCATTTCTTTGTGCATGCTATTGTAGTTATGTTCTAATACAATTATGGTTTAGGGGGTTGCAGTTTTTGGATATATTTTTCGTAAGCTACTATTTTAAATATGAGAAAAGTACCGAAAAAGTAACTCTTTTTAGGTTTTCCCTTTGTGGAAAGATATACATAATTAATATGAAATACACAAGGAAAATGCATACATTAGCTTAATTTCTTATCCTTATGGTTTTAGATACCAAAGCAGGAGAAGTCGTAGTAGGAGCATCTCACGCAGTCCAGTGCGTGGGCGTTTTAGAGAGCGTGACCGGAGTCGGAGCCCAAGACGTAGTCTTAGTCCTGAAGACAGGCGGCCTCCCATAAGTGACAGATTAAAATCCCGACTTGGTCCAAGAAGTGATGAACGATTGGCAGACAGGAGGGGTAGGTCAAAGTCCAATTCTAGGAGCAATGGCTCATCTCGCTCCAGATCCCCTGATGCTACACCACCAAAACGACATGATAAAAGGACTTCCGTATCTCGTAGCAGGTCTAGGTCCAGCTCTTCATCCGGTCAGAAGGGTTTAGTTTCTTATGGAGATGCTAGTCCTGATTCTGGGGTAAGGTAAGTATTACGCTGACTCAATGCCAACTCAAGTCTCAGCAGCAGGACCAACCTTTAATTGTTATACGTTGATTCTATAACGAGTCCCTGAAGGAGTTATGTTGGGCTATTTATGGCTGCTTATTTCCCATGTCCTCAGTGAAGTTCTGATGTTGATCTTAAATTCAAGGACTTAGTATTGTGCATTAGCTTAAAAACGATCATGTGTTAGTTCGTTAAAGGTTATCGGTGCCATAACTTGAATGACGCGCCTTTAATGATTGTGTTCATAATGATTTTTTTTGTTAACAGCATTGTTTTTTCTTTGAATTTCATCCTACCCAAAATAAAGAAAAGGTCATTTTTCATTTATATTTTTGAACCTATATATATATATATATATATATATATATATATATATATATATATATATTTCGAAGCAACGTTCATATGAATTAATCGTATATTTAATTCAAAATATATATTAAGTAAAAATCATATAGAAATTTATTAGATGCGAAGTATGGGTGTAGTATATATACCTTAGTTGTGCACGATTGAAGCCTCTATTTTCTTCTTTACATTACCATCAAATTCCCCTTTTAAACCACTACCAAAATTCTAGTAAATCTTTTAAACTTTTGTCCAAACTTGCCATCGTCACCTTAATCCTTTCCAATCATGTATGCTGTGAAATGCAAATTGGTGCGTTGCATATGTGTGGGTGGCGGGGTTGGGAACTGTATGGTCAGTGCAAGCTTAGATCAGTTAGATGGCAACCTCCGTAGTGGATCACTCTAGATAATAGGGTCTTACTGTGGTTGATGTAGGAATTTACGAATCCCTCGTGGTAGGTTCTCAAAGATGGGTTTAGTAGTTCATGGAGTTTTGGATGAGTTATTATGGAGAAAATGATGAGGTAAAAATAACGGGGGTTTGGTTGGTTGTTATTTTTCAGGAATAATGGATGTTGATGTTGGTGTGGTCGACTTGGAGGTGGAGTCGAAAGGACTAGCATGGCAACGGTTGGATATTTGTGGTGGTGGTGGTCATGTGTAAATTTTGTGATGCCCGAGACAGTAGCCGAAAGGGAAAAAAAAAATGAGTGGATCAAACATATATATAGTAAGAGGACAGATATTAGATTACCTCCCAAACTTTATTGTGGCGGAGATTTATTTTGGTCTACATCCGAAATGCAAACCATGAGCAGACATCATCACTATCCACAACTGGATTTAATCTAATGTTTCATTCTAATCATTCTTGGTTCCTACTTCTACTCATTTCTTAAAATCAATAATTTTATTTTTTAAATAGGACATTCTTTTTTTTCAGGTTTAACACATACTCAACCTAATTATTGCTTAAACTCTCCTAAATTTCCTTAATTTGTAAGTTAAATTTAAACAATATGATTCATTATATTTTGTAAGTTGACAATAATTTTAGATATTTTTTTTTTCTAATTTTCATGAATTTTAGATATATCTGGGTACACTTTTTATAAACACTTGGAAAAAGATTATCAAAGTAAAACGAATAGACCTTTTGGAAAACTCAAAATTGAATGAAAGAACTTCTACCAAAATTGAAATATACGAATGAATTATAATTTTAACTTCTAAAATATTAATTTTTATACTTTTTTTCTTTTTCTTGTACAGAAGTTGAAGAAATATTTATCGAAATAAGTTATGGTTTAATTAATTGTATGAATAATTATCTATAATCTGCCGACTAGAAAATAGATATATTAGTGAGTGGTCCTAATAAATTTGTTGTTCATTTTTCTTTAAAATCACTCTAAGCTCCATACTACCATTCATTGTATGGCCACGTGTTCTATTGTAAACTGCCACTTTGACTATTATTTTTAATTATGGCTGTTATTAATCCACCATTTTGAAAAAAAGTGAATAAAAAATATACATTTTATGTGTTACTTTCGCTTTTATTGACTGCATGGATCACTGCATGATTGCTAATTTCAAGCATTGGCAACGACAAATTGGAGGCAATATAGTATTATTGTGTTATTAAACAGTGTTCTCCTTACACTGTAAGCAGATACCCCCACTCATTTACACTCTGCAACCTCCACATCCCACATGTCTTATTTTTCATACTGCTTTTCTCACTACACTATATATGCCAATTACATCACTCTGATGCAACCACCCACTATTCATGCTACTATACATTCTCTACTCAAATTCTCATCATCAATCATAAATCAACTCCACTTCATTCACTTTCATATATTCTTATATTTCCTCTCTAAATTAAATCATGTATTTAATAACTACACATCATTATTATTATTATTATTCCAAATTATAGCTAGGGAAAGGACAAAAACATCACTATACAAACAACCCTTAGGATACTTTTCATTATATATTTGAAATGCAGAAGAAAGAGGATTGATTCAAAGTAGTAAAATGATGGAAATCTACTTGCAAATGATTGGTTGGAAGTGCGGTGGAGCACTTGGTTGTTTTCTTAATGAAAGAAACTATGGCTGATGAGTCTCAGCTTTGGCAGCATACACAATGTGGACGTGGGAGACACTCTTGTTCCATCCATGTTCACCTGAAACCCTACAACAAATCTTCAGTCAAACCACTACTTCCCAAAAAAGGAAACTATTTCATTTTCCTTTCAATTCAAACATATACAAAATTCATGAGGTCACATTCCTAATCCAATCATCATTAATTCCTCATTACATTTACATACCAAAAAAATTTCCAAGGATCAGTATCATGTTGAATAAATTGTCTTGAGTTTTTCAAAGTTAGATATAATCCAAACTTCTGTTTGGAAGAAGGGAGCCACAGTTGTCATTAGGTAGTTGTCACTAATAATCATTTTAATTGAAATAAAAAAATTTCCACAAAAGAAAAATTCCTCATATTTTTCATGCAGAGTAAAATTTTACCATGTCAATGAATTAGAAATCATTATAGCCATGACTTTTTTAATTAATTATTATTACTAAAGTCAAATATCACCAGAGAAGGAAAAAAAGTATGTTCATGTAAATAGTAGTGGATGGTATAATGGTATAAGAATGAAGTTGTCATTTAAAATATTATATCCTTTCCCTATCTTCCATACCCTCTGCATTAACTGAGGCAATTCGTTCCATGATTTTTATATGCCTTGCCTGCATGATATATGAAAATACAATGTTAATTAGTTAATTATACTTTTTGTAATGTATATTTGACTTTTGCAAGTACTGAAATTTTTTATTCATGGTGACACTTGGTAGATCAAAATAAATGTGATGAATCTTGCAATGAAATAATTACATAGTTTATAGCATGGTTGCTTGAGTGCTGGATCATCAGTTGATGCTGGAGGATCCTGCCCAAATATCATCTCACAACTCATGTCATCAAAATCTGTAAATCAAAAGATAAATAAAACAACCACATTCTACTTATCCATTATTATCAGGAGATGTTAGTGGGATTTATTTACTGGAATTTTCCTTGTCCAATACGAGGTCCTGTACATTTCACCACCTTAAATTCTCATAAAAAGAGATGACTATCATTAATTTAATGTTGAGTCGGCCATCATTATACAATTTCAATGATTTTGGTATGAGAATCAAGATGTTATTCATGGAAAATAACACTATCAATGACACTAAAGTCATTACTTACTGTTCTTATATGGTTTTAGATACAACTGTTGTATAAAAAATGTAATTAGGTAAGGAAAGAATAGACTATAGAATGTGAAACTCTTTTTTATACGATATTGAGATATTTTATTTTTAAAACAATAAGAAAAAAATTATGTTCTTATTATAAAAATTTTAGCTTTTAATTTTTCTAACTCTATTAATGACTCAAGAGAAACATATTTAACTATATTAATCATTAAACGAGTTGAAAAAAACTATCGAAATTGAAGTTGTTATACTAAAAATGTAATTTTTATTTAAAGTGAAATATTTTAATACTTATTATACTGAATTAAATATTTATATAGTGTATAAGAATTAAACACATGTATATATTATTTGGTTTTCTCAAAATGCTCAACTGAGTTTGGATGGGTTTATTTGCAATTTTGTATCTTAGTGGTATGTGCATGGGTCCTATATTGAAATCATGATTCTGACCCTAATACTAGTGGACTTGTAGAGACCATGATCCTTAGTTGCTTCTGAAATTTATTTATTATTTCTTTTTGTTCACATCCTTTTGCTGGGCTTACCAAAAAGAGATAATCTTATTTACACATATTTACTATTCTCCTGTTCATTTAGTTTTCTCATTTTTTACATCTTGCTAACGTCAGGAACTCATATGATAAACCGTTTAAAAAAGTATATATTATATATACTTTAAGATTGAACTACTCAATTAAGTATTATGTAAAGATTGACTAGAATAATACTTTAGGAACTTCAATCATATTATAATCGTTTCTAAACTGATAACAAGTAAAATAAAAGGCAGTTGCTTCGTACACTATACTCCTTATTTTTCTATCCTTTAACAAATTTTCAATATGTCTTTATTACTTTTATTTTAAAACTTATTTATTAAATGATTTCTTTTTCTTTCTTACTATGTCACTTACACAAATAAATACAATCAAGTAAAAGACTCTTAATATCTCTCATAAATATTAACAAACTATTTAAATAAATAATAAAAAAAATCTAAAAAATATTAAAAAATATCTATATTTTTTTAAGCAACATTAAATTAGTTATCATAAAACTAAATATTTGAAAATAATGTGTTAAATTGAATTTTTTAAATTGTTATAAATATTTTAACAACATCCAACATCATTTTTATTATTGTTAAAACAATATGAGAAAGATGTTTATGTAAATGTGAGAAAAGAAAATTTATTTAATACATAAAATAACAAAGATATTATTGGTATTTTAGGAATTTTTTAATTGCAGGAAGCAACTACCAAAATAAAATAATAGTGCAGTAAACAAATTAAAACTGGCATAATAATTAAAATATATTGTTGTCTCAAGAACAGAGATATGGCCATGAAGATATGGTTGAACATACTTACTGGGTACCATGTTGACGGACATTCCCAGAGAGTCTTTTATAAAAGTTTGAGATGGCATTTTGCAGAGATTAATACACATTCCTACACAACTTGTCTCCTCTAAAAACCTGCATAAATTGTTTAAATTATTTTGAGAGAGGAGCAGAGAAGCAAAGAAAAGTAAAATGTTAAGTTATTTTGCTGAAACAATCATAAAATGATATAATGAAATATATTACATAGCAAGTATTCAATAAATACGAATTACAAATTAATAAATAAAAGTTTATATTACAAATTATTGAATTTAATTGGACTGGACAATATTGTCAAGATTTTATAGACTTATATACTAGTTGTTTTAATTAATAATAACAAATTTTTTTATCATACTTAAAAAAAAAATCTTTAGACTTGAATGCATTAAGGATAAGCCTATTTCAAATAAGGAATAAGTGACTGTTTAATAAACATAGAATTCATAATAAATTAATTACATAGAAAAATTTATCAATGAGTAAGGCTGAAAATATGTTAATATTTCTTATAATTAGGATAAAAAATAAATTTCTACATATAAAATAAAGAATAATATTTTTTTAATCACAACTCGTCATTTAATAAAAAATATTAATTCTTACAAATTATTTAAAAATTTAATTCAAGATAGGTTTTCTTAGTCATAAATAATATGAAAATATTCATCCTAATATAAAACTATTAGACTCAGAATGCAATAGATGTATTATAATATTAATATTTATAATTTAAAAAAATCTAATTTGATAGTTAGTACTGGTTAGTATTCTCCATATAATAATCATGATTTTGGAATTGAAAAAAAATTGATGGTGATCATGATAATGATGATGGGAATAGAGAACAGAATGTTGGAGAGAAGCTGAATCATAATTAGCAGATTGTGCTGAAGGTGGGACCATTTTCTGTTAAAGATGAACATCATTTGAATGAAAATAAAAATAGAAAACAAAACTAAACTAAACTAACCAACATTTTTATATTAAAAAAGGAACCTAACCTGCATTTTGGGATGTAGACTACATTTTTTTCACTTCTGCTGCCATTGACTTTTGATTCTCTCACCTATGAAGGGTGGAATTAATTAGTTTTAATCCTTAAGAATTATTGTTAAATCGTTGTTGTCGGAAAGTAAAAGAATGTTCCCATAGGTCAAGTAGGTTATTTATCATCTATAACCTTTATTTATCATATCATCAAATCCAATTGTATAAAAACAAAATCCCTCTCAAATTTAATGTAGAAAGGTATAGTATGAATCCAACTAAAAAGTGTCTTAGTTAAAGTTAAAAAGTGCCTAATTAATTGATTTGTGTGAAATATTTATTATCCGCAATTAACTTAGAGTAATACTTTTAAAATTTTGTAATTTTATTTTTATTTTTAATTTTAAGAAGTAAAATCTTAAAAAATTAATAAGTCTAGTAATACTTTCTAGTTTAAAAGGTATTAAAGAATATAATAGGAGATTTTTAAAAGAAAGTTAATATCATGTTATTTTATCTTTATGAGAGAATTAAACTGTTATTAAGTCTATTATTTATTTTTTATAAGAAAATCAAATTGTAATATTTATTTATTCTCAAATGTTTTTCTTTGTACAGGTTTTTGGTTAATTTTTTATTTTGTTTTCTCTCAGCAGTTAGATATGTAATGGGTACAATATTTATATATTTAACTCTTTGGTTTATTTTTAGTAAAAAAAATAGAGAATGTTTTAATTTTCATATTTTTTATTTTCTCTTCTACTCTTTCTTTTATTCATCTCTATTTTATAATAAAAAAATTCATAAATCATCAAAATATAATATATAAACATATTTATGAATTATTTTTCAACATAATATTTATATTACAATGTATCAGTACACCTCTATATTTTAAGCAACTGATCAACAAGAAAAGACTAATAAGTTAAAATAATATAAATATTAGGGTTGATGTGTTCACATATTATAAATTAAAATACTAACAATATTGAGAGTGAGAAACAATCTTCATTCTCGCCATTTAATATTGTTTTTTTTCTTTTTTAAGATGAATTTGATTTACTATTAATGCACTTATCAACAAAATTTTCCTTAAATCATCTTAAGTATTGCACTTTTATCTTTATCTCTTTTATCTTTTAGATTTTAACTAAATTTCAATAATTTAAATGCTAATAGTAAAAAAATGAGTATATAAATTTAAATTGTTAGCTATAAATATAAAATACGGTTTATATATTTAAGATATATTTTTATCATAAATTTTAATTATAATATAAATTATATGTTCACAAATATTTAGAACGAATCTTTTACGTATAAAAATCATATATTACATTTTCAGACTAAAATATTAGAAATTGATATTGTTATAATGGACTAGCAAACCGGATTTACTCCTAATCTATGATAAAATGACTTAAATTTAAAAGAATTACCGGAAAAACTCAGATGAAAATACCCACAATTTCTGTGTGGGTTTGATTAGCCCATGGGTCCTAAATTTAGAAATTAACTTAATTACTTTTTGAATATTTGAAGTTTAGGGTGGACGTGGTTTTGATCTCCTAAATTTAAAAAAAAAAAAATTATCCTCTCAAAATTGAAAAAAGAAATTATTAAATTTGAGAGAGTAAATTATTTTTTAAAATTTATTTTAGTCCCTCAAATCTAATTTTTCAAGGATTAAAATTATATATTTTTTAATTAAAGAGACTAAAATGAACCTTTCAAAATTTGGAGGATCAAAACATAGTTACCTCAAATTTCAGGGACAATCATAATGAAACCTTAAAAATTTAATTTGAGATCAAACTAATGATCTAGTTTAGGTCACATTAAAAGTATTCCAACTAAGATTGAAGTGAAGAAATTATAAGCAATATAATGATGTCCTCTTTTGATTGAGGTTAGGTTAAGAATATCTTAATTGAGTATTGGGTTAAAAATAATGTATATTTCATATTAAGGGTTAGAATATTATGATTCAATGAAGATGGAAAGTTTTAGTTGAAACGAGAGTTGAAGATATTGTATATTAGAAGTTTTAAATATGATAAAAAAAAATTGTGATAATTAAGATCTAGTTTAAACTTTTCTAAATAAAATCAACCTAAAATTGAAACCGGTCTGAAAATATTTTAGATGAGACGAGTTAAGAGTATTCTAGATGAGAATAAAATAAAATTAACCTTAAAGTGAAGATATTTTGAGTAATGTTGAAATTATTATGATAAATTTCAAATTAAAAATATTTTTGCTTAGTCAAATTTAAATTACTTTGACCATCAAAATAGTTAAAATTTCTAACTTAAGTTAAATATATTTTCTGTAGACCGATTGAGTAGATAACATTTTTAAAATAAACTTATCTTCATTAAATCTTAATCCAACCTTTTATTGAATGAGTTAGGAGCTTTTAAATTTCTCTTATTAGATGGAAACAAATCAAGGCCATTATAACAAGTGATATGAAATAGATCAGTTCAAGAGAAAACTATGACATCTAATTATAACTATAATAACTCCAACATAAAGACTAGTTTGACAGAGTTTTAAACTATGTAAGGGAATAACTTTTCAATAAAAGTAATCATATTTCATATTCATAACATATATTTTATAAAAAGAGAGATATAAAAAAAAAGAAAAATGAGATTAACAATATGATGAAAAAAAAAAGTTAAAAACTTTATCATACCATGCAATTAATCCTTTAAATCACTTTTTTAAAAATTTCTTTAGTTATTTATAAATTGTGTGCTTCTTATTTTAAATGTTTTATATTTCAGACTTGCCATTTGTTAGCTATTTTCGTATTCCAATCATTTTCAATAATCATTTGATTTTTCTGTCAACACTAACATATGAAATTTTGTTTAAATGAATTTCTTAATAAACAAAGCAAAGTAAGAAAAAATCATAAACTAAAATTATTTTTTCCATAAGTTAATTTTAGTTGGTGAAAAATCAATTCCTTTCTTCTTTTATAAGTGTTTACGAAAAGGTTCATTAAAATAAAAACTAGAGTCTGAAATTGTTTACCTCGCAAGGCCCAACTAACCAGGCAAAGAACAAAGTGGTGAAAACTGCAAAATATTCCCTTGAGAGTTTAGATGGTGGTAGCACTCTCTTTATCTGCCATTCCTCATATACAACAAACAACATATTCATCCTTCAAAATTACAATGCTCAACAATTCAAATTAAAAGTCAAGAAGAGAACACAATTTAGTGTAATTAAGACAACAATTTTAACAAATCACATAGCTAAAATCAAATTTAGTGGTTTCAAAAACAAAGGTAAAAGATTAAAATATAACACAACTTTGTCCATTGCAAAAAGAATAGAAGGGAGTGGTGGTCACAGACACAAGACAAGAACATCAAATGACTCAAATCAAATTCCAATACCATGACTAACGAGTAACAAACTCACGAATGAAAGTATTGGTCTGGGGAAGGCTCTGTGAAGAGCTTGGATGATAACCTCTTGCTGCTGAATAGGGTCAAATTTGTGTTTAGCCACAGTTGCTGCTTCAACCAAGCTTTCGTATCCACTCTTGTTGTTACTAAGTCCTGCAGAGGAATCAAAAACTCTTGTGGCAAATCCTCTCCTTCAAGCAAACTACAGCAAAGTGACAAAAGGGTATGCACCTGTGGCTTCTTGAACGCTTTTTGAAAGATGGTTTATTGCTAAACGATCAAACAAGTTATCGTTGTAGGCATTAGTTTTTCTTGTTTCTTCTGTAATGATGCTGTCTGAAGCTCTTCTGAGCATTGCAACCACACAAGGGTGTTGTGGTTTACGTTTGATGGGGTTCCAATGAGTTGAACATAGTGCTGAACTCTTGTTCAGCCTAAAGCAATTTGAAACCATTTGTGAGAGTTTGAAGTGAGAGAAAAAAAGAGAATGGTGGTTGTTGTTTAAGGATGTCAACAGAGGAAGAAGTGAGAGAGGCACATATAAGAACAAAGAGTGTGTGAATAGCACATTCACAAACAGTTCCTGCTATAGATTCCGGTCTTAGCATTTGCTTAGGATATTAGATGCTGTCTTGTGTCGCCTTCTGATTACATACACTTCATATAATACATAATTTTTTATGACAAGGCCTAAGTGTCAAAACTTTGTTTATATAAACACTCAAAACTTTGTTTATATAAACACTCAAGAATTGAGGTCATAAAATTATGTTAAGTCATACATAGAAGATAGCAGAATCCCTAAATTAATGCTAAATCTTTGAATATTAGAATAGTTTATCGATCTTAATTAGAGAATTAACAGATGAACTAAGGTTGTCAGTTTTAAAAATAAAGAAACTATACTAGTTCATAGAAAATTGGAGACTAAAATTAGAAAATGTCTAAAATAGAAGGACTGAGACTCTGAGAGTAGTTGAATAAAATTATTATTTATTTCTCTAGAACAAGATTATTGGCCCATGTACAAACAATGCAGAGTAGAAAGTCTTTTTTAATATAGTAACCTAAAAAGCTTGAGAAATACAGATACCATTGACCCAGTACCCTAAAATTATCGAAGTGTTAAATTAGTAGTATATAAGACTAAAATTTTAAAAGTCTTCCAAATTAAAGACTGAAAATACGTTAGTGTGGGTATAGAGAAGCTTAAAAATGCTCTGAAACTTAAAGTAACTACTAAAAAAGATATGGGATAGATTTAGTTTTTATTTTTAGATATTTTTATGTTATTTAGTTTTATTTCAAATTCCTCAGAACGAGGTAAGGACACTTGTACTGTTGTTATCCACAGCAATTTGGGTTATAATATTGTACTCATCATCATCAATAAAAAAATATCTGCTTTTATTTTATTCTACTCATGAGTTTTTAGCATTTTTCAATAGCATGAGTTTCAGCACTCTGAAAAATTAACTTACTGAAGTCTTTACCACCAATCAACTAATGATTAGACACCCACATGTATCTCTTTAACAATTTTTTTTTATAAAGAAACAGAGCATGTAGGAAGGAAATAAATAAAAATGAAAAAAAGTAGGTAAATGTTTTGGATATTTGAATTAAAAAAATACAAGATAAAAAATGAGCTTTTGTTCACAAAAGACATATTTACCCTAAATATATATAGATCTTGTGAGATACTTGTGAGATACAGAAGAAATTATAATATTAGAACTTATAACTATACTTTCGTAAAATATTGTTTCTGGTTCTCCCTTTCCTTACCTCTCGTTCTTATTTTCTTTACTCTATTTCGCTGCTAGACTAAATGATAAATGAGTACTTTCTCTATTTCTCTTTTCTAAATTTCTACTGAACCATAGAGAATGACATAATGTTCCAATATTAAGAACCATTTTGACAAAACATCTTTTTACAATATTTACATTTCTTCCTTTGTTTAAGGCTTTAGCTAATCGGTGATTTTACTATAAAGTTATTCCAAAACACATCATAAAATTGTAAGAGAACATATTTTTTTATCCTTATAAAAAAAAACCTTTTTTAATTTCTTAGTACCTGAGTTATTAATATTAGCCTTTGCTTAAAAAATTTTAAAATCCCAAAATTCGTAAAATTAGAACTTTATAACAACCAAGAAGCAACAATGATGGGTCATGTAAGATCACTTAAACAGTTCAATAAATAAAAAAATACAAATATTTACGATGGTTATTGAATAACTATGTGATATAAAAATCTCTAAAATTTCAAAAGAATCCCTCGATATTTTCAATGCGTGTTCAACAAAATTGGTCACAAGACCACACAGGCCTAACCCGAGTTATCACGCCACTGACTGAAAAACCATACAATCAAGCAAACTTGTTTATCATTGGACACGACTCGGCCCCAAAAATCTAGTCCACTAAATTGCTAATAGTAATAGTAAATAATATTGCACATGTGAATTAAAATATAACATGCAAATTACCAGTGCGTTGAATGAGTAGTCAGAAAAACAAATCACTCACTAAAGCTTAAAACAAAGAACTATTGAAATCCAACAGCATTACAATTCCAGGAGTAGCACATCAAGCAAGTTAAAGGCAGATAGAATGACCATGTACACTCTAACATTAACATTAACATCTTGTCCTTAAGAAACATAAAATAAGATCTACTACCTAACTAACACAACCAGATGGTAAATAAAGAGACAGATAAAAGGAGAAACAAAGAGGCAATTGAGTTTCATTCTTTGGCAGCTTTGTTGATCAAGGACTTGTGGATGTGAGGGATGACACCACCACCAGCAATGGTTCCCTTGATAAGGGTGTCAAGTTCCTCATCTCCCCTGATAGCAAGCTGCAAGTGCCTGGGTGTGATCCTCTTCACCTTCAGATCCTTGCTTGCATTCCCAGCCAACTCCAGAACCTCAGCAGTCAGATATTCCAGAATTGATGCCAAGTACACAGCAGCAGTTGCCCCCACTCGTCCATTGGCTTGCACCCTTTGCTTCAACTGCCTGTGGATACGACCCACCGGAAACTACACCCAACAAAACAAAATCAAATTAATTCCATCCATGCATCAAACAATTTCAACTAAACCCAACAGAGTTGACCTACTGGTTTGACATTTAAGTAGTTTGTTTATAACAGATCTTCAGTTGAAACTTGATTGTGGGCATTATACAGAAAAAATTTTCAGTAATCCACACACATTTCGAGTGTTCTGTAATTTTGAAGAAAGGAAAAAGAAAAATTCAACCTTTCTTTTAGATCCGTGCTATAATTCTAGTCAATTCAGGAATTCTAGTCAAGCTTGAAACTTTCTTGTACTATTACGCCTCTCTGAACCAAAAAAAAAAAAAAA
>Ga0209700_100437_pt1 | contig 76868 bp, 78 predicted proteins | sample SiratroredBW_FD_187528 | JGI IMG/M metagenome (GOLD analysis project Ga0209700, IMG submission 187528) | Root nodule microbial communities of legume samples collected from California, USA - Siratro red BW (SPAdes) (version 2) | ecosystem: Host-associated > Plants > Roots > Nodule | place: USA... | reverse complement strand
GGGCTCACGGAGAGCAATCCGCCCTGCCCGCAGCTTTCGCGCCCGACGCTGCCGCGTCCACCGCAAGCCCGGCTCTGCGATCATCACGACACATGATCGCCCCTCAAGGGTGAGCCGGGATGGGCGATACATACGACAAATCCGAATTTCGGTAAAGTGGAATATTTTCGCGAACGAGGATTGACAGAGGGCGACACAGCAAAAAGGGCGGTGCAAAGCACCACCCCTTTTGGACGAAAACGACCGCTTAATATGGCTGGTAATAGTAGCGCGGGCCGTAATAAGGACCGCCGCCGTAATAGCCCGGGCCGCCGTAGTAAGGACCCGGGCCATAATAATAGCGGTTCTCATAGTACTCGCGGCGCTGGCTCTCGGCGATCGCGCCTCCGATCAGACCCGCCGCCATGCCCATGAAGGCGAGACCTGCGGCGTTCGGCCCGCGTCGATAGTAATGGCGACGTCGGGCTGCGCTGAATTCAGTGACGTCGGAGGAGCCCTGACCTGCCGTGACACCCTTTGCGGACACCGTCTTGGCCGGTGCTGAGGATGCCGCTGCCGAGGGCGATACGGGGGTTGCGACCAATGCCAGGCTTGCGAACGCGGCCAGCACCATGTTGCGGCGGGCTGCGGAAATCATCGGCCCTTCACTCATTTTGACCTTCCCCTATTCTCGCCTCTGTTCTCGCCAAAGCGACATAGGCAACGACACGTAACGCGCAAACCACTGAAATGGTTTCCTGATCGCGGCGATCTGCCACGCCTTGAATGATTGTAAACCGAACGATCAGATCCAGCTTGAACCATCCAACCTGAGCGGATAATGAACAGCCGCGCCGTTTTTCGGTCGCCGTAAGCGTGTCACGTGAACCAACGCATCAACCGACGCCGTCGGAATCGATGCCATTTTCGAAGGTTCAACGTGATCGACGCGTCCTTTTCCTCGAAAGAAATCAGATGATTGCGGTTCGTAAACTGCCGGCGCGCTATGCGCCGATCGTGATGCCATTCGTGCTGTCGATCCTCATGACGGCGGTGGTGTCGGTCATTTCGACGCTGCGAAGCCTCGGCGCAACGCCGGCGTTCCTGGCAACCTGGCCCGGCGCCTGGGGGCTGTCATGGCTCGTCGCTTTCCCGACGCTGCTCGTGGTGCTGCCGCTGGTCCGCCGGATCGTGGCCTGCCTCGTCGCCGCCCCACCTCAACCAGGCCAATAGCCGGAGCGCCCCTACGACAGCGCCCCCAGTACGCCGCGCGTCGCCTTGTCGATCTCCTCGACATAGCGGCGGCGCGCGAAGTTCTCGGTGAGGAAGCCGACTACCTTGCGGCTGTCGGTGGAATCGACCACAGCCAGCATCTCGGCTTCAGCCTCGTCGAACACCGCCATCGCCGACTTCACGTTCATTTCCGGGATCAGCACGATGTCGATCAGGCGGGCGAGCTCGATCACCTGGATTTCGTCGGCGATGGTGTCGAGATCGCTGGAGAACAGGTCGGGCAGCAGGACGAGGCCGACATATTCGTCCGCATTATTGACGATGACGATACCGGGCCGCGACCCCAGCGCGAATTCGCGGCGCACGGCCGCGATCGTCGTGGTCGACGGCACCTTGCCGACGTCCGAGCGCATCAGCCGCTCGACGGTGAGATTGCGCAGCCAGCCGACGTCGTTGGCGCTGCGAATGGTCTCGCCGCGCAGGTGCAGGCGCCAGGTCGAGAAGGAGTGGCCGAACATGAAGCGGACGCAGATCGAGGTGACGATGCAACCGGCCAGCACTACGGCGGTGACGTCGACATTGCGCGTCATCTCGAGCACGAGGAACGACATGGTCAAGGGACCGCCGACGATAGCAACCCCGAGCGTCGCCATGCCGGTCAGCATCGCGACCAGCGGATCGATCACGAAGTTCGGGCTGATCAAGAGCAGCAGCACGGCAAAGAACTTTCCGATCAGGCTGCCGACGAACAGCGAGGCGAAGAACAGGCCGCCACGGAAGCCCGAGGCGAGCGAGACCAGGCAGGCCGTCACCTTCAGGGCGATGATCACCGCGATCAGGCCGATCGTCATGTCGTGAAAGAGATCGAGCACCATGGCGCCGTGGCCGGCGGCCAGCACCTGCGGCGTGACAATCGCGAAGCCGCCGACGATGAGACCGCCGATCACCGGACGCAGCCAGACCGGCATCCAGGCGAACAGGCGCTCGAACGTCGGCGAGGAGCGCATCACGGCGATGCCGACGCCGCTGGTGACGAGGGCGAGCCCGATCAGGGCCAGGTACTGCTCGACACCGACGGCGCTGACCTTCGGTATCTCCAGCGAGTACGGCGCGCCGCCCAGCCATTGCGCGGTCAGAGCGCCGGCGAGCGAGGCCGCCAGGATCGGGGCGGCACTGCCGACCGAATAGACGCCGACGATCAGCTCGCAAGCGTAGAAGGCGCCGGTGATCGGCGCGCCGAACGCCGCCGCGATCGCGGCGGCAGCGCCGCAGCCGACCATCAGGCGCATATCGTTGCGGCGGAGATTGAAGAACTTGCCGAGCAGCGCGGCGATACCCGAGCCGATCTGGGTATAGCCGGCTTCGAGGCCGACCGAAGCGCCGCAGCCGTTGGAGATCAAGGTCTGGCTCGACACCACCAGGCTGTCGCGCATCGAGAGATTGCCGCCGCGCAGCGCGTTGGCCTCGATCGGGTCGACCGCGTTCGAGATCTTCATGCGCCGCCGCGACCATTCCATGATGCCGAGCGAAAGCCCGCCGAGCGCCGGCGCAATCAGCGCCGCCCAGGGACTGACGCTCGCATTGGACGAGAGGCGAACATCGATGGGGATGCCGTAGATCACGACGTGCGCGATCTGGGCGATCTCGGCCATCAGCGTCACGATCGCGCCCGCCAGCGTGCCGATCACGAGCGCGAGCGGGATCAGGTAGAACTCGTTGCTGCGCAGCAGGGCACGCAGCCGAACCATGGTGCGGTTCGTTCTCTTGCTATCGATCAGATGTTTGATTCGAACGAACACCTTCTGCCCGCCCTACCCTTCCGACAGGCCGGAGCCGGCCATGCGGACGCTGATATTGCCAGAGGTGCCCTGGTAGATGCCGAGCGCATTCATGCGGCGGCAGGCGTCGATGATGGCCTGTCTCTTGTCGAGCTCGTCCGCTGTCATCGACATCTCTCTTCTTCTCGGCTTCTTGGCGATGAACGTCAGAGGGGAAGTACGGCAAAGCAATGTCGCAGTGCAAGCGAAAGCGACCTGATCGGGCGCCATCTTGCCGACGGATCCACTGCTCCTCGAAATGAACCGTAAAATCAATAAATTAACAGATTGTCGCCCCCCTACGACAGGCTCGCCGGAACGGCTGCAATGCCGTTGATGACGAACTGCACCGAATAGGCGGCGAGCAGCATGCCCAGCACGCGCGAGAGCACGGCATTTCCGGTGCGCCCGAGAGTGCGGGCGATCAGGCTCGCGGAGACGAAGCACAGCATGCAGAGCAGGCAGACCGAGAGCACCACGGCGATGATGATCACGAGCCTCGCCCCGTAACCGGCATCGCCCGCCAGCAGCAGCGTGGTCGCGATCGCGCCGGGGCCGGCCATCATGGGAATGGCGAGCGGAAACACCGCGACATCTGAGGCATGCTCGGATGTCGCCTTGTCGGCCTCCCGGGCCTCGCGATGCGGACGGTCACCGAAGATCATCTGGTACGAGACACCGAATAGCAGCAGCCCGCCGGCGATCTGGAAGGCGGGAATGCCGATCCCGAGCTGGCGGAGCAGGCCGTTTCCGACCAGCGCGATCACGACCAGGATCGAGGCGGCGATCAGCGGCGCCCGCAACGCGACCGTTCGCTTGATCTTGTCAGGCATGCCGGCGGTGGCGGCCAGGAAGGCCGGCGCAAGGCCGACGGGATCGACCACCAGCAGCAGCGTCACGAAGGCCGACAGGGCGAAATCGATCATGTCTCGGGGGGCTCCGCGGAAGGAACGATGGCAGGCGGACTGACTTAGCCCGGCAGAACCATTTTGGAAATCACTGGAGACGATCAATGAGCGACAGTGGAATCGGAATGCTGCTCGGCCATCTCTCGGCCAACCTGCTCTGGCTCTGGTTCATTGGAGCCTTCCTGCTCGGCGCGGTCCTCGTCTACGGCGTGATGAAGGCCGGACGCCTGCGGCGCAGCGAACGCGCGCAGCTCGACCGTAACACCGAGGCCCGGCAACGGCAGGAGGACCCCTACAAGCATCCAACCTGAGAGATCGCCGTGAGCGCCGGTTGCAGTTTGGAACTTTCGTTTTTCAAAGGGCTTTGATCGCCTGAGGATTGAGGGAGGCGACGCCTTCCCATGTGACCTCAAGAGGAGGACGTATGGCTAAACGAGCGAAGAAACGCACAACCAAGAAGACCGCCGCGCGCCGACCGCGTCAGGCGCCGAAGATGCTCAGCGACCTGTTCCTGGAGACGCTGAAGGACATCTATTTCGCGGAGAGCAAGATCATCAAGACGCTGCCGAAGATGGCCAAGGCTGCGCATTCGAAGGATCTTGCGGCGGCCTTCAACAAGCATCTGCGCGAGACCCAGGGCCAGGTCAAACGTCTCGACCAGGTCTTCAAGATGCTGGGCAAGCCCGCACGTGGCAAGACTTGCGAGGCCATCAACGGCATCACCGACGAGGGCGCCGAGATCATGAAGGAATTCAAGAACGCCCCCGCCCTCGACGCCGGTCTGCTCGCGGCGGCGCAAGCCGTGGAGCACTACGAAATCTCACGCTACGGCACGCTGCGGACCTGGGCCGAGGAGCTCGGCATGCAGGATGCGGCGAGGCTGCTCCAGGAGACGTTGGACGAGGAAGAGGCGACCGACCACACGCTGACCGAGCTAGCGACGTCCGTGATCAACCTCGAAGCGGAAGACGAGTACCGCGCGGCGGCCTAAGCCCACGCGCGCAAGGAAAGACGCCGCGGTCCGGGCCGCGGCGTTTGCCTGTTCGGGATCACACGATGGCGCATGGCACGCCCGCGTCGTCGGGCTGGATTTCCGCGGAACCCGCCCCATATGCAGCCTTTCCCACCGCCGAGCCCGCATCATGCAACCCAAAAATCCCCTCGACTGGATGCTGTCCGAAGCCCTGGACTCGCTGACCCGCGCCGAACGGCTGCGCCAGCAGTTCGGCCGCCAGGAAGCCTGCTGGGAGCCGCCGATCGACGTGCTCGAAACCGAGCATGAGCTCCTGATCCTGGTCGCGCTTCCCGGCGTCAATCCGGACAATGTCGAGACGGTGATCCATGACGGCGCGCTCGTCATCTCCGGCCAGCGCACCCTTCCGCCGGAGCTTCGCAACGCCCGCATCCACCGGCTCGAGCTGCCACAGGGCCGCTTCGAGCGGCGCATCGCGCTCCCCCTTGGCCGCTACGCCATCAGCCGCTTCGTGATGGACGGCTGCGTCGCGCTGCGTCTCGCCAAATCCTGAGGTCGATCATGGCCACCGAACAGATGAATAACGCCCAGACCAATTCCCAAAACAATTCCGACGTGAAGGTCCCCGAAGACGCGCTGATCGTGATCCCCGTGCGCGAGATGGTGCTGTTCCCCGGCGCGATCGCGCCGATTTCGATCGGCCGGGCAAAGTCCATCGCCGCCGCACAGCAGGCGCTGCGCGAGCAGCGGCCGGTCGGCATCGTGCTGCAACGCAGCCCCGAGATCGAGGAGCCCGGCCCGGACGACCTCTACCGGGTCGCGACCATCGCCAATATCGTGCGCTACATCACCGCGCCCGACGGCACTCACCACATCGTCTGCCAGGGCGTGCAGCGCGCGCGCATCCTCGACTTCCTGCCCGGCACGCCGTTCCCGGCTGCGCGCATCCAGCAGATCCCCGAGCCGACCACGACCTCGCCCGAGATCGAGGCGCGCGCGCTGAACCTGCAGCGCCTGGCCATCGAGGCGATCGAGCTGCTGCCGCAGGCCCCGCCCGAGCTGGCCGCGATGTTCCAGGGCACCAGCGCGCCCGGCGCGCTGGCGGACCTGGCGACCTCGTTCATGGACATCAAGCCGCGGGACAAGCAGGAGGTGCTGGAGACCATCGACCTCGCCTTGCGCGTCGAGAAGGTGTCGAAGCACCTGGCCGAACGGCTGGAGGTGCTGCGCATCAGCAACGAAATCGGCCAGAAGACCCGCGCCAGCTTCGACGAGCGGCAGCGCGAGGCGATCCTGCGCGAGCAGATGGCGACCATCCAGCGCCAGCTCGGCGAAGGCGACGGCAAGGCGGCCGAGGTCGCCGAGCTGACGGCTGCCGTCGCCAAGGCCAACATGCCGCCCGAGGCGGATGCGCACGCCAAGAAGGAGCTGCGCCGCTACGAGCGCATGCCGGAGGCCGCCGGCGAAGCCGGCATGGTCCGCACCTATCTCGACTGGCTGATCGAGCTGCCCTGGGCGCTGCCCGCGGAGAAGCCGATCGACATCAAGGAGGCGCGTCGCATCCTCGATGCCGACCATTTCGGCCTGGAGAAGATCAAGAGCCGGATCATCGAATATCTGGCGGTGCGCAAGCTCGCCCCGCAGGGCAAGGCGCCGATCCTGTGCTTCGTCGGCCCTCCCGGCGTTGGCAAGACCTCGCTCGGCCAATCCATCGCACGCGCGATGGATCGTCCCTTCGTACGCGTCAGCCTCGGCGGCGTGCATGACGAGGCGGAGATCCGCGGCCACCGGCGCACCTATATCGGCGCGCTGCCCGGCAACATCATCCAGGGCATCAAGAAGGCGGGCGCCCGCAACTGCGTGATGATGCTGGACGAGATCGACAAGATGGGCCGCGGTGTGCAGGGCGATCCTTCCGCCGCGATGCTGGAGGTGCTCGACCCCGAGCAGAACGGGACCTTCCGGGACAATTACCTGGGCGTGCCCTTCGACCTGTCGCGCGTGGTGTTCATTGCGACCGCCAACATGCTGGACCAGATCCCGGGTCCGCTGCTCGACCGCATGGAGCTGATCAGCCTCGCCGGCTACACCGAGGAGGAGAAGCTGGAGATCGCACGGCGCTACCTGGTGCGGCGCCAGCTGGAGGCCAACGGCCTCTCGGCCGAACAGGCCGAGATCGAGCCGGAGGCGCTGAAGCTGATCGTCAAGGGCTACACCCGCGAGGCCGGCGTGCGTAACCTCGAGCGCGAGATCGGCAAGGTGTTCCGGTATGCCGCGGTGCAGGTCGCCGAGGGCACGGCCGCGAAGGTCGTGGTGAGCCCGAAAGACATCGCCATCGTGCTCGGCCAGCCGCGCTTCGAGGGCGAGATCGCGCTGCGCACCAGCGTTCCCGGTGTTGCCACCGGCCTTGCCTGGACGCCGGTCGGCGGCGACATCCTGTTCATCGAGGCGACGCGCGTCCCCGGCAAGGGCGGGCTGATCCTGACCGGTCAGCTTGGCGACGTCATGCGCGAGAGCGTGCAAGCTGCGCTGACGCTGGTGAAGAGCCGAGCCACCCAGCTCGGCATCGATCCGCAGCTGTTCGAGAAGAGCGACATCCACGTTCACGTTCCCGCGGGCGCGACCCCGAAGGACGGGCCGAGCGCGGGCGTTGCGATGTTCACGGCGCTGACGTCCCTGCTCACCAATCGCACGGTGCGCAGCGACACCGCGATGACCGGCGAGATCTCGCTGCGCGGCCTGGTGCTGCCAGTCGGCGGCATCAAGGAGAAAGTGGTGGCTGCGGCCGCTGCCGGATTGAAGCGGGTGATGCTGCCGGCGCGCAACAAGCGGGATTACGACGACATCCCGAAGAGCGCGCGGGACAACCTCGAATTCATCTGGCTGGAACGCGTGGACGAAGCCATCGCCGCGGCGCTCGAGCCGGCTGATGCCAAGGTCGAGGCGGCGGAGTGAATGCGATGAGCGGATTGCTGGAAAGAGCGAAGCGATCACGGAAAACGCAGCGGCTGCGCCAGCTGCTCGATCGCGCCATCGACCGGGTTCGCGATGCGCTGGCGGCGCCAGGACCGCGGCTTCAGCCGGTCCCGGTCCGGGTGAAGCGCCGCAAGGGTTGAGCCCTCCGTCTCGAGCCCTCGCGGTAGCCCCAAATAAAAGGCCCCCTCCTACCCGAGGGGGCCTTTGCGTTGTCAGGCCACGGCGTCCTTGGCAGCCTTGACCGGGCGGGCGCGGACGATCTTCCGGGCCGGCTTGGCCTTGAACATCATCTCTTCACCCGTGAACGGGTTGGTGCCCTTGCGCGCCTTGGTGGCGGGCTTCTTGATGACCACGAACTTGGCGAAGCCCGGCACCAGGAACAGGCCGTTCTTCTTGAGCTCCTTGTGACCGACGTCGGTCAGCGTCTCCATGACGCTCTTGACGTCACGCTTGGAAAGCTCGGTGGCGGTCGCAATCTTTTCGATCAGCTGCGATTTGGACATTTGGGTTGGCATCGTGTCTCCTCTGATTCGTTGCCGGTTGCATATTAGACCAAGCGGCGAAGGCCTATAGCCTTCTGCACAGTTTTATCGCGTTTTTACGGGCTTTTTTGGCCCTCTGTGACAAAAAACCCTGCATTTTAGCTGCTTCCGGAGCGAAAGGAGCCTCAGGCAGCGGTTTTTGCCTTGTTTCAAAGGCCCGCAAGCCACCTTGCTAAAGCTGATTCGATGCTTTCGACAAGCGACGACCGGCCTCTTTGGCGGAGGCCGGTCGCGATTCGCCCTGAAAAATAAGGGCTAGATTGGTGTATTGCCGCCATCGCAATTGCTCGCCCTCTCTCCGTTCTTACGGGGAGAGGGTTGGGGTGAGGGGCTGCTTCCGCGCTCAAGGTGACAGTCGGACGCACGGAGAATCCCCTCACCCGGATTGCATCTGACGATGCAATCCGACCTCTCCCCGCAAGCGGGGAGAGGTGAGAGAGAGTGAAGCTAGATGCGCTCGATGATGACCGCCGGCGCCATGCCGCCGGCCGCGCACATGGTGACGAGACCGCGCTTGAGGTCGCGCCGTTCGAGCTCGTCGAGCACGGTGCCGATCAGGATCGCGCCGGTCGCGCCGATGGGATGGCCGAGCGCGATCGAGCCGCCATTGACGTTGACCTTGGCGCGGTCGAGCTTGAGATCACGGATGTATTTTTCCGCAACCACAGCAAAGGCCTCGTTGATCTCGAACAGGTCGATGTCGTCGATGGTCAGCCCGGCCTTCGCCAGCACCTTGCGCGTCGCCGGTACCGGCGCGTTCAGCATCAGGGTCGGCGAGTCCCCCATGTTGGCCATCGCCACCACGCGGGCGCGCGGCTTGAGGCCATGTGCCTTGGCGTAGGCCGGCGAGGCCAGCAGGATCGCGGCGGCGCCGTCGACGACGCCGGACGAGTTGCCGGCGTGGTGCACGAAGTCGATCTTCAGGTCCGGATATTTTTGCAGGATCAGGCTGCGATAGGTTGTGCCCTTGTCATCGAGCGCATAGTCGGCGATGGCGGGGAACGCCGGCTTCAGGCTGCTGAGGCCCTCCATCGTGGTCTGCGGGCGCGGATATTCTTCATGGTCGAGCGCAAGGCTGCCGTCCTCGCGGTGGACGGGCACGAGGCTCTTCTTGAAGTGACCATTTGCCATTGCATGCGCGGCACGTTTCTGGCTTTCGAGGCCGAGCGCGTCGACGTCCTGCCGCGTGATGCCTTCCAGCGTCGCGATCGCGTCGGCACAGACACCCTGATGCGATTGCGGATGCCGCGCACGCAAGCGCAGATTGCCGTTGTCCATCATCATCGGACCGCCGCCACGGCGTCCCTCCATCGACATCATCTCGCAGCCGCCGGCGATGACGAGGTCTTCGGCGCCCGCCATGATCGAGCTTGCGGCCATGCTGACGCTGGTGATGCCGGAGCCGCAGAAACGGTCGAGCGTCACGGCACTCGCGCGCACGTCGTAGCCGGCATCGAGCGCCGACATCCGGCCGAGATCGCCGCTTTGCGTTGCGACCTGCGCGCTGCAGCCCCAGACGATGTCGTCGACATCGGCGGTGTCGATGCCGGTGCGGTCGGCGAGCGCGCGCAGCACGGTTGCGCCGAGCTGCTGCGGATGAATCCCCGAGAGCGCTCCCTTGCCGGCCTTGCCGATGCCGCGTGGGGTGCGGCAGGCATCGATGATCAGCGCGTCAACCATTGGCGTTGTCCTCTTGTTGATGGGTGTTGAGAGGCGTTGTGAATCAGGGGGACAGGTGAGTCAATGCGTGGTGGCTCGCCTCGCCTCTCCCCGCGTGCGGGGAGAGGCTGGATTTTACGCGCAGCGGAAAATCCAGGTGAGGGGGAGCTTCAGCAAGGACGGTGGCAGATGGACTCGCGGAGAGTCCCCCTCACCCGGAATTTGCTGTCGCAAATTCCGGGCCTCTCCCCGCAGGCGGGGAGAGGCGTAGAGATCACACCCCCGCCGCGTTGGTCGCGATCACGTTGCGATAGAAGCTGGCGCTGAGCTTTGGGGTGCGGACCTGGGTGTCGAAATTGACGTGGTAGAGGCCGAAGCGCTTGTTCAGCCCGTACACCCATTCGAAATTATCCATCAGGCTCCAGAGGAAGTAGCCGCGCACCGGCACGCCCTCACTGGTGGCGCGCTGGAGCTGGGCGAGATAGTTGCGCAGATACATGATGCGGTCGGTGTCGTAGATCTTGCCGTCGGGCCTCACCACGTCGTCGCCGGAGGTGCCGTTCTCGCTGATATAGATCGCGTCCGTCTTCCAGATCTTGGCAGCCAGCTTTGGCACCCAATAGATCGTCTCGGGTCCGACGCGCAGCCAGTCCGAATTCATGTGCGGGAACGATTTCGGGATCGGCAGCGGCATGAAGCCGGCACCCTGGTCGGAAGCCACCACGTAGTTCTGCGGCGCGTAGATGTTGAGGCCGAGGAAATCAACCGGCGAGGAGATGATCTTCAGCTCCGCATCGGTGTATTTCGGCGCGTTGGCCCCGGCGAACTTCAGGAAGGCGTCGGTATACTGCCCGGTCATGATGACGTTGAGATAGCCGCCATTCATCTCGCGTAGCGCGATCTCAGCGGCGCGGACGTTCTCCGGCGTGTCGATCGCGGGCGCGCAGGCATCGATGTTCTCGGCCGGTCCCACCCTGGTGCCGTGGCGGCCATGGGCGCGCACGGCCTGCACCGCGAGCCCGTGCGCGAGCGCGCTGTTGTGCCTGATCTGGTTGAGCTCGGCCTGCGGCAGCGTCAGGCCTGGCGCGTCGATGCCAATGCCGTAACCGAAATAAACGAAGCGGCCGCTCTCGTTCAGCGTGAACACGTTCTTGACCCGGTCGGTCAGATGCTCGGCGACATAGGCCGCGTAGTCGCCGAAGATCTTGCAGGTCTCGGTCGAGCGCCAGCCGCCGAAGCGATCCTGGAGCGATTGCGGCAGGTCCCAATGATAGAGCGTCAGCCACGGCTCGATGCCGTTCTTGAGGAGCTCGTCGACGAGCCGGTTGTAGAAGTCGAGCCCTTTCGGGTTCGGCTTGCCATCGCCATCCGGAAACACGCGCGGCCAGGCAACCGAAAAGCGATAGGCCTTGCAGCCGAGCTCCTTGATGAGCGCGATATCCTCCTTGTAGCGGTGATAATGCTCATTGGCGCGGTCGCCGGTAGTGCCGTCCTCGATCTTGCCGGGGATGCGCACGAACTTGTCCCAGATCGAAGCCCGTCGCCCATCCTCGTTGACCGCGCCCTCGACCTGATAGGACGAGGTCGCCGTGCCCCAGACAAAGCCCGCCGGAAAGCCGGTGCCGGCGCGCGGCGGCGGTGCCGGGTTGACCTCGACGGCCCCAACGGGATTTGCCATTCCGGCTGCGGACAGCCCCGCGATTTTCGCGAATTGGCGACGCGAGACCTTGTCCGACATTGATGCTGCCTCCTGGGATGGTTTGGGCGAGACGCCCGAGCTTCGGCGCGGACGCTCCGGCATTATGTCCGACTTCGACGTCCTGGAAAGTCGGCAAGCCGGGGCCGCCTCCCATAGTTAACTCATTCAACGCCTTTTCCGCAGCGCAATTAATCTAAGCTTCAGGTCTCGCCTATAGGCTGTACTCAGAAAAAACAGTCCCTTTTTGGTTGCGAAAATGCCTCCGTCGTCAATTGCCGCCAATCCGCGGCGGGCCGCGCAAGGTCGCGAAAAGCGGTCTACGTTCTTTGGCACGCTCGATTCGCCCAACGTGCGGCTCCTCGCGGGCGGGCTGCTGATACCAAACCTAATCTCGCTCGCAACGATGGCTTCATTGGTCGATATCGGCTTGCCGCCGCGGACCATCGCCATCGCTCTCTATGCCAGCATTGCCATCCTGGCGCGGCGTATTCCCTTCATGCTCACGGTCGCGCTGTTTCTTGCCGTGCTCACCTTCGACATCGTGCAAACGTTGTCTCTCATGTTCGGCATCGGGCTGAGTGACCTAATGGCAGCTGTCGACCACGCGAGGCGCATCAATTTCTTCGCCTCACCGCTTTATTTCGCTCTGATCGTCACACTCGTCATGACCACGGGCCTAAGCCTGGCATGCTTAAGGCCGCGCGCCATGCTTATGAATGCGAACATACCGGTTCTCTTCTTCTTGGCACAGGCGTTCGGCGTGATGGACTATGTCAGCAACGCGTCGCCACACTACCATTTCGGCTCCACAATGGGACGCAACGAGCCGATCCAATCCGCTGCGGAGGTGTCGGGTTTTAGGCAGGCAGCAGGGGCCGACGGAAACAACGTCGTCCTGGTGATCGTCGAGAGCTTGGGCTACCTGAAGGACCAGAACGCCCGAACGCGCATAGCAGAACCCCTGTATGATCAAAGTCTGACCAGGGACTACACCATCACCTCCGGAAAAACGGTCTATTTCGGTTCGACGACATCGGGCGAGATGCGGGAACTATGTAATACGCGCACATTCTATACAGAGTACGTTCAGAATGACACCAACACCTGCCTGCCGGATCTGCTGGCCGCGCGAGGGTATAGCAACATCGCCGTGCACGGCTTCGCTGGAGGTATGTTCGAGCGTGAGCAGTGGTATCCGACAATCGGCTTCGACCAGGAACTCTTCCGCGACGAGCTGGTCAAAACGACCCGCCGCGTATGCGGCAGCGCCTTCGCTGGCGCGTGCGATGCAGATCTCGCGCCCGTGATTTCCGCGGCCTCCCGCGAAGCGGGAAAGCAAGGCAAGCCACGCTTCATCTATTGGCTCACATTGAATACCCATATTCCGGTCGCGCCTGGTCAAGCTCTGACGGATTTTCATTGCGAGACCGACGGCGGCGTCTTCGGTCGACCCAAGGTTTGCAGGATGGCCGAACTTTGGCACGACGTATTTGCCGTCGTCGCAAAGATAGCTCGCGACCCAGCCGTGGCGCCGGCCGACATCCTGGTGGTCGGCGACCATGCCCCGCCGTTCTGGTCGAGACATGACCGCGCCCAATTCGAGCCCGGTCAAGTGGCTTGGTACAGGCTCCAGCCCCGGCGAGCGTCTCCTCTGCCGATGCGGGACGCCCGCAACCAACAGCGAGCATCGACAGACGACGCGGATAGCAGTCGAAGTGCGCAATGACCGAGCAGTGGTATTGCGCATGTCTGTCGCTCTCGTCCTCGAAGATCTGTAAAGTGGCTTCACGCCCTCAAGGCTGTCCCTCTGCCGTTTGCCGCTATCAACCCGGGTATCGGAGGCCAGCGCGATGCCTCTCCTCGCTCAGCGCGAGCGCTTCGGCAATTTCGGCAGCTTGTCGGGATTGAACGCCGGCATCTGCTCGGTTCGTTCAGGTGCCGGTGGCTGCTTTTCGGTCAGGATGAGCGTGCCCTGGAGGATCATTCCCGGGACTTGTACGGCGGTCGCCGTGTAGGTCGCGATCTTGCCGGGGCAGTTTCCTTCGATGGTCAGCGTCAGCTCATCATCGTTGCCGAACACCGTTGCGCGTCCATCGGTATGACGCTTCGTCGATACCGTGGCGGTGAAGCGATCTCCATCGACCTGACAGGAGCCATGATACGTCATCAGGCTGTCGCGGCCCCAGATCTGTCCGTCTGCGACATGGACGATGCCGGTACCCTGGTCGAGCGGCGTCTTGTACCAAGCCGCGTAGGTGCCGTCCTTCAGCATGGGAGCCGTCTCCCCTGGTATTCCCAAGCCGATAGTCCGCATCATTAGCGCTAAGAAGGCGTTAATCGCGCGGCCCGTGCCAATCCGGTCTGTCCTTGCGCAGCTCGGCTTCAAGCTCCTCGATGATGCTGTGAAGCAGACACGCGGCGAGCGGATCAGTCACCTCCCGCTCCAGGCGCCTGTAACGCGCGATCTGGAATTCCTGCTCTTTCAACTGGTGCTCTGTCATCAGACGGGCCCTCCGACGAACCGACGCAGAGACGGCCGGGGAGTTTCGTTAAAATTTTCGGATCATTTTCTATGGTTTCTGATCGGTTAAAGGTCTTTCCTTCCCTCCTGTTGTGGGAGAGGGAACGGAGCGCGCCCGACGAAATATCCGTAGCGCAATTCGTCACACTCAAAACGTCACCCGCATGCCCGCATAGAACGCCCTTGGCCGTGCCGGGCTGAGCGAGCGCGGGTCGGTGAACTCTGCGCCGCCTTTGGTGAAGTTGGGCAAGGCTTCGCGGTCGAAGAACTGGCCGTAGGTCGCGTAACGCTTATCGAAGACGTTGTCGACGCGGCCGTAGAGCTGGACGTTCTTCGTGACCTGATAGGAGGTGTGGAGATTGAACACCGTGTAGGACGGTAGCTTCGCGAACTGGTTCGACTCGTCGCCGACCAGATACTGGCTGGAGACGAACAGCGCGTTGCCGCCAACCTTGCAGATGTCGGTCACGGCGTAGTCGACGCCGATCTTGACGCGATGGCGCGGGATTGCGGGGATCTGGCTGCCGGGCGAGACCTGGATGGTCTCGGTGACGGGATCCCTGAACGGGCTCTCCGAGCCGAGTTCCAGCGGGTCAAGGAAGCGCGCGTCGAGGAAGGCGTAGCTCGCCTGAAACTGGAGCGTGGGAGACTTGATGTTGACTTCGGCTTCGAACCCCTGCCGGCGCGTCCGGCCGACATTGGAAAAATAGCCGAAGCCGGTGCGCCCGACGGCGGGTACCGCAACAATGTCGTCATAGTTGGTGGCGCGGAAGCCGCCGATCTTCCAGCCGAGCGTGCCGATGTTCAGCTCCTTGGTGCCGCGCAGGCCCGCTTCTACTGTCTTGGACACGACCTGCTTCAGCGGCGGGTCGGAGACGAGAAACGCCGCAAGCAGGCAGGGACGGGCTGGATCGGCACAACCGAGCTCGAGCGGCGTCGGCACGCGGTTGGCCTCGGAATAGCCGGCATAGGCGGTCAGCTCGGGCGTGATCTTGTAGGTGCCGCCAACCACCGGATTGAACCGGGTGAAGGTGTGATCACCGTTGAGGTCGGTCCCGAGCTGATCTTCAAGCGTGATGCGCGCCACGTTGAAACGGCCGCCGCCGGTGATGGCGAAGGCGTCCGTGACGTTGAACGTATCCATCGCGTAGATGCCGTTATACTGGTTGACGGTCCGCAGCGAGACCGGACCGGCAACCGGGTCCGGCGTGCCGGTCGTTCCCAAGAAGACGCCGCTGCCGCTGACGACGTAGTTTTCTCCGATCGAGCCGATCTCGGCGGTCGCAGTATAGCGCGTGACACTGGCGTCATAGGTTGCGCCCATCACGAAGCGGTTGTCGTGGCCGAACAGTTGATCGGTGTTGGTGGCCTGTCCCGACACGCCGAGGGTGGTCGACCTTATCGTGCTCCGGTCGATCTCGCCGAGGATGGTGCCCGAGGCGAAGGGATTGGCGAGCTGAAGACCGTTCGTGCCGTTCGCCGGCGTCGTATCGTCGCCGAAGCACAGCAGCCCTGCAATAGCACATTCCTGCACATCGGTCGGATTGCCGTCGACGAGCTTCTGCTCGTAGCGGCGCACATGGGCGGTGCCTTCGAGCGTCCAGGTCGGCGTCGCATCGACCTTGCCGGTGAGGTTGAGATAGCCGACGCGATTGCTCGTGGTCTGCGGTGTGGTGTAGGTCGCGCCCCAATATTTGTCGAGCAGCTCGGCCGGAACGGTGGCGCTGGCGCCGAAATCGTTCTTGGCGACGCCCATGTTGGCGTGGAATTCACTGTCGCCGGCCTTGTAGCCGACATCGCCGTAGAAGCGCCGCACGTCCGATCGGGAGAAATTGCGGAAACCGTTGTCGTGCAGGCCTTCGAGCGCGGCATAGACGCCAAAATTCTTGTCGACCTGCTTGCCCCATTGTGCTGAGCCCTGGATGCGACCGAACGAGCCGCCCATGACATCGAGCTCCGCACCCTGATAGGTGAAACCGTCCTTCATTTGCAGGTTGATGGCGCCGCCCAGCGCGTTGAGGCCGAAGGCGGGATTGTTGGTCACCAGCGTCACCGACCTGATCGCGGCGGTTGGGATCAGGTCCCAATTGACGGCGTCGGAGAAGGCTTCGTTGATGCGGACGCCGTTTTGGTACACGGCGAGGCCTTGCGGCGTGCCGGTCACGGGCGAAGCGACGAAACCGCGGAATTCGACATCGGGCTGAAACGGATTGCCGGTGACTTCGCTGATGTTGACGCCGGCGATGTTGTCGCGCAGCGCATCGGTGACGTTGAGCGAACCGGTGCGCCTGATCTGGCTGGCATCGACGGCATTGATCGCCGACGGGACCTTGTCGACATCGAGACCCCGGCCGGTGCCCGGCGCGGTCGGATAGACGTAAATGCGTGTCCTGGGGCTCGCGGACGACGGGGCGCCCACGCGGGCGACCGGTCGCGACGGCGCAGTGCGCCTCGCCGCCGATGGCGGTGGTGCGGTCACCTCGACCGGCGGCAGGTTCTGAACGTTGGTCTCATCGTCCTGCGCCGCCCCGGCAGGGCCTGCAAAGACCAAACCCGATATCAGCCCCGTCGACACCGAGGCCATCAACAAACGACGCTTGAACGAAAGACCCTTGCCCATCCCCGCCTTCCCATCCGTGACCACCGGCTGTTTTGATTTTCGCCGTTTGGTCGAGACAAGTGTAATCAGCGGCAGTGGGTGCGCCAGCCACAAAAGGTCGGGAGATATCCGCACCCGTTTTCCCGACCAAATCGGGAATTCTTCCCGATGATCTCGGGCGCGATCAGGCCGCCGCCGTCGGAACCAACGCCTCGACGGTCAAACCGCTCTCGCCGGAGACGACATTGAGCGTGCCGCCCAGCGCCAGGATCCGCTCGCGCATGCCGACGAGGCCGAAACCGAGCTTCTGACCCGGCTCCATGCCGCGACCATTGTCGCTGACCCTCACCCGGGCGCAGACGCGGCCATCGCGCGTCGCCAGCACCGCCGGTTCAATGATGACGTTGACCGAGGTCGCGCCGGCATGGCGGAACACGTTGGTGAGCGCCTCCTGCACGATGCGGTAGATGGTGAGGTCGGCGGTCTCGCCGGTCGCGCCCAGCGCGGGCGAAATCGAGGTCTCGATCGTGACCTCGGGATGCGACTCCCGCCATAGCCGCGACAGCGATTCGAGCGCCTGGCGCAGGCCAAGCTCGGCGAGGCCGACGGGCCGCAGTCGCTCCAGCACGCGGCGGGTGAACTGCTGGAGCGCATTGATCTGCTCCAGCAAGGCGCTGCCGTGCTTGCGGACGGCCTCCGCACTCGGCGCACGTCCGTCCGCCAGCTTCGCCAGCGCGCTGGCATGGGCGCGCAGCGAGAACAGATACGGCCCGAACTCGTCATGCAGCTCGCGCGCGATCTCCTTGCGCTCGACGTCCTGGAGCGACACCGCACGCTCGGCAAGGCGCCGCTTGTCCTCGACCGCCTCGCCGAGCGCTGCTGCGAGATGATTGAGCTTGCCGCAGATCGCGGCGAGCTCGGGCGCGCCGCCCGGCGTGACCCGCGCGTCATAATGCCCGCCCTCGATCTCGGCCATCGTCTCGGCCAACGACTGGAGCGGCACCAGCGCCCGGCCGACCACATTCATCATCACCAGGAACAGCACGACCGCGATGACCGAGCCGACCTCGAGCTGGGTCACGACGCTGTCCCAGATTTCGGCCATTTCGTCGTTCGGATGCGAGGTGATCACGAGCGAGCCGGGCTTGCCATGGATCGAGACGGGCACGCTGACCGCGGTCTGCTCGGGATGAACCAGGCTGACGAACCAGGCCGGCGGCCCGCGCGTGTCGGCGTCGACATCAGGCCGGGGCGGCGTCAGCGGATTTCCGCCGGCATCCCGTAGCGCGATGCTGACATGGCGCAGACGGCTGAGATCGCGCGCAATCTGGTTCAATCTCGCATCCGGATCGGGCGCCTCGTTGAGATCGGCAACGATCATCTCGATGAACTCGCGCGCGAGCCGGATCACGCTCTGGTCCTCGGCCTGCACGCGCGGCCCCGCCTCCGCAACCTGGCGGCCGATATTGACGGCGAGCCCCAGTGCCAGCAGCAGCGCCAGCAACAGGTTGATGCGCCCGCGCAAAGATAGGTTTTGCCACATTGGTATCGCTCGTGCCCCGCGAAGGTTTTGCCCGCGCCTGTCCGATGACGTTGACAGAGGCGAAGCGGCGGATATCTAATCGGAAGCGTACAGCAATCCCGGCCGGGTTGCATGAGGCGACATAAGACGCGCGCGTCTTGCCTAGTCGGCTTCGTGCGGCGCAGAACAGGCCTCGGCTGTCGCGGGGAACGCTTATGCGCATTCTGATCGTCGACGATCATCCCATCGTCGCCTCCGGCTGCCGTGCCGTGCTGGCCGACGAGGGCGAGATCGAGATCTTGGAGGCCGCCGACGCCGAAGACGGCGAGTGCGTCTTCATCGTCGAGCGCCCCGACCTCTGCATCATCGACATCAACCTACCGACCGTCTCCGGCTTCGAGCTCGCGCGCCGCATTCTCGAGCGCGCGCCCGAGGCCCGCATCATCATGTTCAGCATGAACGACGATCCGGCCTTCGCCGCGCGCGCGATCGAATGCGGCGCCAAGGGCTACGTCTCCAAGACCGGCGACCCCGACGATCTCGTCGAGGCGATCCGCGCTGTCGGAAGCGGCGGCACCTATCTGCCGAGCGCGATCGCGCGCAGCATTGCCTTTGCGGGACCGACGCTGGCGCAAAGCCCGCTGTCGAAGCTGAACGCGCGCGAGATGGAGATCCTGCGGCTGCTCAGCGCCGGAAAAAGCCTGTCCGAGATCGCCTGGCTGGTGCAATCGTCCTACAAGACGGTGGCCAACACCTCCTCGATCATGCGACAGAAGCTCGGGGTGAAGACCTCGGTCGAGCTGGTGCGTCTGGCGATCGACAGCGGCGTTGCCTGACACCGCCACAAATTTCGGTCACACAAGCGTTGCAATCTTGATGTGGTGAGATGCCACGGAGCTTTTGGGCATGACGATTCAGACTGTCTCGACGAACAAATCCTATGGCGGCGTGCAGGGCGTATACCGCCATGCGAGCCAGGCGACCGGAACCGATATGGTGTTCTCGGTCTATGTCCCCCCGCATGCGGATGGCGCCAAGCTGCCCGTGGTCTGGTACCTCTCCGGGCTCACCTGCACGCATGCCAACGTCACCGAGAAGGGCGAATTCCGCAAAGCCTGCGCCGAACTCGGCCTGATCTTCGTCGCGCCCGACACCTCACCGCGCGGGCCCGATGTGCCTGGTGATGCCAACAACGCCTATGATTTCGGCCTCGGCGCCGGCTTCTACGTCGACGCGACGCAAGAGCCGTTTGCACGCAACTATCGCATGTGGAGCTACGTCACCGACGAGCTGCCGAAGCTGGTGGCGGAGAATTTTCCGGTCGATGCCAAGCGGCAATCGGTGATGGGCCATTCGATGGGCGGCCACGGCGCGCTGACGGTGGCGCTGCGCAATCCGCACCGCTACCGCGCGGCAAGCGCCTTCGCCCCGATCGTGGCGCCCTCGCTCGTGCCCTGGGGCATCAAGGCGCTGACCGGTTATCTCGGGCCCAACAAGGACACCTGGCGCAGCCACGACACGGTGGCGCTGATCGAAGACGGCGCGAAATTCTCCGGCTTCCTGGTCGACGTCGGTGAGGCCGACAATTTCCTGAAAGAACAGCTCAAGCCGGAGTTGCTCGAAGCCGCCTGCACCAAGGCGAGCATCCCGCTGACGCTGCGGCGCCAGGCGGGCTACGACCACAGCTACTATTTCATCTCGACCTTCATGAGCGATCACCTGCACTGGCATGCGGAGAGATTGAAGGGGTGATCTCCCTCTCCCCGTTCTTACGGGGAGAGGGTTGGGGTGAGGGGCCGCCTCCGCGAAAACGGTAGGAGTTGGAGCCGCGGAGACTCCCCCTCACCCGGAATTTGCTTTCGCAAATTCCGGCCTCTCCCCGCAGGCGGGGAGAGGCGAAGACCTCACGGCCGCCCGTAATTCGGGGCCAGCAAGCGGTTGCGAATCAGATAGCTCATCGTTCGCGTCCAGGATTCATCGCTGTTGCCGCGCATGTCGGCGCTGGCGACCGTGATCATGGTGCCGGTCTTCACGTCGCGCAGATAGATGTTCAGGTTGATGATCAGGTTCGAGACCTTCTGCACGAGCCCGGTGATCTCCAGCTCGGCGCCGAGCTGCCCGGCCAGCTTGAGGTCGCAGCCGCCGCAAGCCTGTAAGTTCGCGTGACGGGCGGCATCCCTGATTGGGGCGATGTCGAGCACCTGGAACCTGCCTGAATCAGCCAGCTCCTTGCGCAGCTGCTCGCTGATGCGCTCCAGCCGCGCCAGCTCGGGCCTTGAGCCGTAGAACTCGCCAGGCAGGCTGGTGTCGATCAGCTCGAAATCGAACACCGCCAGTTTCGGCGGGTCGGCGAGCGCGACCGATCCGGTCAATAGCAAAGCGGCGAGACATATCAGCGCTCGCACGATCGTGATTCCAGTCCCCATACGCGCGAGGACGAAATGCGGGGTTGCATGCCCTGACAAATTGGTCATGCTTTAGCAGAGACAATTCTCCAACGGCGGTCAAGCCGGAGAGATCGTCCGGAGGAAACATGATCCGATGGTTGGTCGGCCTGATCGGCTTGGGTGTTGCCGCGACGAGCGTGCTCGCGGCGGACCCTGTTACGATCGGCGTCGGCTATCTCGGCGTCGCCGGCACCAGATCAACGCTGTCGCTGGTCGAGCAGCCCGCGGAGAATGACGGCTTCGCCGGCGCCCGTCTCGCCATCGAAGACAACAACACCACCGGAAAATTCCTGGGCCAGCGCTTTACGCTGGAGGAGCGCCGCATCAAGGAAGGTGAGGATCCGGTCCAGGCCGCGACCGCGCTCGCCGAGAAGAACGGCTTCGTCATTGCCGACCTGCCAGCCGATGCGCTGCTGAAAGTCTCGGATGCGCTGCGGGAGGGCGGCACGCTGCTGTTCAACGTCGGCGCAATCGACGAGCGGCTGCGCGAGGCCGATTGCCGCGCCAATGTCATCCACACCGCGCCGACGCGCGCGATGCTGGCGGATGCGCTCGGGCAATATCTGGTGTGGAAGCAGTGGAAACGCTGGCTGCTCGTGGTCGGCTCGCATGAAGAGGACAAGCTGTTCGCCGATGCGCTTCGGCGCACCGCAACGCGATTCGGCGCCAAGATCGTGCAGGAGCGCACCTTCGAGGACAAAGGCGGCGCGCGCCGGACTGACTCCGGCGTAACGCTGATCCAGCGCCAGATGCCGGTGTTCACGCAGCAGGCCCCGGCGTACGACGTGCTCGTTGTCGCCGACGAGAGCGAGGTGTTCGGCGCGTATCTGCCCTATCGCACCTGGGATCCGCGTCCCGTCGCGGGCTCGGCCGGCCTCGTGCCGCGCAGCTGGGACGCCGCGCAGGACCAGTGGGGCGCGATCCAGATGCAGAACCGCTTCGTCAAGCTGAATTCGCGGCGCATGACAGCGGTCGACATGCAGGCCTGGACCGCGGTGCGCATGATTGGGGAGGCCACCTCGCGCACCAATTCCGGCGACGTCAAGAAGGTCGCCGACTTCATCAAAGGCCCGGATTTCTCGGTCGCCGCCTTCAAGGGCACGCGGCTCACCCTGCGCGACTGGAATCTCCAGCTTCGCCAGCCGATCCTGCTGGTCGACGGCCGCATGGTGGTGTCGGTGTCGCCGCAAGAGGGTTTCCTGCACCAGGTCTCCGAGCTCGACACGCTCGGCTACGACCGCCCGGAGAGCAAATGCAAGTTGAAATGAGAATCGTGAGATGAGGTCAAGCTGCCACCGCGACGACACTGCGCACCCTCCCCCGCTTGCGGGGGAGGGTTGGGGAGAGGGTGTCTCCACGAAGAAGACTCCCCAAGCGGCGCGAGCCCTCTCCCGTATCGCATCTCACGATGCGATACGACCTCCCCCGCAAGCGGGGGAGGTAAGAACCGCCCGCCTGCGTATGCTGAAGGCAACGCTGCTTGTGGCTCTAGCGCTCGTCACAGCGCCCGCGCATGCGTTCATCGCCTATGTCTCGAACGAGAAGAGCAACACGGTGTCGGTGATCGATACCGACAGCTGGACCGTGACCAAGACCATCAAAGTCGGCCAGCGCCCGCGCGGCATCGATTTCACCCGCGACGGCAAGTTCGTGATGGTCGCGGTCGGCGACGACGACACCATCCAGGTGATCGACGCCAAGACGCAAAGCGTGGTGGACAGCCTGCCCTCCGGCCCCGACCCTGAATTGTTTGCCCAGGATGCCGCCGGAAAGGTCCTCTACGTCGCCAACGAGAACGACAATACGGTGACCGTGATCGATCTCGAGAAGCGCGCCCGGCTCAGCGACATCCAGGTCGGCGTCGAGCCCGAGGGCATGACCATCAGCCCCGACGGCAAGACGCTGATCAACACGTCCGAGACGACCAACATGGCGCATTTCATCGACACATCCTCGCGCCAGATCGTTGCCAATGTGCTGGTCGATGCGCGGCCGCGCTTTGCCGAGTTCAAGCATGACAGTTCGGAACTGTGGGTGTCCTCGGAGATCGGCGGCACCGTCTCGATCATCGATCCCGGGAAGCACGAGGTGATCGGCAAGGTCACCTTCGAGATTCCCGGCCTGCGGAAAGAGGCGATCCAGCCGGTCGGCATCGGCATGACCAAGGACGACAAGACCGCCTTCATCGCGCTCGGCCCCGCCAACCGCATCGCCGTGGTCGACGTCGCGACGCGCAAGGTGACGAAATATCTGCTGGTCGGGCAGCGGGTCTGGCACATGGCGTTCACGCCGGATGAAAAATACCTGCTCACCACCAACGGCGTGTCGAATGATGTGTCCGTCATCGACGTCGCCGCGCAAAAAGTGATCAAGACCATTCAGGTGGGCGAACTGCCCTGGGGCGTTGCGATCGCGCCATGACCAGCCCTGCCCCCATCGCCGAACCGCGCGAGACCTCGAGGCCGGAAGCGGCCGCGGTGCCGGCGCTGTCGATCGACGGCGTCAGCCATTCTTACGGGCCGCGACGGGCGCTGACCGACGTCTCCTTCAACGTGCAGCCGGCGAGCTTCACCGCGCTGCTCGGCCTCAACGGCGCCGGCAAGAGCACGCTGTTCTCGCTGATCACGCGCCTGTTCGGCATCCGGTCCGGACGCATCGGCATCTTCGGTCACGACATCAGCAACAGCCCCGGCGAGGCGCTGCGGCTGCTCGGTGTCGTATTCCAGCCGCGCACGCTCGATCTCGACCTCTCGCTGACGCAGAACCTGCTCTATCACGCCGCGCTGCACGGCATCAGCCGGCGTGAGGCGGCCGCACGTAGCGCCGAGCTGCTCGGGCGCATCGGGCTCGAAGAGCGCGCCGGCAGCAAGGTGCGCGATCTCTCGGGCGGGCAGATGCGGCGGCTTGAGATCGCACGGGCACTGCTGCACCGGCCGCGGCTGCTGTTGCTGGACGAGCCGACCGTCGGCCTCGACGTCAAGGCGCGCGCCGACATCATCGGCCATGTCCGCCAGCTCGTGACTGAGCAAGGCATCGGCGTGCTCTGGGCCACGCACCTGTTCGACGAGATCATGCCCGGCGACGATCTCGTGGTGCTGCACCAGGGCAAGGTGCTGGCGCAGGGCCCGATGAGCCGCGTCGTCACGGAAGCCGGCGCGCAGGACGTCAACACCGCCTTCATGCGCCTGACCGGCGCGCAAACCATGCCGGGAGGCGGCGCATGAGCAGCATCACCACCCGCGAAGCGCCGCGCGGCTTCTCGTTCGCCGAGTACATGACTTGCCTCACCGGCATCGTCTGGCGCGAGGGCCTGCGCTTCCTGCATCAGCGCGAGCGCTTCGTCTCGGCTTTGGTGCGGCCCCTGGTGTGGCTGTTCATCTTCGCCGCCGGCTTCCGCCAAGTGCTCGGCATTTCCATCATCCCGCCCTACGAGACCTACATCCTCTACGAAGTCTATATCGCGCCCGGCTTGATGGCGATGATCCAGCTCTTCAACGGCATGCAGTCCTCGCTCTCAATGGTCTATGACCGCGAGATGGGCAATATGCGCACGCTGCTGGTCAGCCCGCTGCCACGCGGGTTCCTGCTGTTCTGCAAGCTGCTCGCGGGCACCGCGGTGTCGCTGCTCCAGGTCTATGCGTTCCTCTTGATCGCCTGGTTCTGGGACATCACCCCGCCTCCATCGGGTTATCTCACCGTGCTGCCGGCGCTGATCCTGTCCGGGCTGATGCTGGGCTCGCTGGGGATGCTGATCTCCTCCGGCATCAAGCAGCTGGAAAACTTCGCCGGCGTGATGAATTTTGTCATTTTCCCGATGTTCTTCGCCTCCTCCGCGCTTTATCCGCTCTGGCGGGTCCAGGAGGGCAGCCCTTATCTGTATTACCTCTGCGAGGCCAATCCGTTCACTCATGCGGTCGAGCTGATACGATTTGCACTGTATGGACAGATCAACTGGATTTCGCTGGCGGTGGTCGCGATCTGCACAATCGTCTTCATGATCGGTGCGATTTTCGCCTATGATCCGTCGCGCGGGCTGGCGCGACGCGGGCCTGCGGGAGGCGAAGGATGAAGGTTCTGATCCTGGCTGCCATGGCAATTGCGCTGTCGAGCACGGCCGCGCGCGCGGCCGATTCGCGCTATCCGGACTGGCCCTGCACCCAGGCCAAGGTGCCGGAGATTTCGCTGGCGGCTGTCTGGGCCGGCCCGCCGCTCGACGACGTCCAGAACAAATGGAAGGACGATGCCAAGATCAGCGCGCTGGTCGCAAAGCTGTCGGCGCGCAAGACGCCACTCGACGAGGCCGAGAAGTCGGTGAAGGAGTTTCTGGCCGCCTCCGCGTCCGACAAGACAGCGAATGCCAAACTGCTGTTCGCCGGCCTGTTCGACACGCTCAATGCCCAGCGCTCCCAGGTGATGAACGGGCTCGAACGCGTCAGCCGCAAGCAGCGCGAGGCCGCCGACAAGATCCGTGAGGAGACGCTGGCGCTCCAGGCGCTCCAGGGCGCAACGCCGCGCGACGATGCCAAGGTCGAGGCGCTCAGTAACGAACTGATCTGGAAGACCCGCATTTTCGAGGATCGTCACAAAGTGGTGCGATTCGTCTGCGAGGTTCCGACCACGATCGACCAGCGCCTGTTCGCGCTCGGGCGCGTGATCCAGCAGGAAATGGAATAGCGTCAGCCTCGCTGACGGCTCACCAAAGTTCCCGTGATATCAGCGCGATCGTTTAACCTTTCGCCGCGCTATCTGGCGGAACCAAATCGCTCCAGGATGTCTTGTCGAAGTCAATCCAAGACATCCAATCCAGGACATCGGGAGGCCTCGATGGGAACAACAAGATTCATCTTCGCGGGCGCTGCGGTCATCACCATGCTCGCATCCAGCGCCTTTGCCGACGACATGACCGGAATGGTCACGCGGATCGATCGGCTCAATGGCACGATCTCGATCCAGCAGACGCAGAAAGGCACGGTCGGCGCCAGCTCAGGCAACGCCGGCGCGCTCCAGGAGTACAAGGCGAAGGACGCCGCAATGCTGGACGCCGTCCATGCCGGCGACAGGGTGAGCTATGCAGCCACCGAGACGAACGGCACCGGCACGCTGACGAAGTTGGAGAAGCAGAAGCCGTAGCACTGGTCCAGATCGTCATTGCGAGCGAAGCGAAGCAATCCAGAGTTCCTCCGCGGAATGATTCTGGATTGCTTCGCGGAGTCTGTCATCGGGCCGCGCTTCGCGCGGACCCGTTGGCTCGCAATGACGAAGGGGGAGCGCTGTGTCTATTGCTGACAGCGCGATCGCGGAGGCTCCCCTCACCCCAACCCGACCCTCTCCCCGCAAGCGGGGCGAGACAGCGCACCTCGGCCAATCGTTACTGCTCCGGGCGCGGCTCGGGCTGCGCTTCCTCGGTCGGGAGTTTTGCGTTCTCCCAGCCGTCGGTGCCGTCAGGATACCAGGCGATGTTGGAATAGCCGTACGCCATCGCGCGCTTGGCGGCGTTCCAGGACATCCAGCAATCGGCCATGCAATAGATCATGAGCAGCGCGGCCTTGTCGCCGTGCGATGCAAGCGCAAGGCCGCGTTGCAGATAATCGTCCATGGCGGGCGGCAACGCGCCGTAGCCGGTGTCCGGCAGCCACAGGCTGCCCGGAATATTCTTGCGCGGCGCATCGCGCCACACGGTGCCGGCGGGAAGGTTCTTCGGTTTCGGCGGCCGCGGCATCACGTCGACGAAGGCGCCGCTCCTCGCGCGCCAGATCGCCTCGGCCTCCGCCGTCGTCAGCACGCGCGCGCCGGCGAGCGTTGCCGGCACCGGCGCGCGGTAATTGTCGGTGCGATATACCTCGGGCTCGAACGGCTCCTGCTGCTGCGCCAATGCCGGCCCTGCCAGAACAGCGGCGAGCAGCGCAACGGCAAGATGCCGCTTCATGGCGTCTTCTTGACCGTCTCCGCGCCGAGCGGCCGATCGCTCTCGTCGAGCAGCGGGACGCCGAAGTCGAGCAGGATCTTGTTGATCTCGCCCTGGTTCTCCTGGATCAACTTGTTCAACTGCCGCTTCCAGTTCTGATCGGCCGGACGCACGCCCATGCCGATGCGATAGACCAGCTTCGGCCCGGTGGTTTCCTTCACCAGTGGCGTAACGTGGAGCGAAGAGCCGGCCTTCTTCGCATAGTAGCCAGCCATCGGGCCCCACAGCACGCCGGCGTCGATCTTGCCGGCGGCGAGGTCGTCGATCATGGCCTGCGCCGAACTGTCGAAGCGGGTGTCGATCATCAGCGGATAGGGCTTTGCATCGCCCATCAGACCGGCGATCGCCATGTTGGTCGCCGGCGGCGTGCCGGCGACGATGCCGACATGCTTGCCCTTCAGGCGCGCGTCCTCCAGCGTATCGACGTCCTCGAGCCCGCTGCCGGCCTTGGCGACCAGAGCATAGGTCGTGCGGTAATAGGGATTGGTGCCCTGCACGAGGTCGTCGCCCTGGGGGAAGCCCATGATGACGTCGCAGCGATGCGCACCCAGCGTCATGCGCACGAAGCCGGTGGCCTGCGGGAAGAACACGTAGTCGAGCTTCTTCTGGAGCTTGTCCGCCAAGAACTCGGCGAGCTTGTTCTCGAACCCCTCGCCCTTCTCGTTGGAGAACGGCAAATTGCGCGGATCGGCGCAGACGCGCAGCACCTTCGGGTCCACTAATTCGAAGGAGAGATCGCCGGTGTCGTTGGTCTGCGCGATCGCAGCATCGCCGAACGCGCAGGATGCCATCAGGATCCACAGTGAAAACAACCAGCGACGATGTCGTCCGCCCTCCGTCATCGCGCTTCCTCCTCGTTTTGTTTGAATGTTATCCATGCAACGCATGACGCGCCAAGTTTTGCCAGCTTGGTGTTGGCTTGCTTTGCTGCAGCGCAATGCAGCAAACCCTCTGAACTGAGGCGGAAAAGTGTCTTACGTCGCTTCAATGATCGCAGCCTTGTCCCTGCTGGGGATCGTCACGCTAGCACGCGCCGAGGCATCCGAATTGCCTGTGAGCGAAGTCGCGCCGGGAATCTTCGTACACTCCGGGACCATCGCCCTGATGACCCGCGCGAACGAGGGCGACATCGCCAATGTCGGCTTCATCGTGGGCGATGATGCGGTGGCTGTGATCGATACCGGCGGCAGCTACCGCGAAGGCGAGGCGCTGCTGGCCGCCGTGCGGGCGAAGACGCCCAAGCCGATCCGCTACGTCATCAACACCCACGGTCATCCCGATCATGTTTTCGGCAATGCCGCCTTCGCCGCCGGAACCACCACCTTCGTCGGCCATAGCAAGCTTCCGCAGGCGCTCGCGGCGCGTGGGCCTTTCTATCTCGACAATTTCCGCCGCATCATGGGCAGTGAGCTGATTGATCCCGTGAAGATCATTGCCCCTACCCTGCTCGTTTCGGACACGACGACCCTCGATCTCGGGTCGCGCCGACTTATCTTGCGCGCCTGGCCGGCCGGGCACAGCGACGCCGATTTGACCGTGTTCGATGAGACGAGCAAAACCCTGTTCGCGGGCGATCTCGTCTTTCTCCGCCACATTCCGGTCATGGACGGCAGCATCCGCGGCTGGCTCGCCACGTTGAAGGGATTGGAGGCCATTCCGACGCTGCGCGTCGTTCCTGGTCACGGCCCCGTGAGCGACTGGCCTGCCGCACTGACCGATGAGCGACGCTACCTGTCGACGCTGCTGTCCGACGTCCGCGCATTGAACAAGAAGGGCGAGCCGATCCGAACCGCCGCCGACAAGGCCGCCGCGTCGGAAAGGCCGCGCTGGGAGTTGTTCGAGGAGTACAATGCCCGCAACGCAACCGCAGCATTCTCGGAAATTGAATGGGAGTAGCGGGCACGCTACGATAGGCAAAATGCCCGCAGGACCGTAACCATGATGGCATGCACTCGCCGCCTGACCTTGACCGCCGTACTGCTCGGCATCGCCTTCGTCGTGCCGGCGCAGGCGGAAGAGGCCTATGATCCCTGGCCGGGCCTGGTGCAGGACATCTTCAATAGCCGTCCGATGAACGACGGCAGCACCGTCATCGGTATCGAGATGCCCTATCGCGCCGAGGACGCGGCCATCGTGCCGGTGACATTGCGCAGCAAGCTGTCACCCGGCGATGCGCGACGCATCCGTTCGATCACGCTGGTGATCGACCGCAACCCGGCGCCGATGGCCGCGAAGTTCGAGCTCGGGCCGGATGCCAATGTCACGGAGATCTCGACGCGCGTGCGCGTCAACAACTACACCGACGTGCATGCGGTGGCCGAGCTCAGCGACGGCCAGCTCTATGTGTCGAAGGTCTATGTAAAGGCCTCCGGCGGCTGCTCGGCGCCGGCGGGCAAGAACATCGAGGAAGCCAGGAACCGGCTCGGCCAGATGCGCTACCGGCAATTCGCACGCGAGGAGGCGCCGGCGAGTCGCGTGCGCGAGGCGCAGATCATGATCGGCCATCCCAACAATTCCGGCCTGCAGATGGATCAGGTCACGCAGCTCTATATCCCGGCCTTCTTCATCAACCAGCTCAAGCTGATGCAGGACGACAGCCCCGTGCTGTCGATGGAAGGCGGCATCTCGATCTCGGAAGATCCCAATCTGCGCTTCACCTATGTCTCCAACGGCGCCAAGCGCTTTCGCGCGGAGGCAAAGGACACGGATGGGCACGTGTTCCGCAACGAGTGGGACGTGGAGAAGCCGGGGACGTGAAGATTTCTTACCCTCTCCCCCCCGTGGGAGAGGATGCCTCGCGAAGCGAGGCGGGTGAGGGGTCTCTCTCCGCGAGCGCAACTCTCAACGTCTGAGCAAGAGGAGAGATACCCCTCATCCGGCGCTTCGCGCCACCTTCTCCCACAAGGGGAGAAGGATGACACCGTCTGTGCCACGATAGCTAAAAACACCTCACCTCGGCTTCCGCCTGCGCGCGCCTCAAATCATTCACCGCCGAGTTCGCCTGCTCCGAGGTGCGGAACTGGACGCCGAGATTACCGCGCACCTGGGACATGCTGAGCGCGGTCTCCGCGGTGACGTAGCGCGCATAGGGCACGATCGAGGCGACCACGTCGATCGAGCAGGAACATTGCTCGATCGTAGACCGCGCCTCGCCATTGGCCTTCATGCAGCCATAGACGTACTCGGCACGCGCCGACGTCGGATAATCATTGGCATCCTCGGCCTGCGCCGCGCATGTGGTCGCCGCCAATACCGCCATTGCGGCGACAATCGGTCGTAGCCGTCCCGCCAGTTTCATGCGCATCCTCCCGATGGTTGCGACCAAAGCTATGCTATGCGTATTGTCCTGAAAAGCACTCCGTCAGAGGAAACGGCTCACAAGGTGATGAGAGCACTTGGTGCGATAAAGGTACTTGGTCGAACATTGGCGCTCGCGGTGGCGCTGGCGTTGACGCTAGCCGCACCCGGCCGCGCCGCGGAGACCATCCGCCTTGCGGTGCAGAAAACCGGAACATTCTCCTGGGAGCTGGCGGCGATCCGCGCGAACGGTCTGGACAAGCAGGCCGATTTGTCGCTGGAGGTCAGTGAGCTCGCGAGCACGGAAGCGGGCAAGATCGCGATGCGCGCAGGCAGTGCCGACATCATCCTGTCGGACTGGCTGTGGGTATCGCGCGAACGCGCGCTCGGTGCCAAGCTCACCTTCTATCCCTATTCCAGCGCACTCGGCGCGGTGATGGTGCCGGCGGCCTCGCCAATCAAGACGCTCGCCGACCTCCGGGGGCGCAAGCTCGCCGTCGCCGGCGGAGCGATCGATAAGAGCTGGCTGATGCTCCAGGCCCGCATGAAGCAGGACGGCATCGACCTGAAGTCTGCGGCGACCATCGTCTATGGCGCCCCGCCCCTGATCGCCGCCAAGGCGCTCGATGGTGAGATGGATGCGAGCCTCAACTTCTGGAATTTCTGCGCGCAGCTCGAGGCCAAGGGCTTTCGCCGCCTCGCCGGCATCGAGGACATCCTGCCAAAACTCGGCGCCAAGGGCGCGGTCGCCGCGGTCGGTTATGTCTTCGACGAGAACTGGGCCGCAAGCCATCGTGACGCCGTGGCGCGATTCATCGCGATGACCCGCAAGGCCAAAGAGCTGCTGGTGACCTCGGACGCGGCCTGGGACAAGATCGCACCGCTTACCGGCACCACCGATCCGGCCATGCTCAGGATCTATCGCGACCGCTATCGCGACGGTATCCCGCGCCGGAGCATCGGCGACGAGGAGGCGGATGCGCGCGTGCTCTACCGCGTGCTCGCCAATATCGGTGGCCGCGACCTCGTCGGGCCGGCGGCCGAGCTCGATCCCGGCACCTTCTATCACGCGGTCCCCGGAGACTGAGGTGCTGCGTCTTCTGTCGTTTGTCCTGTTTCTCGCAATCTGGTGGATCGCCGCGCTGTTCGCCGGCGGCGCAAAGCTGCCCTCCCCGCCCGCCGTGCTCCAGGTCATGATCGCGGAGGCCGCGAGCGGCGCGTTGTTCCTGCATCTCGGCGCCACGCTGGCGCGCGTCACCCTCGCCTTCGTGCTGGCGATGTCGCTCGGCAGCGCCATCGGCTATCTGATGGGACGGGTGAAGCTTGCCGACCGGCTCGGCGATCCCTGGCTGATCCTGCTGCTCAATTTACCCGCCTTGGTCGTGATCGTGCTGGCCTATATCTGGGCTGGCCTCACCGAGGCCGCCGCGATCGCGGCAATCGCCATCAACAAGCTGCCGACCGCCATCGTCACCTTGCGCGAGGGCGCCCGCGCGCTCGACCGCTCGCTCGACGAGATGGCGAGCGTATTCGCGATGCCACGCTGGCGTGCCTTCCGCCACGTCGTGCTGCCGCAGCTTGCGCCCTATATCGCAGCCTCCGCGCGCTCCGGATTGTCGCTGGTATGGAAGATCGTGCTGGTCGCCGAGCTGTTGGGCCGTCCGAACGGCGTCGGCTTCGAGATCGGCGTCGCCTTCCAGCTGTTCGACACGCCGCGGCTGCTCGCCTATTCGCTGACCTTCGCCGCAGTCGTGCTCGTCATCGAAACCTTGCTGGTGCAGCCGTTCGAAGCCCGCGCAACACGGTGGCGCCCCCGTGCGGCTTGAGGTCGAGATCACAGGCAAGACGTTCAAAAGTGCCGCCGGCGGAACGCACGAGGTGCTGGCGCCGGTCAAGTTCACGCTTGAATCCGGCGAGGTCGGTGTGCTGATCGGCCCCTCCGGCTGCGGCAAGAGCACGATGCTGCGCATCATCCTGGGGCTCGATCATGAGTTTCAGGGGCGGATCGCGCGGCCACCGCAGGCGCGGATCGGCATGGTATTCCAGGAGCCGCGGCTGCTGCCGTGGCGTTCGGTCGAGCAGAATGTGCGGCTCGCTGCACCCGATGTCACCGATGCCAGGCTGTCGGAGCTGTTCAAAATCCTGGAGCTGGAGGCACATCGCAGCCATTTCCCCGGCGAATTGTCGCTGGGGCTTGCCCGGCGCGTCGCGCTGGCCCGCGCCTTCGCCGTCGACCCGGATATTTTGGTGCTTGACGAACCGCTGGCATCGCTCGATGACGCTCTCGCTGGACGCCTGCGGGATGAGATTGCGACGCTCGTCGCGAGCCGCCCAGTGATGACGCTTTTGGTGACACACAGCCTGGACGATGCAGTGCACCTAGGCGATCGGCTGTTCTTCCTGTCGCCCCGGCCAACGCGGATCGTGGCAGAGGTACCTATCGACATCCCGCGCGACACTCGCGGCGAAGCCGAGATTGCGGCCATCAAGGCCGGCCTCGCCCAACGAACTCAAGGCGACCGCGCCGAGCGAGATATCTCATAGCCGGTCGCTTGGCGGATGTGCTAGATAGGCTGGCAGCGGAGTTGATGATGACGCGGACGGTCGCCCTCTCAACGCTTGCAACGCTTGGTCTTGCACTCGTCACGATGACGGCGGGCGCGCAGGACATGATGCGTGACGTCGACCTCACCTCCCCCGCGATGGTCTCGGCCGAAATGACCAGGCCAGAGGTCGAGGCCGTGCTGGCCAAAGCGAGCGCCGCGCAGCCTGCCGATTTCACCGGCAAACGCCTGTCGGGCCTCGATCTCTCGGGGCTGGACCTGTCCAACGCCGTTCTCCGCGCCGCGCGGCTCAACAAGACAATACTCCGAGACGCCAAGCTCGACCGTGCTATCCTCGATCAGGCGTGGCTGCTGGGTGCAGATCTTACCGGCGCAAGCCTGAAGGGCGCCAATCTGTTCGCCTCGCAAATGGCCCGCGCGCGTCTCGACGGCGCGAACCTGTCGGGAGCGCGCATCGCTGCCGATCTGACCGGCGCAAGCATGGTCGGCGCCTCGATCGCGGACGCGAAGCTTGGCGCCGACATGCGCAACCAGTCGATGGGGCTGATGCGCGCGGTGCTCAGATCCGCCAACCTGGAACGGCTGAACGCGCGCAACGCCGATTTGTCGCGCGTCGACCTCCAATTCGCGGCCCTCAGGGGCGCCGACCTGAGCGGCGCATCACTGAAAAACGCCGAACTCGGCGGAGCCGATCTGACTGGCGCCATCGTCATCGACGCCGATTTCGACGGCGCCGATCTCGTCTCGGCGAAGCTGATCGCACCGAACGGCCTTGACCGCGCCAAAAATTTCGACAAGGCAAAGAACCGCGAGCGCCTGATCAGGGAATGACGGCCCGCCTTTGGGAGGACTGGCTGATGCGTTGGGTTCTAGCTTTGATCGCGTTGTTGACGCTTGCCGGCGAAGCCGCCGCGCAGGCCAAGGGCAAGGGCATCCGGCTCTGGAATCTGACGACTGAGACGATCTCCGGCTTCCAGCTTGCTCCCGCCGGCAGGACCGACTGGGGTCCGAACCAATGCTTGAACGACAAGGACAAGGAGGTCGACCACGACGAGCGGCTGCGCATCACCGGCGTCGAGCCGGGCCATTACGACGCCAGGGTGAGCTATCCCAATGGCCGGCAGTGCATCGTCCGCGGCATCGAGATCAGGGCCGACGCGGTGTTCTCAATCGCCGATAAGGATTTGAAGGATTGCACCAGGTAGCGCCGCCGCTCACGCCTTGTCATGCGTGTGCGGATATTCGCAGCGCCACCGCACCGCATGCCACTTCGGATGTTCGCCGACCCATTGCGCGATATAGGGCGGCGCGGCCATCGCGCATTGCCGCGGCGACCCGGAATAGTTGAACACCAGATGCTGCTCCTCGCAGGTCGCAGGCGAGAGCACCGCACACACAGTCACCACCAGGTCAATCGGGTTCATGCCGGGATCCTGTCGCAAGAGGCGATGGAGATTAGCACGAAAAGATACGTTCCAAGGAGCGGGAAGTTTCAATCCGGGGCTGAAATTGGAGTGTTTTCCTTACCTTGCGCACTTGCGCCTTAAAAGTTGACCCCGAACACAACCCTCGCCTGGTGGCGCTCGAAATTGACGAGGTCGAAATTGGCGGATGACCCGGCCGGACGTCCCCAGGCCTGCATGCTCCAGCTCAAGGTCAGGCGCGAGCGCTCGGAGAGCTGGAAGTAAGCGGTGGGGCCGACGAATAGGGCCTGGCCCGAAAACTCGCCGAGGCCAATGCCTTCGTATTGCCGGAAATAGCGCATCTCCCCGCCGAGCAGCACATTGGGCCGCACGCGCACCATGCTGGCAAACGCCGCCCCGATCGTCGAGCTCTTCTCGGAGAGTCCAGCTACCTCGAAGCGCGCCCATTCCGGCTGATAGATCAGATTGAGCGCAGCGATGGCGAAGTTTGGCACGAGCTCGCGGTCGAAGGCGAGCGTGAAATCGGTGCCGTACATCCGTCCCTTCGCGCCGCTGGTCTCGTCGATGCGGCTGCCATGGAGCTCGGCGGCGACAGTCAGGCCAAACGGCGCGTGCTCGCGGTCGAGCAGGCGATAGCGCAGGTCGAGCGAGGCGCCCTGGAAGTTGAACTGGCGGCGATCGTCGATGTCGGGGACGCCGGTGATGTCGTGCAGGCTGGCGGTGCCGCCGACCTCGATGCGGAAGTTCGGCAGCGGCACCACCTCGATCTCGACCTCCTGCGCGAGCGCGCGATAGGCCCCAGCGCCCTTACCGAATCGTCCCGTCGTCTCGCTCTGGAATTCGCGCTCGCCGACAGTGCCGACATCGGTGCCGATCATGAAACCGAAGATGTGCTCGGTATCGAAGCCCTCCTCGGCATACGCATAAACGGGTGTCAGCACGCCTGCGCACGCAATCATCAGCCAAAATTTGCGAGCTCCGCCGCGCATCCCGTGCCCTGAAGGCGCCCCCCGCTTTGATGCGGCAGCAGCGCTGACCCGGCGTCATCGTAACACACCGCCGTGGAGCATGGTCGAGATTTTGAAGGGGACAGCAGCGAAGCGCTGCCCGTGTGTGTGCGTCAATGGCAAAGCGCGTCAACCACAACACCTGAAAGCAGAACGGTGGGCGAGGATCCGACACTGCCACGGCTTCGACGGCGTTTGCCATCGAAGCCGCGGCAGGTCGTCAGTCTTATTTGCGCGAAGCGCAGGCGTACATGTTGATTTCCATGCCGACCGGCACTTCCACGATCTTCGGAGCTTTCCAAGCCATTCGGGGTCTCCCAAGGTATTGAGCGCGACATCGCGCGGGGCAAAACCTAGGGCCCGGTCCCCTATAGTTCAAGCGCCGATTCGAATGCCGAACGCGTCTCTGTCGATTCTTCGCGGCCGCATTTCTCTCTCGGGCAAAGCCAGTTCCCTCTTGGTCAAGCACAGACCTGGAGGACATCACCTTGCGCGACACACCGCGCCTCGAATCGACACGACCAGCGCCGCGTCGTCAGCAGTCCTTGTCGGCCATCGCCGGGTTCGGCTTGGCACCTTCGGCCTGCTGAGCCGCCGTCGGTTCACTCTGCATCTGCCGCTGCGCATCCTCGGATGAAGCCGGCGTTTCGCCGCTCGCACGATTCATCGTGCTGGTCGGCGGATGCTGACTGGTGTCGCTCGCCGAACTCGATGGATGGGATTGCGCCGAGCCCACGGTGACCGGGCCAGACCCGGCATCCTTGTCAGCGGCTGCACTGCCGGTTTTGCAGGGGCCCGCGACGGCGACACCGGCGCTCAACGTCAGGATCGCGCAGGCAGCAAGAACGGATCGTTTGGTGTTCATCTGCATGATCTCCTCTCCTCCCGCCGCGCAGCCCCAACGCGCCAGGCATGCCATTTCGGGGAGAACAGGCCCGGCAGCCCGATGTTCCGAGTGTCGGAGCGGAATTAATCGCACTGCCGCCGCCCACGTCCGTTCCAGGCGTACGCACTCAGCGCAGCAGCCGCAGCAGCGCGCGGCCGGCCCGCGCGTTCAGCTCTTTTGCATCGAGCGTGCCATCCTTGTCCGGATTGGCCGCATTGAAGCGCTGCTCCACCACGGACAGGTATTCGTCGAGCGTAAGCGTCCCGTCATGATCGGGATCGGCGGCGGCGAGCTCTTTCGCCGACAACCGCCCGCGCAACTCGCGTGCATCGAGCGTGCCGTCGTGATCGAGGTCGAGCTTGGCGAACAATGCGCTGGCCGCCTTCTTCACCTCGGCGAGATCGAGCGTGCCGTCATTGTCGGTATCGAACATCTTGACGGCATTGCCGGATGCCGCAAGGGTCGGACCGGACAGCAATGCAATCGTGAGTGCAAGCGCAATTGAGCGATGTGACCTCATCGAAACCTCCTGAGAACTCGATTCGAGCCAGCACGAAACTGACATAAGTCCACAATCGAGCCCCGGTTCAAGTCGGAAATTACAACCTGCGCGCGCCACAACTTACGGAACCCCCGCGGGCGTCAGCCTAGTCGCTTCCGTCGGACCGCTTCGCGTCGCGGAATTTCTCCAGCGTCTGCGCACAAGTGAGAACGGGTTGTCAGGTTTCCGTCAGGTGACTGGCCTCTGGCGTTCAACAGGTTGGCGTCGCACTCGCGACTTTCGTATTGACGCGTTTTGCATTCGGGCGGAGTGTTGTTCCTGCAGCGTCAAAAGACGCGCATATTGGGAGGAACGGATGAAACGCTTTGCGATGGCCGCGAGCCTCGTCATGCTTGCATCGACTTGTGCAAGCGCACAGACCACCGAGCAACTGGTCAAGGGCGCGACCGATACATCGAACGTTCTCAATTACGGGATGGGCTACAATCTCCAGCGTTACTCGACGCTGAACCAGATCAACAAGGACACCGTCAAGAACCTCGTCCCGGTCTGGAACTACTCTTTCAACGACGATCGCAGCGAGGAATCGCAGCCGCTGGTGTACCAGGGCGTGATCTACGTGACCTCGCACAATGCGACCATGGCGGTGGACGCCAAGACCGGCAAGCAGATCTGGAAAACCAAGGTTGAGTATCCCGCCGAGACGCCGCGCATCGTCTGCTGCGGCATCATCAATCGCGGCGCCGCGCTCTACGACGGCAAGGTATACCGCACCACGCTGGACGCCAACGTGATCGCGCTGGACGCCAAGACCGGCAAGGAGCTTTGGCGGCAGAAGGCCGCCGACATCAAGGAAGGCTATTCGATGACGGTGGCCCCGCTGGTCGCCGACGGCGTCGTCATCACCGGAATCTCCGGCGCCGAATTCGGCACCCGCGGCTTCATCGACGGCTGGGATCCGGCGACGGGCAAGCACCTCTGGCGCACCCACTCGATCCCCTCACCGGACGAGCCCGGCGGCGACACCTGGAAGGGCGACACCTGGAAGCTCGGCGGCGGCTCGACCTGGATCACCGGGTCCTACGATCCCGAGCTGAACACGGTCTATTGGGGCATCGGCAATCCCGGCCCGTTCAACTCGGCGGTGCGGCCCGGCGACAACCTCTACACATGCTCCGTGCTGGCGATGGATCCCAAGACCGGCAAGATCAAGTGGCACTACCAGTTCTCGCCGAACAATCCGTTCGATTATGACAGCGTGGCCGAAATGGTGCTCGCCGACATGAACGTCGAGGGCAAGCCGACCAAGGTGCTGATGGACGCCAACCGCAACGGCTTCTTCTACGTGCTCGATCGCACCAACGGCAAGCTGCTCGCGGCCAACCCTTACGTGAAGGTCAACTGGGCGACCGGAATCGACATGAAGACCGGACGTCCGATCGAGACCGACGTTTCGAAGGACGCGCGCGAAGGCAAGAAGGTGACCGTCTATCCGTCGATCCTCGGCGGCAAGAACTGGGAGCCGATGTCGTTCAATCCGCAGACCGGCCTGGCCTATGCCAACACGCTCGCCTTCGGCGGCAGGTACAAGACCGAGCCCGTGACCTTCAAGCAGGGTGAATGGTATCTCGGCATGGACCTGACCGACCTCTGGGAGTACGGAGACGGCCCGCGCGGCCATCTCAAGGCGATCGATCCCCTGACCGGCAAGGCGAAGTGGGAGGCCCCCGTCGACATCCCGCGCTTCTCCGGCGTGCTGTCGACCGCAGGCGGCGTCGTGTTCACGGGCGCGCTGACCGGCGAGTTCGAGGCCTTCGATGCCGACAGTGGCAAGAAGCTCTGGCAGTTCCAGACCGGCTCTGGCATCGAGGGACAGCCGGTCACCTGGCAGCAGGACGGCGTGCAATATGTCGCCGTGACGAGCGGCTATGGCGGCGTCTACTCGCTGTTCTCCGGCGACGAGCGGCTGGCCAAGGTGCCGCCCGGCGGCTCGCTGTGGGTCTTTGCAGTCAAGCAGTGACCACAGGCACGATGCTGAAGGAGATATCTCACAAGACGGCGGCGATCTTCGCCGCCGTCGCGGTGCTGACGGTCGCGTTTGTGGCGACCGTTCGTGCCGCGGACGACGCAACCGGCAATCCTCTGCAGGCACAGATCGACCACGGCAAATCGACCTATGCCGAAAAGTGCTCGCACTGCCACGGCCCCAACCTGATGAACTCCGGCACCATCACGCCGGACCTGCGCGCGATCCCCGACGACAAGACGCGCTTCGTCACCACGGTGAAGAACGGCAAAAACAACAAGATGCCGCCCTGGGGCGACATCCTCAACGACGACCAGATCGGGGACCTCTGGGCCTTCATCTCCAGCCGGAGGAAGCCATGAGGCGTTGGCTCGCCGCGTGGAGCGTTGCGGCGATCCTCGCGGCGGCGCCTACGGTTGCGCACGCGGCGGATGACCCGCTGAGGATCTGTCTTGATGAAGGGCGGCCGCCGCTCTCGGTGCATCAAAAGGGCAAGCCGGATGCGGGCTTCGACGTGCTGCTGGCGCAGGCGGTCGCCGAGCGCCTGCGACGGCCGCTGACGATCCAGTGGTTCGAGAGCAAGCTCGATGAGGATTCCAGCCCACAGCTCGAGGCCAATGCGCTGCTCTCGGACGGACGCTGCGCGCTGGTCGGCGGCTACGCGCTGACGCTGGATTCGCTCGTCAAGCCCGGCATGAAGACAGCGCGCCTGCCGGATTTCGCCGGCGCCACGCGCGAGGACCGGCGGCGCCGCGTCGCGCTCGGCGTGCTCGCGCCCAGCCAGCCTTACGTTTATTCGCCGATGACGGTGGTGCTCGGGCCGAAGGTGAAGGGCCGCAAGATCGGCGACATCGGCGATCTCGCCGGCCTTCGCCTCGTCATCGAAAGCGGCTCGCTCGGCGATGCCATCCTGATGACCTTCGACAAGGGCCGCCTGATCGACAACATCACCCATCTCGTGCCCGGCCGCGACGACCTCCTCGGCGCGCTCCAACGCGGCGACCATGACGCGACGCTGATCGATCTTGCGCGCTTCGATGCCCATCGCGCCGCGCGCCCCGATACGGCGATCACCGCGTCCGGCTACTATTATCCGATCGGCGCCAATCGCGGCTATGTCGGGCTTGCCAGCGATCCCGCGCTGATCGAGGCCGTCAACACGGCGCTTGGCCAGCTTGCCGCCGAAGGCAAGATCGCCGAATTCGGCAAGCAGGCCGGCCTCACCTATCTGCCGCCGCGCGAGCCTGCGATCCTCGGCGATGTCTGGATGAAGATCATTCAGCGGTGAGAGTTCGTCGCGAAGAGCGATGGCGCCGCCACGCGCTCCATTGTCATCGCCCGCGAAGGCGGGCGATCCAGTATCCCAGAGGCGGTTGCGATTGAACCGAAAGGCCGCAGCGTACTGGATGCCCCGCCTTCGCGGGGCATGACAGCGAGCGTGCGGCGAATGCGCGCCAAAATCGGCTCGCTGGCTTAGGAGGCTCCCGACATGCGGAAAGCGCGGCCGCCCGGATGAGCCGAAATGGGATTGGGACGAGTCGTCGTCGCACTTGAGGTTATTGTTTGAGCATGATCTTTTCGGAAAACCGCTGCACACTTTTCCGGATCATGCTCTAATGCTCGTTCGAGCTCGCGGTGCCCTGCTGCGCCTTGTGGATCGAGGACGGCACCACGCCGAAATATTTCCGGAACACGCGGCTGAAATGCGATGAGCTGGAGAAGCCCCAGGAGAACGCGACGTCGGTGATGGTCTTGCCGGCGTGGGCCTCGAGCTCCTGGCGGCAGTTCTGCAGGCGCGCCTGCCAGATGTAGTCGCTCACCGTGGTGCCGCGCTCCGAGAACAGCATGTGCAGATAGCGTTTGGAGCAGCCGAGCTCGGTCGAGATCTGATCGATGCACAGATCCGGATCGCGCAGATGCTCGCGGATGAAGAACTGCGCGCGCACATACATCGCTTCCGGTCCGACACGGTCGAACATCGTGTCGGCCTCGCGCAGCGGCAGCAGCAAGAGGTCGATCAGCGAATCGGCCACGCCGACCGCGCTGTTCGCCGACAGCTTCGCCGCCTCGTCGAAGGTGGCGTGGACGAAATCATGGGCGATCCGCCCCGTCCCGGTCTTCGCCGACAATTTGCACGCCGGCATCCGCTGCGAGGGGAAGCCGCGGTCGCGCAGCAGCGCCTTCGGCACGATCACCACGTCGTGGCGGGTGAAGGCGGGGCTGATGATCGAATGCGGGCAGGAGACGTCATAGGCGATGATGTCGCCAGGGTTGAGTTCGATGTGGCGGCCCTCTTGTTCGAAATAGGACACGCCGTAGGTCTGGAAGTGAATCTTGATGTACGGATGTTCGTTGGCCTTGGCGCGCGCCATCGTGTGCGCGATGCGGTGCTGGCTGACCTCGATCTGGCAGAGCTTCAGGCGCGAAACGGTGGTGTAGTCGATGCGACCTTCGAGCGAGGAGGCCTCCAGCGGATCGACGTCGAAATAGCCGCACAGGCTCGTCAGCCCATCGATCCAGCTCTGGATCTGCCGCTTCGGCGTCAGCCCGGTCGTCGAGAGCGTGTGAATTGTGTCGGACATTGATCCAGCCACTGGTTTGATCCGGAGATTCGACGCGAATCGCGACCAGCGCTGCTGGAGCCCTCAGCCGTGATTGCGTGACGTTTACCTCAAACTTAGGCGATCTTTTGGAACTTGCGCCTCCGTTCCATTGCCACCTTTGAAACTTAATCCTCCGCCTTAGTTGCAGCGCCGTCAAGGGGAACATAGGCGCGGACCGCCGCGCAAGCCGGCGCGGAAACCGCTGAATTCGCTACTGCAAAATCAAAATCTTCGCGCCCGTGCGCTGTCGAGCAAACCGGCTTCTCTCTTGGGCAAGTTTCCCGTTGACGAAGTCGTTAGGGATTGCGGCAGGAACAACAAGAACGGGCCGCTCCTGCACACGGACCCGTGGCTCTCATCAGGAGGAGGAAACAGCACAGCATCGTTTCTGGTCTCGATCGTGACCGCCCTGCACGAGCAGACGCCGGACGAGAAGCCCGGTGATTAAGCAATGCTTCGGAAACAATAAACGACCAACGGAGGAATTAACTATGCGCAAGGTGCTACTGGCGACCTATCTTGGCTCCGCGGCGGCTCTCGCCGTCGGCAGCGCCTCAGCCAATGACGAGCTGATCAAGATGTCGCAGAACCCGAAAGACTGGGTGATGCCGGCGGGCGATTACGCCAATACCCGCTATTCCAAGCTGAACCAGATCAATGCACAGAACGTCGGCAAGCTCCAGGTCGCCTGGACCTTCTCGACCGGCGTGCTGCGTGGTCACGAAGGCGGCCCGCTGATCATCGGCAACGTGATGTACGTCCACACGCCGTTCCCGAACAAGGTCTACGCTCTTGACCTTTCCAACGAGAACAAGATCATCTGGAAGTACGAGCCGAAGCAGGATCCGAACGTCATCCCGGTGATGTGCTGCGACACGGTCAACCGCGGCCTGTCTTACGGCGACGGCAAGATCATCCTGCATCAGGCCGACACCAACCTCGTCGCGCTCGACGCCAAGACCGGCCAGGTAGCCTGGTCGGCGACCAACGGCAATCCTGCGAAGGGCGAGACCGGGACGTCGGCCGCGCTGGTCGTCAAGGACAAGGTCCTGGTCGGCATCTCCGGCGGTGAATTCGGCGTGCAGTGCCACGTCACCGCTTACGATCTCAAGAGCGGCAAGCAGGTCTGGCGCGCCTATTCCGAAGGCCCGGACGATCAGATCAAGCTCGATCCGGCCAAGACGACGTCGCTCGGCAAGCCGGTCGGACCTGACTCCAGCTTGAAGACCTGGCAGGGCGATCAGTGGAAGATCGGCGGCGGCTGCACCTGGGGCTGGATCTCCTACGATCCCGCTCTGAACATGGTCTATTACGGGTCGGGCAACCCCTCGACCTGGAATCCGAAGCAACGTCCCGGTGATAACAAATGGTCGATGACCATTTTCGCGCGCGACGCGGACACCGGCATGGCCAAGTGGGTCTACCAGATGACGCCCCATGACGAGTGGGACTATGACGGCGTCAACGAGATGATCCTCACGGATCAGCAGATCAATGGGCAGCCTCGCAAGCTCCTGACCCATTTCGACCGCAACGGTCTCGCCTACACCCTGGACCGTGAGAACGGCGAACTGCTGGTCGCCGAAAAGTACGATCCGAAGGTGAACTGGACCTCCGGCGTCGACATGAACAAGAGCTCGCCGACCTACGGCCGTCCGAAGGTGCTCGACGCAGCTTCGACCGACAAGGCGGGCGAGGACGTCAACGTGAAGGGCATCTGCCCGGCCGCGCTCGGCACCAAGGACGAGCAGCCGGCAGCCTACTCGCCGGACACGCAGCTGTTCTACGTTCCGACCAACCACGTCTGCATGGACTACGAACCGTTCAAGGTGAGCTACACCGCGGGCCAGCCCTATGTGGGTGCGACGCTCTCGATGTATCCGCCGCAGGGTGAAAGCCACATGGGCAACTTCATCGCCTGGGACGGCAAGACCGGCAAGATCGTCTGGTCGAACAAGGAGCAGTTCTCGGTCTGGTCGGGTGCGCTCGCAACCGCCGGCGGCGTGGTGTTCTACGGCACGCTCGAAGGCTACCTGAAGGCAGTCGATGCCAAGTCTGGCAAGGAGCTCTACAAGTTCAAGACTCCCTCCGGCATCATCGGCAACGTCACCACCTATGAGAACAATGGCAAGCAGTACGTTGCCGTGCTCTCCGGCGTGGGTGGCTGGGCCGGCATCGGTCTGGCAGCAGGTCTGACCGATCCGACCGCCGGTCTCGGCGCCGTCGGTGGCTACGCGGCCCTCAGCAACTACACGGCGCTCGGCGGTACGCTGACCGTGTTCTCGCTGCCGAACTAGGCCCCGCTCAGCATCGCTCCGGCGCGTGGATCAACTCCACGCGCCGGCTCGTCTCCACCGAACGCCTTCGAGGAAAATCTCTTGCGTAAAATCTGCTCTGCCATTGCTGTGATGATCTTCGTTGCGTCCGGAGGAGTTGCGGTCGCGGACGGTCCGGGAGACCCGACCGCGGTGAAGAAGGAAGACGACGGGAAGTGGCTCGATAAGGAAGGAAACCCGACCTACAAGATTTCGGCCGACGGCACCGTGGACTGGTTCACCTATTCCGGATACCGCCGCTATCACTCAGACTGCCATGTGTGCCATGGCCCCGACGGCATGGGATCGACCTACGCACCGGCGCTGAAGGATTCCGTCAAATCGATGAGCTATGGCGACTTTATCGGCGTGATCGCCTCCGGTCGCAAGAACATCTCGACCGCGCAGGAGAACGTCATGCCGGCCTTCGGCGACAACCCGAACGTCGCCTGCTACATGGACGATCTCTATGTCTATCTGCGCGCCCGCTCCACCGACGCGTGGGGCCGGCAGCGTCCCTCCAAGAAGGAGGAGAAGACAGAAGCCTACACCAAGGCGGAAGACGCCTGCATGGGCAAGAAATGAACGTTGCCAGGATCGCCGCGACGACGTCCTGGCGTCCTACGAAGATTTGAGGAGTTTACGATGAAGACACGTGCAGCCGTTGCTTTCGAAGCCAAGAAGCCGCTCGAGATCGTCGAGGTCGACCTGGAAGGACCGAAGGCCGGCGAAGTCCTGGTCGAGATCAAGGCCACGGGCATCTGCCATACCGACGCCTATACGCTCGACGGTTTCGACAGCGAAGGAATCTTCCCGTCGATCCTGGGCCATGAGGGCGCCGGCATCATCCGCGAGATCGGTCCCGGCGTGACCTCGGTGAAACCGGGCGACCACGTCATTCCGCTCTACACGCCGGAATGCCGGCAGTGCAAAAGCTGCCTCAGCCAGAAGACCAACCTCTGCACCGCGATCCGCGCGACGCAGGGCAAGGGCGTGATGCCCGACGGCACCAGCCGCTTCTCCTACAAGGGCAAGCCGATCTACCACTACATGGGCTGCTCGACCTTCTCGAACTTCACCGTGCTGCCGGAGATCGCTGTCGCCAAGATCCGCGAGGACGCGCCGTTCGACAAGAGCTGTTACATCGGCTGCGGCGTGACCACCGGCGTCGGCGCCGTCGTCAACACTGCGAAGGTCGAGCCGGGCTCCAACGTCGTCGTGTTCGGCCTCGGTGGTATCGGCCTCAACGTGATCCAGGGCGCCAAGATGGCCGGCGCCGACAAGATCGTCGGTGTCGACATCAACGATTCCAAGGAAGATTGGGGCCGCCGCTTCGGCATGACTCACTTCGTCAACCCGAAGAAGGTCACCGGCGACGTCGTCCAGCACCTCGTTGGCCTCACCGATGGTGGCGCCGACTACACCTTCGACTGCACCGGCAACACCACGGTGATGCGCCAGGCACTGGAAGCCTGCCATCGTGGCTGGGGCACCTCGATCATCATCGGCGTCGCCGAAGCCGGCAAGGAAATCGCCACACGGCCGTTCCAGCTCGTTACGGGACGCAATTGGCGCGGCACGGCATTCGGCGGCGCGCGCGGCCGCACCGACGTGCCGAAGATCGTCGACTGGTACATGAACGGAAAGATCCAGATCGATCCGATGATCACCCACACGCTCAAGCTCGAAGAGATCAACAAAGGTTTTGACCTCATGCACGAGGGCAAATCCATCCGTTCCGTCGTCGTGTTCTAGGTCACAGCCATCACACCCAGGAGGATCGACCCATGACTGTTGCACTCCATCCATCGATCGACAATGGCATCAAACAAGGCAGCGGCAACTTTGCCGGCGGCACGCTGGTCTGCAAATGCAAGGACCATCCGGTGAAGGTCGGCATCAAGGGCGACGTCGCGCACAACCACGCCTGCGGCTGCACCAAGTGCTGGAAGCCGCCGGGCGCGACCTTCTCGGTCGTCGCCGTGGTGCCGCGCCAGAACGTCACCGTGCTCGAGAACGGCGACAAGCTCCAGATCGTCGATCCCTCCGCGGTGATCCAGCGCTATGCCTGCAAGGCCTGCGGCACGCACATGTACGGCCGCATCGAGAACAAGGGCCATCCGTTCTACGGGCTCGACTTCATCCATCCCGAGTTGTTCCAGGAGCAGGGCTCGCAGGCGCCGCAATTCGCCGCCTTCGTCTCCTCTGTGATCGAATCGGGCGTGAAGCCGGAGCAAATGGCGGGCATCCGTGCGCGACTGAAGGAGATCGGGCTGGAGCCCTATGACTGCCTGTCGCCGGCGCTGATGGACGCGATCGCGACCCACGTGGCGAAATCCAAGGCCGCCTAAGAAGGCCGCCCGAGCGAGGGCCGCCGAGCCCTCTCAAGCCCTATCGGTTCGCTGGTGCCGACCAGCGCCAGCGAACCGAATCGGTCCCATCCGGGACCATCGCGGCGATGCCGCGCTTCTGCACCACGCGTATGTGAGGGCCATCAGCTCCTCAGTCCTGGTCTCTGAATGACTGCGCAGGGCCGCAGGCTTCTTGCTTGAAGTTCGCGGTGCTTGCGTTCTCCCTCCCTCGACTGAGGCATCCTGCTTCGTCCGTGCAGTCTTCCTGGCGGACGAAGCTTTTTTTGGTTGCGCCCGTCTCATAAGTAGCGCGGCATCAAGCCGCGCCCTGCTTTTGACAAACCATCGATGCAATCTCTCCGGGTGAGAACACTCGGCTGTGAACGCCGGTCCGACGCGATCTCTGCTACGGTCGCGCCGTCACGATGCCGCGCGAAATGCAAACAATTAAGAACAAAACGGGAGGTATCGAGCACATCCGGACATTGCGATTTGTATTCCTGCCGCCCGCCGGGATCTGCCCGCGCAGGATAATGCGGCCGGAATGCGGCGACACGACGCAACCGGCATTACGCCCGGTCGGCGTCGTTAGTTTTGAATTGAACAGGCTTATGAAGAGCGAGGGACGATCATGATCAAGGTGAAGATCAACGGCCAGGAACAGAGCTGGGACGGCGACCCGGATCTCCCGCTACTCTGGTTCCTGCGTGACGAGGCCGGACTGACCGGCACCAAATTCGGCTGCGGCCAGGCCCTGTGCGGCGCCTGCACCGTCATCGTCGACAAGCAGGCCGTCCGCGCTTGCATCACGTCCGTGAACGACGTTGCCGGACGCGAGGTCACGACGATCGAGGGACTGCACCCCACCGGCGATCACCCGGTGCAGAAGGCCTGGCGCGAGCTCAACGTGCCTCAATGCGGCTTCTGCCAAGCCGGCCAGATCATGCAGGGCGCAGCACTCTTGATGGATAACCCAAAGCCCTCGCACGACCAGATCCGCGAGGCGATGTCCGGCAACATCTGCCGCTGCGGCTGCTACCAGCGCATCGAGAACGCCGTCCATCTCGCATCGACTGGAGTGTGACATGAATTTCATCGACAATCCCCGCAAGCTTCGCGGCTTCGAAAAGCACATCAGGGTCGAGAAAGTCTCGCGCCGGAGCATCCTGAAGGGGCTCGGCGTCGCCGGCGGCTTCGTGCTTGCAGCACCCGTGATGTCGCGCCAGGCATTCGCCCATGAAACAGGCGCGGGAAAGATGCCGCACGGCGTCGTGGTCGATCCGCGGGTGTTCGTTTCCGTCGCGCCGGATGGCATCGTCACCATCGTTGGACACCGTTCGGAAATGGGCACCGGCGTGCGCACCAGCCTGCCGCTGATCGTGGCCGAGGAGATGGAGGCCGACTGGTCCAGAGTCAAGGTGCAGCAGGCCCATGGCGACGAGGTCAAGTTTGGCAACCAGGACACCGACGGCTCGCGCAGCACGCGGCACTATCTGATGCCGATGCGCCAGATCGGCGCCTCCGCCCGCACCATGCTCGAGCAGGCCGCGGCCAAGCGCTGGGGCGTGCCGGCGACCGAGGTCAAGGCCGTCAATCACGAGATCGTCCACAGCGCCAGCGGACGCAAGCTCGGCTTCGGCGAGCTCGCCGCCGATGCCGCCAAGGAATCGGTGCCTGCTATCGAAGGCCTCAAGCTGAAGAACCCCAAGGACTTCCGCTATCTCACCAAGGGCCAGATCGGCATCGTCGATCTCCACGACATCACCACCGGCAAGGCGCGCTACGGCGCCGACGTGCGACTGCCCGGCATGAAATATGCCGTGATCGCCCGTCCGCCGGTGACCGGCGGCAAGCTGGTCAAGTTCGAACCGGACGACGCACTGAAGATTCCCGGCGTCGAGAAGGTGATGCAGGTGCGCGGCTGGCCATGGCCGTCAAAATTCCAGCCGCTCGGCGGCGTCGCCGTCATCGCGCGCAACACCGGCGCGGCGATCAAGGGCCGCGACGCGCTCAAGCTCGTGTGGGACGACGGCCCCAACGGCAAATACGACTCCGTCGCCTACCGCAAGGAGCTCGAGGAGGCCTCGCGCAAGCCCGGCCTCGTCCTGCGTCAGGAGGGCGATGCGGACGCCGCCTTGAAGAGCGCCGACAAGGTCATTGTCGGCGAGTACTACATCCCCCATCTCGCCCATGTCAGCATGGAGCCGCCGGTGGCGGTCGCCGACGTCAAGGGCGACAAGGCGGAGATCTGGGCGCCGGTGCAGAGTCCCGGCGGCACCCGCGAGGACGTCGCCAAGACGCTCGGCATTCCCGAAGGCAACGTCACCGTCAACGTCACACTGCTCGGCGGCGGGTTCGGACGCAAATCGAAATGCGACTTCGCGCTCGAAGCGGCGCTGCTCTCCAAGGAGCTCGGCGCGCCGGTCAAGGTGCAGTGGACGCGCGAGGACGACATCCATAACGGCTTCCTGCACACCGTCTCGGTCGAACGGATCGAGGCGGGCCTCGACAAGAGCGGCAAGGTGATCGCCTGGCGCCACCGCAGCGTGGCGCCCAGCATCGCCTCGACGTTTGCCGCCGGCACCGTGCACCAGGCCCCATTCGAGATCGGCATGGGTCTCGTCGACATGCCGTTCGAGATCGCCAACATCTCGTGCGAAAATCCGGAGGCGGCCGCGCATACCCGCATCGGCTGGTTCCGCTCGGTCTCGAACATCCCGCGCGCCTTCGCGGTACAGTCGATGGTCGGGGAGATCGCGCAGGCGACCGGCCGTGACCAGAAGGAGACCCTGCTCGCGCTGATCGGCAGCCCGCGGATCGTCAAGCCCGCAGTGAAGGACCTCTGGAACTATGGCGAGCCCCAGGACAGCTACCCGATCGACACCGCGCGCCTGCGCAAGGTGGTCGAGCTGGTCGCCGAGAAGGGCGAATGGGGCCGTCAGGTCCCGAAGGGCCACGGCCTCGGCATCGCCGTGCACCGCAGCTTCGTCAGCTACATCGCAACCATCGTCGAGGTCGCGGTCGACGACAAGGGCAAGCTGACCGTGCCAAGGGTCGACACGGCGATCGACTGCGGCACCTTTGTCAACCCCGAGCGCATTGCCTCGCAGATCGAGGGCGCGGCGATCATGGGGCTCAGCATCGCCAAATATGGCGAGATCACCTTCAAGGACGGCAAGGTGCAGCAGAAGAATTTTGACGACTTCCAGGTCGTCAGGATCGATGAATCTCCTGTGGTGACCAACGTCTACATCGTGCCGCCCGGACCTGACACGCCGCCGAGCGGCGTCGGCGAGCCCGGCGTTCCGCCGTTCGCGCCGGCGCTGATCAATGCGATCTTCGCGGCGACGGGAAAGCGTATTCGCTCGCTTCCGATCGGCAAGCAATTGGAAGCGTGAGCCGGAACACAAGCGGCCTCGGGCCGTTTCCATCGATCTGACAGGAGCGGATCGATGACCAACATCTCAAAGGCGCTCGCAGTCTCGCTGTCGAGCGCCTTTCTTTTGACGACCGCTGGTGCGTTCGCCCAGAGCAACACCGCCCCGCCAACCACGGCGACGCGCCCCACCGCGCCGGACCAGAACTCCCTGCCCAACGCAAACGCCCCGCCCGCCTCGACCAGCCAGACCACCGGGCAACGCAACCCTGATCCGAAGGTTCGGGATATGAACCAGAAGGAAAAGGACAAGGTCGAGCGCCAGGGCAAGTAGCGCTCCGAGTTTGGTGCACTGATGTTGCCACGCCGTCATGGCCGGGCTGGTCCCGGCCATCCACGACCTTTGTCTCAACACGAATAACGTGGATGCCCGGGACAAGCCCGGGCATGACGAGATCACGCAGCAAGGGCGTCATCACTTTAGCAAAAATGCGGCGGACGTTGCCGTCCGCCGCATTCGCCACCCCCGGCTGCTCCGCTTCTTCGATCCGCCCGCGGAGCTATTTCTTCAGCGCGAACACCCAGATGACGCCGCCCTGCGGGACGTTGGCTTCGATGCCAATGTTGTTGGTCGCAAGTGCATCCTGGATGCGCTGTGCGTCCACACCCCATCCCGACTGGATCGCGATGTACTGCGTGCCGTCGATCTCATAGGACACCGGCATGCCCATGATGCCGGAGTTGGTCTTCTGCTCCCACAACAATTCGCCGGTCTTGGCGTTGAAGGCGCGGAAGTTGCGGTCGTTGGTGCCGCCGACGAAGACGAGATCGCCTGCGGTCGCCGTCACCGATCCGAACAGCTGCGACTTCGGGAAGTTGTGCTGCCAGACCTTCTTGCCCGTCGCAGGATCCCAGGCCTGCAGCTCGCCGAAATGATCCGCGCCGGGCTTCGCCTTGAGGCCGATATCCTCCGGCTTGGTGCCGAGCCAGAGTTCGCCGGGCTTCAGCGCAACTTTCTCGCCGGTGAATCCGCCGCAGAAATTTTCGTTGGCGGGTACATAGACGAGGCCCGTCTTCTGGCTATAGGCCGCCGACGGCCAATCCTTGCCGCCCCAGAGCGATGGACAGAACTCCACGCGCTTGCCGATCACCGGCTTATGCGCGGGATCGACGATCGGCTTGCCGCTCTCCGGTTCGATGCCCTTCCAGACATCCGTGGAGACGAACGGCCAGCCGGCGACATAGTTGATCTTGGTCGGCGTGCGCTCGAGCACCCAGAAGATGGCGTCGCGTCCCGGATGGACGAGACTCTTGATGTTGCGGCCGTCGCGCTGCAGGTCGATCAGCATCGGCGCATCGACCTCATCCCAGTCCCAGGAATCGTTCTGGTGGTACTGATGATGGGTCTTGATCTTGCCGGTGTTGGGATCGAGCGCGAGCACCGAGGAGGTGTAGAGATTGTCGCCGGGATGGGTTTCGCCGGGCCATGGCGCGGCGTTGCCGACACCCCAGTAGATCGTCTTGGTCTCCTTGTCGTAATTGCCGGTCATCCAGGCCGAGCCGCCGCCGTTCTTCCAGTCCTCGCCCTGCCAGGTGTCGTGACCGGGCTCGCCTTCACCGGGGATGGTGAAGGTCCGCCACAGCTCCTTGCCGTCCTTGGCATCATAGGCGGCGACGTAGCCGCGCACGCCGAATTCGCCGCCGGAGCCGCCGACAATGACCTTGCCGTCGACGATCAGCGGCATCAGGGTCATGTACTGGCCCTTCTTGTAGTCCTGCACCTTGGTGTCCCACACCACCTTGCCGGTCTTGGCGTCGAGCGCGACGACGTGGTCGTCGGTGGTGGCGAGATAGAGCTTGTCCTCCCACAGGCCGACGCCGCGGCTGGTCGGATGCAGCTGGAACAGATCGTCGGGGAGCTGCCGCTTGTAGCGCCAGTATTCGTCGCCGGTCTTCGCGTTCAGCGCGATCACCTGCCCCATCGGGGTCGCCACGAACATTACGCCGTTGTTGACGATCGGCGGCGCCTCGTGGCCTTCGACGACGCCCGTAGCGAAGGTCCAAGCCGGCGTGAGGTTTTTCACGTTCGAGGCGTTGATCTGGTCGAGCGGACTGTAGCCTTGCCCGTCATACGTGCGTCGGTAGAGCATCCAGTTGCCGGGTTCCGGATTTTCCAGCCGTTGCGTGGTGACCGGAGAATAATTCTCGATCGGGCCTGATATGGCGGCAGTCGAGGCAAGACACGTGAAGGCGACGAAGCCGGACAGTAACCATTGCTTCCTGGACATGGACGTTCCCCTTTTCATCCGTTTGAATTCTTGTTGTGAATTCTTGTCGTTCGTCCCGTCCGCCCATCGGCGGATGCGGCCTCTCGTGACGCGGGCACGGCCCGCACCGTCCGTCATCCTGGCTGCGCGCCACCTACCTTTCCGATGAAATTGCCGGCGACGCTGAGCGAACCGTCAGCGAGTGCCAGCGGCAGCGCCGCAAGCCGTCGCGGGGCCGGCCCGAACACGACCTGCGCGCCCGCGCGGGGATCGTATTCGGAATTGTGGCACATGCACTTGAACACTTCCTTGTCGCCGACATCGCTCTTCACCCAGGCGGTGACGGGACAGCCCGCGTGCGAGCAGATCGCCGAATATGCGATGATGCCGTCGACGGCGCGCGCGCGGGTCTTCTCGTCGAGCTCGGCGGGATCGAGCTTGATGATCAGGATCTCGTTGAGACGCGAGGCGCTGCGCACCACAGACGTGTTGGGATCCTTCGGCCAGGCATGGACCGGCGGTCCGCCGGCCGGCACATCGGCCGCAGTGATGAGTTTCCCCTCCTTGTCGCCTTCGGAGAAGACCAGCACGTCACCCTTTTGCGGCCGTTCGTCGGAGCCGGGCGGATCTTCACCCGCGCGCGCCGGCGGCGAACAGCCGAGGCAAGCGGTGCTCGCAAGCGCGCCGAGCAGCAGCGTTCGCCGCGTCTGCTCGATGCCCGCGTCGACTTCGGGGTCCGTGGAATTCTCGGGGGATGCAGAATTGGTAGTGAACGATGAGCGTGACATGCACGCTAGCAGGCGCTGGAACTCTGCCGAAAACAAGGCGAAGAGTTGGCGCCGCAGTGCATCAATATGGCTTTGCTCGCTTTGATTGAGCGAGAGTGAACGCATTCAGGCGCGTTTTCGCAATTTCAACGTCATGCCGCGCGATTGGCATGATGATTTTGCAGATCAGGCCGATGCTGTTGGAATTGGTGCACCGCGATCTCAGTCGCAACGCGAAAGCGAAGCAAAGGAGCTGCGTATTTTGCAGGCAGGCCGATCGTCGTCAGGACCGGAGCACGTGACGCGGCGACGCGATACGGCCTGCGACTGTCGCCGACGCCATTTCGAAACTGTCGGCGATGCGCCGTGCCTTGTCGATGAAGAGCGCGGCCGCCGCCGGCGGGCAGACCTCGCGCGCAGTCTGCTCGAACAGGTCGAGCCAGCGATCGAAATGATCACCAACCAGGCTCAGCGGCAGATGCGCCCGCATCGGCGAGCCATGATAGCGGCCACTCATCAGGACGACCGACGACCAAAAATCCTTGAGCTTGGCGAGATGCTCATCCCAGTTCTGGACGATCGCAAAGACCGGACCGAGCCGTGCGTCCTCGCGCACGCGTCCGTAGAAGCGGGTGACGAGTTCTCCGATCATTTCCTCGGTGATCCCGGTGCGCTCGACCGCATCCTGGGTAAGCAGGTTCCGCCGCGCCGCCGCCGCCTCGCGCTCGGCTTTCAGTCGATCCGACATGTCCTTCGTTATCCGTTCCGATGTTCCCGCAAGCCGCCCCATTCGACATTGTCGGGCCAATTGCGCGCGGCTTCTTTGTCGCAGCGCAAATTGCGGGATCTGGCGGCGGACGCTGAGTGCCGCCGCCGATGCCTTCATCAGGCGCTATAGATGTAGAAGCCCTGCCCGGTCTTGCGGCCGAGATGGCCGGCATCGACCATTTCCTTGAGCAAGGGGGCCGGGCGGTATTTGGGGTCGTTGAAGCCTTTGTAAAAGACCTCCATCACCGAAAGCATGGTGTCGAGGCCGACGAGATCGGCCAGCGCCAGGGGCCCGATCGGATGGTTGCAGCCGAGCTTCATGCCGGCGTCGATCTCTTCCGCTGTCGCAATGCCTTCCTGGAGCGCGAAGATCGCTTCGTTGATCATCGGACAGAGGATGCGGTTGACGGCGAAGCCCGGGCTGTTCTTGGCCGTGATCGCCACCTTGCCGACGCGCTTGGCGAAATCCAGCGCCTTGGCGTGGGTGTCGTTGGAGGTCTGCAGGCCGCGGATGAGCTCGAGCAGCGCCATCACCGGCACGGGGTTGAAGAAGTGCATGCCGATGAACCGGTCGGGACGATCGGTCGCCGCGGCGAGCTTGGTGATCGAGATCGAGGAGGTGTTGGTCGCGACCAGCGTGCGCGGCGACAGCGTCGCGCAAAGATCCTTCAGGATCTTGACCTTGAGCTCCTCGTTCTCGGTCGCTGCCTCGATGACGAGGTCGCAATCCGACAGCTTCGACCGGTCGGTTGTGCCGGTGATGCGCTTGAGCGTCGCCTCACGATCGGCAGCCGACATCTTGTCCTTCTTGACCAGCCGCTCGAGGCTGCCGCCGACGGTCGAAAGTCCGCGGTTCACTGCAGCGTCGGAAATATCGACCATCACGACCGAAAGCCCGGCCGCCGCGCAGACCTGCGCGATGCCGTTCCCCATGGTCCCTGCCCCGATGATGCCAACGGTTTGGATCATTACGTCACATCCTTCATTCTTTGGGGGGCCAGGACGGCCCAGCCCCGTTGTTCCTGCACCAGGGTCTAGCACCCCCACCGGGCGGGTGCGACCTGATCGTGCCCCTTCCATAAAGCATCCGAGGCGGGAATAAAGCGCCAAGCGCTGAACGGCGGCGACCGACCGTCAAATCGAGATTGGGGTAGACCCAGCACAATCCCGATTGACAGCCACTCATTATTTCCATAATCGTTGAAATATGGAAACGAAAGATGCCGTCGCGGCGCTCGCAGCGCTTGCACAGGACAACCGTCTCGAGGTCTTCCGCCTGCTGGTGCAGGCCGGCCCCAACGGCATGACTGCCGGCGCGGTCGCCGAAACGCTGGATCTCGCCCCCAACACGCTGACCTTCCATTTCGACCGGCTGCGGACGGCCGGACTCGTGACCGTCCGGCGCGAGGGACGCTCGATGATCTATGCGGCGCGGTTCGAAACCATGAACGCGCTCGTCGGTTTCCTGACCGAGAACTGCTGCGGCGGCGTGTCGTGCGCTCCGGCCACGCCTTCGAAACCCGCGCGAAAGCGCAGCAAAGTGCCAGCCTGAAAGGACCGACCATGAAGCGCCTGCACGTTCACGTGTCCGTCGAGGATCTCTCCCACTCGATCGGGTTCTACTCGGCCTTGTTCGCCAGCGAGCCCTCGGTCGTGAAATCCGACTATGCCAAATGGATGCTGGAAGACCCTCGCGTGAATTTTGCGATCTCGACCCGTGGCCGCGCGGCCGGCCTTGACCATCTCGGCATCCAGGTCGAGACCGGCGAGGAACTCCAGGAAGTCTACGCGCGACTGCGCCAGGCCGGCGGCAACGTGGTCGAGCAAGGGCAGACCACCTGCTGCTATGCCAAGTCGGAAAAATCCTGGATAGACGATCCGGCCGGCATCGCCTGGGAAACCTTCTACACCACGGGCGAGAGCACCGATTACGGCGACGGCAGCGGCGAGAACCGGGCGCGGGTCGCTCACGCAAAGCAGGAGCAGCAATCGGCCTGCTGCGCGCCGCAGGCAGCACCCACGCCGTCGCAGGCGTGCTGCTGAGCACGAGGACTCCACCATGGATGCGATCATCTATCACAATCCCGATTGCGGCACCTCGCGCAACACGCTGGCGATGATCCGGAACGCCGGCATCGAGCCGCACGTGATCGAATATCTAAAGACGCCGCCATCGCGGGCGCTGTTGCAGCAGCTCATCGCGCGCATGGGAATTTCGGTGCGCGACGCCGTTCGCGAGAAGGCGGCGCCCTATGCGGAGCTCGGGCTCGACAACGCGACACTGACCGACGATCAGCTGCTCGACGCCATGATGGCGCATCCAATCCTGATCAACAGGCCGATCGTGGTGACGCCAAACGGCGTCAGGCTCTGCCGTCCCTCCGAACGGGTGCTCGATCTGCTGCCGGCGCAACAGGGCGAATTCGTCAAGGAAGACGGCGAGCGCGTCAGGCTCGATAGCGGCGCCTGATGCCGGGCCTGGGACAGCGTGCCTTCGCCGAATCGCTTGGGACGGCGTTCCTGCTCGCCGCCGTCGTCGGCTCGGGGATCATGGCGCAAAAGCTCGCCGGCGGAAACGTCGCGCTGGCACTGCTGTGCAATACGATTGCCACGGGCGCAATCCTCGTCGTGCTGATCCTGATGCTCGCTCCGATCTCGGGAGCGCATTTCAATCCAGCGGTGACGCTGGCCCTGGCTTTGCGCGGCGAAACGTCATGGACGGACGCCGCGATCTATCTTGTCGCTCAGTTAGCCGGTGGCATCGCCGGGGTTGAGATCGCACATCTGATGTTCGAGCTTCCAATCCTCCAGCGTTCGCTCACGGAACGCGCCGGCGCCGGACAATGGCTGGCCGAGGCCGTGGCGACCTTTGGCCTGCTGTCGACGATCCTTGGCGTCCGGTATCGGACACCCGCCGCGGTTCCTTACGCCGTCGGCCTCTATATTACTTCGGCTTATTGGTTCACGTCATCCACGTCGTTCGCCAATCCTGCGGTCACCATCGCCCGCGCGCTGTCTGATACGTTCGCGGGTATCGCCCCGCGGGACGTGCCAGGCTTCATCGCCGCTCAATTCGTCGGGGCAGTTCTTGCCGTTGTGCTGGCGCGCTGGCTTTGGAGCCGAGCCTCTGTAAAGGCGAACGCCGCCCAGATTGCGTCGGGAAAGCCTGCATAACGCGGCACTTGACGGTTATTTTCCGCTAAATCGCCTGTCCAAATCGTCTCGCCCGAGTATTCTGTCGATGTCAAAAAGACTCGCAGAGACCAACCCGTGATGCGATTGCGCGACATCGACGATCCCGAGGCATCCTGCCCGACGCGGAAGCGCCCGGCCGGATGAACGATTTCGCACGATCCACCGGTGCCGCCTTCACGCTGATCGGCGAAGCCGACGCCGAACTGCTCGGCATCGTCGCCTTGTCGGTGCGGGTCAGCCTGACCGCGAGCATCATCGCGCTGCTGATCGGTGCACCATTCGGGGCCCTGCTTGCGATCACGCGCTTCCGCGGACGTCAAATCATCATCATCCTGACCAATGCCTTGCTGGGCCTTCCGCCGGTCGTGGTCGGGCTCGCGCTTTATCTTCTTCTGTCGCGGTCCGGCCCGCTCGGGGCGGGAGGACTATTGTTCACACCGACGGCCATGGTGATCGCGCAGACGCTGCTCGCGACACCGATCGTGGTGGCGCTGGTGCACCGTCCGGCCAGCCTGCTGTGGGCGGAGTATGGCGATCTGGCGCGGATCGACGGACTGTCCACCCTGCGCAGCATGGCACTGCTGTTCGCGCTGGGACGGACCTCGCTGTTGACGGCCTTTCTCGCGGCTTTCGGCCGCGCCATCGCGGAAGTCGGCGCCATCATCATCGTCGGCGGCAACATCCGCGGCTTTACGCGCACGATGACAACCGCGATCGCGCTGGAGACCAGCAAGGGCGACCTGCCGCTGGCGCTGGGGCTCGGGCTGATCCTGCTCGCGCTCAGCGTCGCGGTGTCGACCATTGCGTTCCTGCTAGTGGGACGCGTTGGGGAAAAATAGCTGCTCGCCGCCCACCTTGTAGCCTGCGATCGCATCCTGCCCCTTCGATGAGATGAGCCAGTCGATGAAAGCCTGCCCGTCCTTCGCCTTCACGTTCGGATGCTTTGCCGGATTCACCAGCATGACGCCATACTGGTTGAACAGCCGCTTGTCGCCCTCGGTCAGGATGGCAAGTTCGCCCCTGTTCTTGAACGAGAGCCAAGTGCCGCGGTCCGACAGAAGATAGGCATTCGACGACGAGGCCATGTTCAGCGCCGGTCCCATGCCCTGGCCGATCTCCCGATACCAGCCGTCCTTGCCCGCTGCGATATCGACACCCGCTTCCTTCCACAATCGCAGCTCGGCCGCGTGGGTGCCGGATTTGTCGCCGCGCGAGATGAACGGCGCTTTCGCAGCCGCAATCTTGCGCAGCGCATCAGTGACCTCCTTGCCGCCGGAGATTTTCGCCGGATCGCTCTTGGGACCGACAATGACGAAGTCGTTGTACATGACGTCGAAGCGCTTGACGCCCTGGCCTTCGGCCATGAACTTGTCCTCGGCATCCCTATCATGAACGAACACCACGTCGGCATCGCCGCGCCGCCCGATGTCAAGCGCCTGGCCGGTGCCGACGGCAACGACCTTCACCTCGATGCCCTCGGCCTTCGAGAACAGCGGCAGCAGATAGCCGAACAGCCCCGACTGTTCCGTCGACGTCGTCGAGGCCACGGTGATGGTGCGATCCTGCGCGAACGCGATGGTGGACCAGAGCAGAAGCGCTCCGATGGCAGCAATCCTTCTCATACGTCCTCCCTAAACGAATGATGAGGGGCCTGAATAGCCGCTGGCGATGAAAACGGGAACCCCGACTTCGGCCGCAAAGAGTTGAAGCGGTGGTGATAGATCGGCAGGAACGTCGTTGGTGGAGGCGGATTGTCCGGGATGTTAAGTCAAGGAGAATCCAATGAAGAAGATCATTCTGGCATCCGCGTGCATCATGGCCCTGGCGACCGGTAGCGCCTTCGCGCAGACACAACCCGCTCCTGGCGCATCCAGTCAGGGCGAGGTTGGTCCCTCATCGCGGGGGCCCGCGACCAAAGGCATGACGACGGGCCGCGCATCGAACATGCAGAACGAGGCCAGCGACAGCAAGGGCGCACAGTCGCCATCCGCAGGTGGCACCAATACGAATAACATGGGCAACCAGGCCGGCGGCGGCGCGGGTTCTGGCGGCGGTGCCGGCTCCGGCGGGAAATAGCGCGATGACGTTGCAGCTGCGCGCAGCTTGAAGATTTCTGGGGGCTCGCTGCCAAGCGCGAGCCCCCGCTCATGTCGATCGCTAACCACCGCTATTCGCACGTTTGGCGTCCGCTTCGGAATTTGCTCTTGTTAGCTGGGCCGTCACCAGACGATCGCGCCAACGCGCACGATGGTGGCGGATGTTCTGCAATTGGTCCCACCTAGATTGACATCGGTGTGACGGCCGGGGCAGTTTTTCACATTGCTGACGAATCAGCGATTGCCTCACGCCGAGTACCTCTTGGACAACTCCCAGTGCTTTCGAGACTGATATCGTTGCTGCGCCGCATCCCTGCGGTGAAATGGGCGTTCACCCGGCTTCGGCCCCTGCCGCACAGCGGCAGTGTCGACGTCGCACCGAGTGCCGCAAGCGACTCACCCGCCGTCACCTCCGACATTGCAGAAGCAGCTCCGTCTCTCGACACCGGTCTCAGCACCGCTCCGCGCTGCAGCGATGCCGAGATCGCGGTCGCGACTCCGGTCGCAGGGAATGATACCGTCATCGCGGAAAGCTCGTCGGCAGCGCCAATCGATGTCGACGTCAGCGACCATCCAACCCTGGAGATGCCGGTAGACGTCGAACCGGTCGTCGTCGAAGAGGTTGCGCTCTCGTCGGCCGAGAGCGAGCCGGTTGATGTTCCTGAAGTCATCAGCAACGATCCGCCCGCAGAACTCTCGGCGAACCCTGAACCCGCCGTCGTGAAAGAGGCAGCGGTCGCAACCGTCGCCGTCGAGGTCGAGCCGGTTGATATTCCTGAGCCCCTCATCAGCAGCAATCCAACTTGCGAACTCCAGGCCAACGTCGGCCCCATCGCGGAGGAGGCGCCGGTCGCGGCCGCCGAGGTCGCGATTGCCGCGGCTGACGCACCCGTTCTCATCGTCCACGATGACACTTCCACCGACCTCCCAGGGGACGTTGAGCTGGCCGTCGCAGACGACTCGCGTGTCGCGCTTGCCGAGAGCGAAGTCTCGGCGGAGGATATTGCCGAGAGCGGCATCGACAGGGCTCCGTCTCCCAGTGTCGCCGTAGAGATCGAGCCCGGCTTCGCTGGCGATTCCGCGCTTGTCGCAACGATCGTCGCAGCGGACGCTTCCACCAACACACCGAGCGTCGTCACGGATGTCGCGCCGGAGCCGATCCTCGAGTCTCCCGCTGCGAAGAAACCCAGCACGCGGAAGCCTCGGCCAAAGCTCGCAGAGCCTACCGACCGCGCCGCGCTGATCCGGCAGCGCTGGGCCGAGACCGGGATCAGGATGTGGAATCCGCGCCTGCACGGCACCGGCGACGCCACGCTCAACATCCAGGGCAGTGTCGGACTGCTGCCGCCCGCGCCCGGCGAGACGATGCCGCGCTACGACAAGCTGGAATTCAGGATGCTCGGCGGGCAGATCGTCTGCGAGGGTGTCATCGTCGAGGCGCCTGCGCATGCGAGCCAGCGCAGTTTCACCCGGCTCGCCGAGCCTGGGAAACACGACCGCGCCCGCGAGCCGGTGCGGGAGCGCCAGGCCGCCCTCGCCTGATCCTTTCTTCTGCGGCCACCCGTGCGATGTGCTAGGTTGATGTCCCGACATGGGAGATCGCATATGCGCGCAAGGTCATTGTCTCTGATCCTGATCGCCGCCTTCTGCATCTCGCAGCCCGCTCTGGCCGCGGACAAACGGCCACGTCATGCGGCTGCTCCTGCCACCGATCCGGCCGCGCCTTACAATGCCGATCGGCTCTCTTCCTCACGCGGCGAGACAATCCTCAACACGCCCGGCCAGACCACCGTGTTGACGCGGCAGGTCCTCGACGACATGAACGCGACGAGCCTTCGGGACGCCATGCGCTCGACCGCCGGCGTGACGATCGGGCGCTAGGCGTCTCGCACCGCTTTCGGCCGACCCGCGTTGTTCCCACGCGGCACATCGATATTTCCAGGCACGAAGCAGTTGCCCGCAGCGCCGGCCACGACGTAACTTGCACAACCTGAAGGCGATGGGCTGCGGCATTTCGCTGGATGATTTCGGCACCGGCTATTCCTCACTGAGCCACGTGCACCGGCTGCCGCTCGACAAGATCAAGGTCGACCGCAGCTTCGTCGCCGACATCAACGACAATCCCGTGAGCTACAAGATCATCAAGTCGCTCACGGGCCTGTGCGACGACATGGAGATCGCCTGTGTTGCCGAGGGCGTCGAGACTCGTGCTCAGCTCGACACCCTGCGCCGCCTGGGGTGTGACTTCATCCAGGGCTATTATTTCGCAAAGCCCATGCCGGCCGACGCGATCGGCGACTATCTCGCCAAGGAACAGCTGCGCCTCGACGGCGCCGACGCCAAGGTCGTGGCCTGAGGCGCGGCTACTCCGCCAAGCTCGGCAGATCGAGACCCTTGTCACGGGCGCAGTCGATCGCAATGTCATAACCCGCGTCGGCATGGCGCATCACGCCGCTGCCGGGATCGTTCCAGAGCACGCGTTCGATGCGTTTTGCGGCTTCCGGCGTGCCATCGGCGACGATCACCATGCCGGCGTGCTGCGAATAGCCGATGCCGACGCCACCGCCATGGTGTAGCGAGACCCAGGTCGCACCGCTGGCGCAATTGAGCAGCGCGTTGAGCAAGGGCCAGTCGGATACCGCGTCCGATCCGTCCTTCATCGCCTCGGTCTCGCGGTTGGGGCTTGCCACCGAGCCGCTGTCGAGATGATCGCGGCCGATGACGATCGGCGATTTCAATTCGCCGCGCGCCACCATCTCGTTGAAGGCAAGGCCCAGGCGATGGCGATCACCAAGGCCGACCCAGCAGATCCGCGCCGGCAGGCCCTGGAACTTGATGCGCGCCTTGGCCATGTCGAGCCAATTGTGCAGATGCTTGTCGTCAGGCATCAGCTCCTTGACTTTGGCGTCGGTCTTGAAGATGTCCTCGGGATCGCCCGAGAGCGCGGCCCAGCGGAACGGCCCGACGCCGCGGCAGAACAGCGGACGAATATAGGCCGGAACGAAGCCCGGGAAATCGAAGGCGTTCTTCAGGCCCATATCCTGCGCCATCTGCCGGATGTTGTTGCCGTAGTCGAGCGTCGGAATGCCCTGCGCGTGGAAATCCAGCATGGCCTTCACGTGCTCGACCATCGACGTCTTCGAGGCACGCTCGACCGACTTCGGGTCGGATGCGCGCTTGGCTTCCCATTCGGCCAGCGTCCAGCCCTTGGGCAGATAACCGTTGATCGGATCGTGCGCGCTGGTCTGGTCGGTGACGACGTCGGGCTTCACGCCGCGGCGCACCAGTTCCGGGAAGATCTCGGCGGCATTGCCGAGCAGGCCGACCGAGACCGCCTTCTTCGTCTTCGCGGCCTCTTCCATGATGGCGAGCGCTTCGTCGAGGGTTGCGGCCTGCCGATCGAGATAGCCGGTGCGTAAGCGCATCTCGATGCGGCTCGGCTGGCATTCGACCGCGAGCATCGAAGCACCGGCCATGGTCGCAGCCAGCGGCTGCGCGCCGCCCATGCCGCCGAGGCCGGCGGTGAGAATCCATTTGCCGGCGAGGCTGCCGCCATAATGGCGACGACCGACCTCGACGAAGGTTTCGTAAGTACCCTGCACGATGCCCTGGCTGCCGATATAGATCCAGGAGCCTGCAGTCATCTGGCCGTACATCATCAGGCCCTTCCGATCGAGCTCGTTGAAATGATCGAGCGTCGCCCAGTGCGGCACGATGTTGGAGTTCGCGATCAAGACACGCGGCGCGTCGGCATGGGTGCGGAAGACACCGACCGGTTTTCCGGATTGGATCAGCAAGGTCTGGTCGTTTTCGAGCTTGCGTAAGGCCGCCGTGATCTGGTCGAAGCTCTCCCAGTCGCGCGCGGCGCGGCCGATGCCGCCATAGACGACGAGCTCGCTCGGCCGCTCCGCCACATCGGGATCGAGATTGTTCATCAGCATGCGCAAGGGCGCTTCCGTCAGCCAGCTCTTGGCGCTGATCTCGCTGCCGCGGGGCGCGCGGATGGTACGGTCATTGTCCAGTCGGCGGTTCATGCGGACCTCTTAGTCAAGTCTCGGAAACGGATCGGATGGAAGTGCGGTGATCGCGATCGCCGGCAGCGCGTCGGCCTCGATCAGTTCAGCTGCCTTGGCGAGATCGCCGGCCATGTAGCGGTCGGCACCGAGTGCTGGCACTTGCTCACGAAGCGCGGCAATGACGGCAACGAGCGGCGCGCTGGTCGCATGCGGCGCGCGCAGTGTGATGCCTTGGGCGGCGACCAGAAGCTCGATGCCGAGTATGGCAGCGAGATTGTCGGCCATGTCGGACAGGCGTCGCGCCGCATGCGCGGCCATCGAGACGTGATCTTCCTGGTTCGCACTGGTCGGGGTCGAATCGATCGAGCAGGCGAGCGCGCGCTGCTTGTTCTCGGCATAGAGCGCGGCCGCCGTGACCTCAGCGATCATGAAGCCGGAATTGAGGCCGGGGTCGGGCGTCAGGAACGGCGGCAAGCCGAAATTGAGCGCGGGGTCGACCAGCGTCGCGATGCGCCGCTCGCTGATCGCGCCGATCTCCGATAGCGCCAGCGCAATCGCGTCGGCGGCAAAGGCCACCGGCTCGGCGTGGAAATTGCCGCCGGAGACGATCTCGCCCGTCTCGACCAGCACCAGCGGATTGTCGGTGACGGCGTTGGCCTCGATGATCAGCGTGCGCGCCGCCTGTGTGATCAGGTCGAGCGCCGCGCCCGCGACCTGCGGCTGGCAACGCAGGCAATAGGGGTCCTGCACGCGCTCGTCGCCTTCGAGATGCGACAGGCGGATGTCGCTGCCGTCGAGCAGCGCCGTCAATGTCGCCGCCGCGGCGATCTGCCCGGCATGACCGCGTAGCGCCTGGATTTCAGGGCGGAACGGCGCTGTCGAGGCCATCGCGGCATCCACCGACAATGCGCCGGTCACGAGCGCTGCGCGGGCCAGGCGAAACGCGCGCAGCACGCCGGAGATCGCGTAGGCCGTCGACAATTGCGTGCCGTTGATCAGCGCGAGGCCCTCTTTGGGGCCAAGCGTCAGCGGCGCGAGACCGGCGGCCTTTAGTGCCTCGGCGCCAGATACGGTTTTCCCGTCAATGATGGCCTGCCCCTCGCCGATCATCACTGCCGTCATATGCGCGAGCGGTGCAAGATCGCCGGAGGCGCCCACGGAGCCCTGCTGCGGCACCAGCGGATAGACACCCCGCGCCAGCATTGCCTGCAGTTGCTCGATCACCTCGCAGCGCACGCCAGAGGCGCCGCGCCCGAGCGAGACGATCTTCAGCGCCATCATCAGCCGCACGATCGGTTCCGGTGTCGCCGGGCCGACGCCGCAGCAGTGCGAGACAATCAGGTTGCGCTGGAGCAGCGCAGTCTGGTCCGGCGGAATGCGCTTCGACGCAAGCTTCCCGAAGCCGGTGTTGATGCCATAGACTGGGACATCCGCGCGCGCGGCTCTTGCGACGATCTCCGCCGCGGCTTCGACGCGCGGCCAGAATGAGGGATCGAGCACGACGGGCGCACCATCGAGCACGCCGGCGAGATCATCGAGACTGACCGTCCCCGGTCTGACGACGATCGCTGTGTCCTGCTCCGTCACTGCCCCCTCCATATCCGCTCGTGCAGCGGATTGAAGCCGATGCGGTAGACCAACTCGGCCGGCCGCTCGATGTCCCAGATCGCGAGGTCGCACCATTTGACGGCCTCTAACGTGCCGGTCTCATCCAGCACATCAAGCGCCCGCGCCCCCTCGCGCGTCACGCCGGCAAGGCATTCGGCCACCGTCATCCGGAACAGGGTGGCCCCCATGTTCATCGTGAGCAGCAGCGAGGTCAGCGGCGAGCTGCCGGGATTGCAGTCGGTCGCCAGCGCCATGTGCACGCCAAGCCTGCGAAACGTCTCGACCGGCGGCTTTTGCGTCTCTCGGATGAAGTAGAAGGCGCCGGGCAGCAGCACCGCCACCGTTCCGGCCTTCGCCATCGCGACGGCGCCGGCTTCGTCGGTGTGCTCGAGATGATCGGCCGAGAGCGCCGAGAATTTCGCGGCAAGCGCGGCACCACCGAGATTCGAGAGCTGGTCGGCATGGAGCTTGACTGGAAGTCCAAGCCCCCTCGCCGTCTCGAACACCCGCGCGGTCTGCTCGGCGGAGAACGCGATTCCCTCCATGAAGGCATCGACGGCGTCGGCAAGGCCTGCCTTAGCGACCGCGGGCAGCATCTCCTTGCACACGAGATCGATGTAACGATCCTTGTTGCCCTCCGCCTCCGGCGGCAGTGCATGCGCGCCGAGGAAGGAGGTGCGGATCGCAACCGGCCGATGGCCACTGAGGCTGCGCGCGCCGGCAAGCTGACGCATCTCGGTTTCGGCATCGAGGCCGTAGCCGGACTTGATCTCGACCGTGGTTGCGCCCTCCGCGATCAACGCATCGAGCCGCGGCAGCGCGCCTGCGACGAGCTCGGCCTCGCTCGCCTTCCGCGTCGCAGCCACCGTCGAGACGATGCCGCCGCCGGCGCGCGCGATCTCCTCGTAGCTCGCCCCCTTCAGGCGCAGCTCGAACTCGTGCGCGCGGTTGCCCCCATAGACCAGATGGGTATGGCAATCGACGAGGCCGGGCGTGATCCAGCGTCCCTCGCAATCGATCCTCTCGGGCGCATCAGCATCCGACGGAAAATCGGTCTGCGCATCCGCATAGACGATACGGCCGCCGCGCGCGGCGATTACGCCCCGCTCGATCTCGCCAAGGTCAGGACGGTCAGCCCGCATCGTGGCGAGCCGGGCATTGTGCCAGATCCGGTCGAAGCGCTCTGCCATGCAACGGCCCCTTCGTGGGATGCTTGACTTATATGTCTAGACATATAATCGTGGGGCGGTTCTGTCCAGCCGGCGTGTAATCATGACCCGACTGCATTTCGCCTCCGCGCTCCTGCCCTCGGGCTGGGCCAATGACGTGCAGGTGGTCATCACCGCCGGCGCGATCGCGGCGGTGACGCCGAATGTGGCGCCGGCCGCCGGCGACGAGCGCCACGCAATCGCGCTTCCGGGATTGGCGAGCCTGCACAGCCACGCGTTCCAGCGCGGCATGGCGGGCCTCGCCGAGTTGCGCGGCGGCAGCACCGATACCTTCTGGACCTGGCGCGAGACGATGTATCGCTTCGCGCTGGCGATGACGCCGGATGACGTTACAGCCGTCGCGACGCTGCTCTATGTCGAGATGTTGGAGCAGGGTTTTACCCGCGTCGGCGAATTCCACTATCTTCATCATGATCGCGACGGCTCGCCCTACGCTGATCTCGGCGAGATGGCCGCGCGCATCGCACAGGCTGCCGAGGCATCAGGCATTGGCCTGACACTGCTGCCAAGTTTTTATGCGCATGGCTCCTTCGGCGGCGCAGCGCCGCATGCCGGCCAGCGCCGCTTCATCTGCTCGGTCGATCAGTTCGCCGCTCTGATGGCCGCATCACGCAAGGCCATCGCAACATTGCCGGGCGCCAATATCGGCATCGCGCCGCACAGTTTGCGCGCGGTGACGCCGGACGAACTCGCCGCGATCATTCCGCTGGCCGATGGCGGGCCGGCACACATTCATGCCGCCGAACAGGTGAAGGAAGTCGAGGATTGCCTGGCATGGTCGAGCCGGCGGCCGGTGCAATGGCTGCTGGAGCACGCGCCCGTCGATCAACGCTGGTGCCTCATCCACGCCACCCATACGACGGATGAGGAAGTCACCGCATTCGCCAAGACCGGCGCGGTCGCGGGTCTCTGCCCCATCACGGAAGCGAGCCTCGGCGACGGCATCTTTCCGGCGCGCGAATTTCTCGCCGCCGGCGGCACGTTCGGCGTGGGCACAGATTCCAATGTGCTGATCGGCGTCGCCGACGAGTTGCGCCAGCTCGAATACGGTCAGCGTCTCAAGCATCGTCAGCGTAACGTACTCTCCAGCGGTGCGGGGCGCTCGACCGGACGCACGCTGTTCGATCATGCGCTTGCAGGCGGCGCGCAAGCGCTGGCGCAGCCGATAGTCGGCCTCGCGCCGGGTGCGCGCGCTGATATCGTCACGCTCGACACGGCACATCCGTCGCTGGCGGGACGCGCACGCGACGCCATCATCGACGGCTGGATCTTTGCGGCCGGTGGCGGCGCGATCGATTGCGTTTGGGCCGGCGGCGCCAAGGTCGTCGAGAATGGCCGGCACAAGCTGCGCCAAGCCGCACGCGAGCGCTTCAACGCCTCCATCCGGAGACTCGTCGCATGAGCCTCGCGACCGGTGCGACCGACAAGCCGACGCTCTACAAGCGAATCCGCGCCGATATCGAAAAGCGCATTTTGACCGGCGAATGGCCGCCCGGACATCGCATCCCCTTCGAGCACGAGCTGGTCGCGCGTTACGGCTGCTCGCGCATGACGGTGAACAAGGCGCTGTCGGAGCTGGCGCAAGCCGACCTGATCGAGCGGCGGCGGCGCGCCGGCTCCTTCGTGCGCCGGCCGCAGCACCAGTCCGCCGTGCTCAAGATCGCCGACATCCGCGCCGAAATCATCGCGCTCGGCCGCGCTTACGGCTACGAGCTGATCGGCCGCAAGTTGCGCACGGCGACCGCCGCCGACCGCGACCGCCTGGGCGTCAAGAAGGCCGGCAAGGTGGTCGCGATCGCCTGCCGGCACAGCGCCGACAACGTGCCCTTCGCCGTCGAGGACAGGCTGATCGATCTGTCGTCCGTGCCGAATGCTGCGACCGCGGATTTTTCGCGCGAGCCGCCCGGCTCGTGGCTGCTCCATCATGTCCCATGGACGGAGGCCGAGCATACCATCAGCGCCATCGTTGCGGATGATCGCGCGGCGAAGGCGCTCGACATCGCAATCGGCGCGCCCTGCCTCGTGATCGACCGCTATACCTGGCGCAGCGCGCGCACGATCACCGCGGTGCGCCTGCTCTATCCCGGGGACTCTCACCGCCTTGTCGCCCGATTCAAGGGAGGCTGAGAGAACATGTCGGCACAGTTCGTGCAATGCTTCGGGCAACGGTCCAAATGGACCGACAAGGATCAACAGGACGTCAATCCATCGATCGGCAAGAGGACGACAATCATGCGTAGTTCGAAAGTATTTGTGACAATCATTGCCCTCGCGACCGCCACTCCGGTGCTCGCCGACGACGTCAAGGTCGGCATCGGCATCTCCGGATGGACCGGCTTCGCGCCGCTGACGCTGGCGAAGGAGGCCGGCATCTTCAAGAAGAACGGCCTCGACGTCACCATCAAGAAGATCCCGCAGAAGGACCGTCACCTCGCGATCGCCTCCGGCGACGTCCAGTGCGCGGCAACGACCGTCGAGACATGGATCTCATGGAACGCCAACGGCGTTGCGACCAAGCAGATCTTCCAGCTCGACAAGAGCTACGGCGCCGACGGCATGGCCGTGCGCAACGATCTGGCTTCGATCAAGGATCTGAAGGGCAAGACCGTCGCGGCCTCCGCGCCCGGCACCTCGCCCTATTTCGCGCTGGCCTGGATGCTCAAGAAGAACGGTCTGTCGGTGAAGGACGTCACCGTCGTCAACCTCGAGCCGGCTGCGGCTGCGCAGGCCTTCGTCTCCGGCCAGAACGATGCCGCGATGACGTATGAACCGTATCTTTCGACTGTTCGCGCCGCGCCCGACAAGGGCAAGATCATCGCAACCACGCTCGACTACCCGATGGTCATGGACACGTTCGGCTGCACGCCGAAGTTCCTCACCGAGAACCCGAAGGCCGCCAAGGCACTTGCCGACAGCTATTTCGAGGCGCTCGACATGATCGCCAAGGATCAGGCAAAGGCCTACGAGATCATGGGCGCCGACGTGAAGCAGTCCGGCGAGCAGTTCGGCAACTCGGCGAAATATCTGCGTTGGCAGGACAAGGCGGCGAACCAGAAGTTCTTCGCCGGCGATTTCCTGACCTTCAACAAGGAGGCCGCCGAGCTCCTACTCGAGATCGGCATCATCAAGACCGCGCCGAAGGTCGAAGACCTCTTCGACGCGAGCTACATCAAGTAACTTCTGCAAGTGGCCGGTTCCGCCAAGAGGCGGAGCCGGCGCATGATCGACTATTCGGATAGACAGTTTGATGCGTCCCCTGGATCCCGTGACATCGAAGCAACGCATGGCGTACGGCCTTGCATTCTTCATGCTGTTCGTTGCCCTCTGGTCCTGGGCGACGCTCGGCGGCCATGTGTCGAAGACATTCCTCGCAAACCCGCTGACCATGCTGCAGGAAGGTTACGACCTGCTGACGAAGCAGGGCTTCGTCTACGACATCGGCATGACGATCTGGCGCGTCGTCGGCGGCTTTGCCCTCGCGGCAATCATCGCTGTGCCGCTCGGCGTGCTGATGGGTGCATACAAGCCGGTCGAAGCTTTCCTCGAACCGTTCGTCTCCTTCGCGCGCTATCTGCCTGCGTCCGCCTTTATTCCGCTCCTGATCCTCTGGGCCGGCATCGGCGAATTGCAGAAACTGCTCGTCATCTTCATCGGATCGGTGTTCCAGGTCATCCTGATGGTTGCCGTGAACGTCGGCGCGACCCGGCGTGATCTGGTGGAGGCGGCCTATACACTCGGAGCCAGCGACCGCGGCATCATCCGCCGCGTGCTGCTGCCCTCCTCCGCGCCGGAGATCGCAGAAATTTTGCGGCTGGTGCTCGGCTGGGCCTGGACCTATGTCATCGTCGCCGAGCTGATCGGCTCGTCCTCGGGCATCGGCCACATGATCACCGACAGCCAGGCGCTGCTCAACACCGGCCAGATCATCTTCGGCATCATCGTGATCGGACTGATCGGCCTCCTGTCGGACTTCATGTTCAAGGCGTTCAACGCCTGGCTGTTTCCGTGGAGGCTCGCATGACGATCCTCAAGATCGAGCAGGTCTCGCGCACCTTTCCCGCGCGCCATGGCAATGCGCCGACCAGGGCGCTGGAGCCGACCGATCTCGTCATCGGCAACAACGACTTCGTCACCATCCTCGGCCCGTCCGGCTGCGGCAAGTCCACGCTGCTCCGTATCGTCGCCGGCCTCGATCGCCCCACCAGCGGACGTGTCACGCTCGATGGGCGCGAAGTGACCGGCCCGGGCGCCGATCGCGGCATGGTGTTCCAGTCCTACACCCTGTTTCCCTGGCTGACCGTACGCGAGAACATCGCCTTCGGCCTGCGCGAGCGCGGCGTGTCGCAAGACGAGCGGAACAGGATCGCCGATGCTTTCATCCGCCAGGTCGGACTGTCCGGCTTCGAGAACCACTGGCCCAAGCAGCTCTCCGGCGGCATGCAGCAGCGCACGGCGATCGCCCGCGCGCTCGCCAACGATCCGAAAATCCTGCTGCTCGACGAGCCCTTCGGCGCGCTGGACAACCAGACCCGCGCCTTGATGCAGGAGATGCTGCTCGGGATCTGGGAGCGCGACCAGAAGACCGTGCTGTTCGTGACCCACGACATCGAGGAAGCGATCTTCCTCGGCAGCCGCGTTATCGTCATGAGCGCGCGCCCCGGCCGCATCAAGGCCGAGATCCATGTGGACCTGCCGCATCCGCGTTCCTACAAGATCAAGACCACGCCGGAATTCGTCCAGCTCAAGGAGCGGCTGGTCGAGGAGATCCGCACCGAGGCGCTGAAAGTTGCCGAACATGCCTGACACCCCGCCCCGCGCCGACGGGAAGCGCGTCCTCGCCGACCTCAACGCGCTGCGCGCCATCGGCGCCTACAAGACCGGCGTGCACAAGCCGACCTTCTCCGAGCCGCACAAGCAATCGCTGGACTGGTTGGTGCGGAAGCTGCCCGACGCCGGCCTCTCCGCCACGATCGACGGCATTGGCAATGTCTTCGGTACCAGCGCAAAGCCGGGACCGAAGCTGCTGGCGGGATCGCATCTGGAAAGCCAGAATTACGCCGGCTGGCTCGACGGTCCGCTCGGCGTCGTCTATGCGCTCGAAGCCGCGCGCGTCCTCAATGCTGATCCCTCGTTCAAGGGCGCGGTCGAGGTCGCCGCCTGGTGCGACGAGGAAGGACATTTCGGGCACTTTCTCGGCTCGCGCTCCTATGTCGGCCAAGTGACCGAGGCCGACGTCGATGCTGCCCGCGACCGCACCAGCGGCCGCACCATGCGCGATGCACTCGCCGAGATGGGGCTCTCGGGGCGCCCGCGCATCACCGCCCCGCCGAGCCGGCACGTCGGGTATCTGGAGGCGCATATCGAACAGGGCGACACGCTTGAAAGCGGCCGCCTCGCGATCGGCGTCGTGACCTCCATCGTTGGCATCTGGCAATACCGGATCAATTTCGTCGGCGAGCAGAACCACGCCGGCACCACCCGCATGGCCGTGCGAAAGGATGCCGGCCTGGCGCTGGCCAAATTCTGTGTCGCGATCGATGAACGTTTCCCCGATGCCTGCGGCCCGCGCACGGTGTGGACCACCGGTCGCATCACGCTCGATCCCGGCGCTCCAAGCATCATTCCGGGTGGAGCAGAAATGCTGTTCCAGATCCGCGACGACGACCCGGCGGTCATCGCGCGGCTCGAGCAATTGCTGCGGACCATGGCCGACGAGGTCAACGCGAAGGGCCCCTGTACCGTCACGGTGGAGAAACTGCGCACCGGCGCGCCGGCCATGATGAACGCCGGCTTCCAGGATGCCATCGAAGCGGCGAGCAAGGCCCTGGCTGGCGGTCGATCCGTCCGCATGCCCAGCGGCGCCGGCCACGATGCGCAGATGCTGGCAACGATCATGCCCGCGGCGATGCTGTTCGTGCCGTCGATCGGCGGCATCAGCCATCATTGGACCGAGAACACCGCCGATGCCGACATCGTCACCGGCGCGCAGGTATTCGTCGACGCCTGCCGCCGCATTCTCGGCGGCTGAGCACGCGGGCCGTCATTGCCTGATCCATCGGGCATCGATCGTGGCGGGATCGGGCAAATCGCGCCCGCTTTGGGAAAGACTCATGACCCGAAGCGTGCCTAGAAGCGGGGCTCGCATGCGAGAGGTCCGCCTTGTCAGAGAGCCCGAACGGCGTCGCAACGCCCGCCTCCATCGTCGACGCCCTGAAAGCCGTCGCCGGCAATCCGCCGAAAGTGCGTGCGGGCTTCGCGAAGGGCCGGTGTGTTCGCGGCACCTACACCCCGTCGGACCGGGCGGGGGACGTCACGAGATCGCAGAGCTTCACGAGGCCATCGCGCGTGCTCGCACGCTTCTCGGTGGGCGGCGGCAATCCTGACGTAGCTGATACCAACAACCGCGTGCTGCGCGGCTTCAGCTTCAGACTCGGCGACGGGGATCATCGATCCGACATCCTCACGGAAAGCGCTCCCATGCATTTTGCAAGGACGCCCGACCAGATGCTGGCCTTCCTCGAGGCGCGCATCCCCGGGCCGGACGGCAGGCCGGATGAGGCGAAGGTCGCAGCTTTCTCGGCGGCTAATCCTGAAACGCTCAATCAGGCGAACTATGTCGCCGCGCGCCGGCTGCCCGGGAGTTTTGCCGGCACGACCTATTGGGGCGTGCACGCTTTTCCTGCGACCAGCGCGCGAGGCGAGACGCGCTTCATCAAGTTCAAGGTCGCCCCGGTTGGCGACGACATCACGCTGACCGAGCAGGAAGCCGGGACGAAGCCGACCGACTTCCTGCACGACGACCTGAACACGCGGATCGCCACGGGCGATGTCCGCTTCAACGTGATGGCGCTGCTCGACCGTCCCGGCGACCCCGTCATGGACGTGACTATACGCTGGCCGGACGAGGACAGCCGCGAAGAGGTGCGCCTGGGCACGATCGTGATCACGGGGTTCGAACCGAACCAGGCTTGCGACGCCTCCATTTTCAATCCAGCCAACCTCGCCGATGGCATCGGTCATCCGCCGGACGAGATCTTTGCGGCGCGGCGCACCGCCTACGCCATTTCACTGGCGAAACGCCGTTGAGGGCACCGGCGCCCCACATCACCGGGGTTCACGTGCCCGCGCGCAAGGCGCCGAGCGCCTCGCGGCGCCACACGGCCGGGCTGACGCCGACAATCGATGAAAACACGCGCGTGAAGTGACTCTGGTTGGCGAACCCGGCCGAGATCGCGATCTCCGTCAGCGGCAGGTCGCGAACGGTCATCAACTGCTTGGCGGCCTTGACGCGCTGATGAAGCAGCCATTGGTGCGGCGGCATGCCGACGGAAATTCGAAATGCGCGGGAGAAATGGCTGACCGAGAGATCGAGCTCGGTCGCGATCTTCTGCAGCGAGAGCTTGCCGCCGAGATCGGATTCCAGCCTCTCGCAGGCACGTTTCGCCTGCCACGGAGCGAGCCCGCCGCGGGTGGGTCCGGCCGTGCGCTGGAGCCCGCCATAAGTCTGGGCGACATGGGCGGTCAGCCCGAGCATCATGTGGTCGATGAAAAGCTGGTTGGCCTCGTCCGGCCTGCGCAGGCCTTGCTGCAGCGACGCGCCGATGTGGCGGATGATACCGTCGTCATGGCCAACGCCGATCTGACAGTCGAGTTCGTCGATCCGCGACGCATTGCACTGTTCGGAGATGCCGTCGAGTGCCGATCGCGGAATGTAGAAAAACAGCGAGTGGAACGGCTTGTCGATCACATAGCGCGGATCGCGCTTGAGATCGTAGAGATAGGTCGTACCGGCGTGGACGTCCGCCTTCATGATACACTTGCCGCGCTCCCAGAGCTCGCAATCCGGGTAGTCGTGAAGCTTCAGGCTGACGAGAAAGGCATCTTCGGCGGTCAGCGAACCGGACAGACCGGGCACCGGGTGATCATTCCGGGTTTCGGTGACCGCGAGCTCGGCGCTGCTCAGCGAGCGCGTGACCAGGGCGGGCGGCGCCTCCTTCAGACGCAGGAACTGCCCGAGCCTCTGTCCATAGGCGCCTGCCTGCGTCATCGGATTTGCCTTTCTGTGGAAGCCGAGTGCAGGCCACAGTGTCCTGCAATTTCAGGCTCATATTATCCAACATCCGCAGGCGACTGTCCACGTGCGCGCACGAGGCGAGCTTCACACGTTTTCACAAACGCACGATCAAATGGCGAACGTGCGTCACGCGACACGAGAATCGCAGTGGCGGCGCCGCATCGCTAGAACGACGTGCCGCCGCCGAACCTGAACTCCTGGACGACGTCGTATTTGCCCTTGGTGATCGGCACGGCGTAGTCGAAGCGCAGCGGCCCGAACGGCGAGGCCCAGATCAGGCCGACGCCAACCGACGATCGCACCACATTGCCGTCATCATATTGCAGCCCGCATGTCGGACAGGCCGCCGTGTTGACTTCGCCGGTGGCCGTCCATGACGTGGGCCCCTGATAGCCCCAGAGCGAGCCGGCATCGGCGTAGATCGCGCCCTTCAGGCCGACCTCCTTGGGCAGGAACCAGAACGGCATCTGCAACTCCATCGACGCGCCCCAGTATTTCGTGCCGCCGAGCGCATCGCCGCTCGCGCCCAGGCTCCAGTAAGTGATGTCGCGCGGACCGATGCCGTTCGAAGCGAATCCGCGCACGAGGTTCGGTCCCATCTGGAAATGGTCAAGCATGCGCAGATCCTGGTCGCCGATCTTGTTGAGGATGCCGCCCTGAAGGTGGATCACGCCGACGATCTCGGACACGAGTGGCGTGTAATACTTCGTGTCAATCGCAGTCTTCAGATAAGTCACATCGCCGCCCACCCCGGCGAAATCCTGCCGGAAGTCGACGAGCAAGCCGTCGGTGGGGTTCTTGGTGTTGTCGAGCGTATTGTAGTTCAAGGTGTAGCCGAGCGCCGACGTCCAGGTCGCGCCGTTCGCCAGTTCTTTCCGGACCGGCAAGCTCGATTCGCCGTCGCCGTAGCAGCCGTATCCGTAAACGCCGGAGTCCGTCGAATTGGTCGGGTCGACGCCGCCCAGAACGTTTTTGATGTAGGCCGGCGTCGGGTTGAAGGCCAGTGACGTGTTCGATGCGTTGTTGTTACAATTATTGTACGCGCTGGAGAGCGTAATGCTCTGCTGATAGAGCGAGTAGCGGAGCTGGAGTGAGAGGTCCTCGCGCAACGCAAAGCCCAGGCGCGGAGAGAAGCCCAGCGTCGTCACGCCATAGCTCGTATAGCTGTTCGACAATTGCTGGCGCCAATAGGTGTCGAATCCGAGCGCCAGCCTGTAGTCGAGCAGGTAGGGCTCGACGAAGGACAGAGATATGCCACGCGAATACTGGCCATAGCTGACGGACGCCTTGGCGTAGAGTCCCTTGCCGAGCAGGTTACGCTCGGAGACCGAGACCTCGGCCAGTGCGCCATCCGTCGTGGAGTAACCGCCCGAGATCGAGAAATCGCCGGTCGATTTTTCTTCCATGTCGACGATCAGGATCACACGGTCGCTGGAGGAGCCGGGCTCGGTGACGATCTTGACGCTCTTGAAGTAGTCCAGGTTCTTCAGTCGCCGCTCGGCGCGGTCGACCAACGCGCGGTTGTAGGCGTCTCCCTCGGAGAGGTCGAATTCGCGGCGGATCACGTAGTCGCGCGTGCGGGTATTGCCGCGCAAATTGATGCGCTCGATATAGGTGCGCGGTCCCTCGTCGACGTTGAACACGACCGAGACCGTATGCGCCTCGAAATTGCGGTCGCCGCCGGGACGGACCACGGCGAAGGCATAACCGCGGCGAGAGGCCTCGATCTGCATCTCCTCGGTCGACTTCTCGACCGATTCGACGTTGTAGAGCGAGCCGACATTGACGCGCGAATAGGTGCGCAGCGAGCCCGCATCGAAATTGGGAATGCTGGAGCGGAAATTCACCGCTCCGACCCGATATTGCTGTCCTTCCTCGATCTTGAAGGTGACGAGAAAGCCCTTCTTCTCCGGATCGTATTCGGTGAGCGCGGCCACGACCTGGACGTCGGCGAAACCATTCTTGAGATAGAAGCGACGGATCAGGTCGCGGTCGGCTTCGACGCGATCGGGGTCGTAGACGTCGTTGCTGCCGAGGAAGCTGAGCAGATTGCTCTCATGCGTCTTGATGACATCGCGCAGGCGCGACGCCGAGAAGGTGCTATTGCCGATGAACTCGACCGATTTGACCGAAGTCTTGACGCCCTCCTCGACCGTGAAGATCAAGTCGACGCGATTGTTCGGCTGCTCGATGATTTCAGGCGTGACGCGCACGTCGTAATGGCCAGACCGGCGATATATCTCGGCGATTCGCAGCGTGTCAGATTGCACCAGCGATCGCGAGAAGGTGCCGCGCGGCTTGGACTGGATCTCGGCCGAGAGTTGCTCGTCCTTGATCTTCTTGTTGCCCTCGAAGGCGACACGACCGATCACGGCGTTTTCGACCACCGACACCACGATGCGGCCGCCGGCCCGGTTGATCCTCACGTCCTGAAACAGGCCGGTCCCGATCAGCGCCTTGAGGCCCTCGTCGACCGCCGATTGATCGAAACGCCCCCCGGGCCTCGGCCTGAAGTAGGAGCGGACCGTCTCGGCCTCTACGCGACGGTTGCCTTCGACGACGATCGTCTCCACCACTTGCGCGGCCGCCGGCCGCGGCAACAGCGCAAGCGGCAGTGAGCTTGCAATCGACACGCCACTCACCGCCGCAACGACCAGCCAGGCCCGCAAAAACGACATTCCACACCTCAACAGTACCTCGCCTGCTCTGAAACGAGACGGCTGTGGCCGCGGTGTGGCTTTGAGATTGCTGTAGTGTTTCCGGTCGTTGAATTTGATTGGTTGATCGGTGGCGTGAATGTGGAGGCCACGACAAGCGCGCGGGCTGTCAATGGCAACCGACCGGCGTCGAAGCTGCCGCGCAGGCGGCTTGCCCTTGCTCACGTTCAGCAACATCGCGCAACGCCCGGATTCTTTACAGGTCCTTAAGCCGGTGCGAGAGGCGGCGACATCAGGAACTTGCAGGGGTGTTTGCCGATGAACGCGATTGCCATGACCAGAGCGGTGCTGGTCCTCGCTTCGACCTTCACCGCACATGCCGCCGCCACCGGCCTTGGCGTAGGCGGAAGCAATCCAAAATCTCTCCGCGGAAAGACTCTGGATTGCTTCGTCGCAAGGGCTCCTCGCAATGACGGAGCAAGGGGCACCGCCGTCGTCCTCCAACTCACGCCGGTCGAGCCGGGCGATGACAGCGAGTGTGTGGTTAGCGCTCGCCCCAATCTCGTCATTGCGAGCGTAGCGAAGCAATCCAGCACCCCTCCGCGGAAGGACTCTGGATTGCTTCGTCGCAAGAGCTCCTCGCAATGACGGAGCAAGGGGCGCCGCCGTCGTCCTCCAACTGCCACTGTCATTCCCCGCGAAGGCGGGAAATCCAGTACGCCGCGGCCTATCGGTTCAATCACTGCCGTCTCGGAGTACTGGATCGCCCGGTCAAGCCGGGCGATGACGGCGCGTGGCTGGTCGCAGACATGCCTTCGCATTCTCGCGGCGCGTTTCGCCCGAGCTTTGCTTGATCTCTCCACCCTCAAAGCCAAGAGCAACTGTGGCGAAGTAGCCCGGCGAGCGGGCGGCCTCAAGGCTGGCGCTGGCGCGCCCCCGCCTACGGCGGCTGGCGGCCTTGACCCCGCCCGCTCACCGGTCTGTTGGCTTGGCAAGCGCT
>Ga0209700_100436_pt1 | contig 76873 bp, 39 predicted proteins | sample SiratroredBW_FD_187528 | JGI IMG/M metagenome (GOLD analysis project Ga0209700, IMG submission 187528) | Root nodule microbial communities of legume samples collected from California, USA - Siratro red BW (SPAdes) (version 2) | ecosystem: Host-associated > Plants > Roots > Nodule | place: USA... | reverse complement strand
AAAACTGATTTTTACCCAAAGTTAAAACCTTAATTTTATTTTGATTGAATCACTTTGACCATGTGTTACTGGATTCCTTCTTCACTTATGTCAAGGTTCTTTGCCAATCAATCTCGAACACACTCATACCAAATCAAGACCAAAATCCAATTGCTTGCTTGTTGCCATTGCTTAGCTGAACTTGTCTTGTATGGCTTCATCAAATTCATTTAGTATTGTGAGAATACTAACAAAACTAAATTTAGTGCATTTTCTTGACTATAAGAATGGGATTAAAAGATACATTGTTCTTGATACTAATAATAGAGAAATATTTATCAATAGAAATGTAGTCTTTTATGAAAAAATATTTCCATACAAAATGGCTCATAACTATGCTTTTGAAAACTTTGTACAAAAAGATTTTGACTTTCTTAAGGAGCCTTTAGATCACAACATTGACAATAACAACATAGAAACTGAGATTGACATGAATATAGATGAAAATCAGAGAGTTTCAGACAACAGAGATATAACTACACTCAATGAGGACTAGCTAAACAATGATAATCTTCTTAGAAGATCAACTAGAAGTAAAAGAATTCCATCATTTTTGAAGGACTATCATCCCCAGGTTAACAATTCCAGTTTTAAAGAGTATTTTAGTACTATTTATCCAATAACATCTGTTTTATCTTATAAGTCTCTTTCTGATAAATACTTAAAATACATTATAGCTATATCCTCAAGTACTGAATCACATAATTTTGATGAAGCCTACAAAAATCCTAATTAGACAGAAGCTATGTAAAAGGAGATCCAAGCTTTACAACAAAATAAAACTTAGACTCTCACAAATTTGCTTAATAAAAAAACACCCATTGGATGTAAATGGGTTTACAAAATTAAGCATAGGACTAATGGAATCATTGAGAGATATAAGGCACGCCTAGTTGCTAAAGAACTTGACTACATAGACACCTTTTCACCAATTGCAAAACTCACTATAGTTAGAATACTCTTAGCTGATGCTGCAGTCAAAAATTGACATTTACGTATTTGCATAGAGATTTAATTGAGAAAGTATATATGATACCTCATCCTGAACTCCGTACAGATGGACCAAACAAAGTGTGCAGACTTATAAAATCACTGTATGACCTAAAACAAACAAGTAGATAATGATTTGCCAAACTTTCTGCATTCCTTACAAATAATTGGTTTACTTAATCAAAATCTGATTACTCATTATTTATTAAAAAAAACTATAAATAATTTCATTGTTATTCTTGTATAGGTGGATGACATTATTTTACAGGGGATTGTTTATCATAGATTAAAAGGATTAAAGAAGTATCGAACAACACTTTCAAGATCAAAGATCTTGGAGAACTTAAACACTTCTTGGGATTAGAAGTGGCCAGATCAAAGAAAGGGATTCATTTATGTCAAAGAAAATATTCTCTTGACATTTTGACTCAGATAGGAATGCTTGCAAGTGAGCCTTGCAATACACCTCTTATGACTAATAACAAGATTCTCTTTGAAGATACAAAAAAGCTATAAAACCCTAAATCTTATAGAAGACTCGTTGGAAAACTATTGGTATTTTAGTCAATTTATACACAAAGACCTACAGTTCATCATCAGCAAGTAGCACAACACATATTGCGATATATTAAAGGCAACCCTTCTAAAGGATTAATGTTTAAAGCTAACACTGAAGTGCAAGTCAAAGCCTTTAGTGATTCGAACAGGCCTTCATATCCAGAGACAAGAAGATAAACTACTGACTATTGTGTTTTCTTAGGGAACTCTTTGATTTCCTGAAAATCAAAGAAATAAACTATTGTATCTAGGTCTTCCTCAGAAGCAAAATGCAGAGCCCTAACATCCACTAGCGAGCGCTACAATAGATTAAATATGTTTTATTCACATCTAAACCACTTCTCCTGACAGTTTTATATTGTGACAATCAATTAGCTTGTCGTATAACACAAAACTCCTAGCTTCCATGAGCACACAAAGCATGTCGAGATCGATGCCAAGTTATACAAAAAAAGATTCAAGCTATATCTTTTCATTTATTACTTATACGATTCTCATATTAACTTGCAGACATCTTCACAAAAATTGTAAGTAAAAATAATTTTGAAAATCATTATAAACAAGCTTGTAAATATACATCATCCAACTAACTCAGAAAAACTATAAAACAAAAAGAAAATCGAATATACAATTTCAAAACCAGTGTCTTACCACTTTCCTTCTCCTTTCTCCATTTTTTTTTTCATTTTTTTCCAACCATGTGTGTTTCTTTTCAGCGATGAAGAGAAGCTCGAAGCCTTCAATGCTTTTCGCCAAATATATCAGAAAGATTTCAAAAGTGGGTAGACTGGAAAGCCATTTTTAAGGCTTTGTTTGGTTGGGGGAGTGGATTTGAAAAGATGGATTTGAAGGGATTTGAGTGGATTATGTGAGAATGAAAGGGTTGTTTGGATTAATGGATGGATGGTAAGATTTGAAGGGATTTGAGGAGATTGATTATGAAAGTTTGGGAATGATTTGATAGATGTTATAGATTTGTTTTTATTTTTTAACTAGTATATTTCTAAAATTACTAATTAACTCTTGTGAAATATAAAAAACATTACTAAAATTATTTAAAACATATCTTTTAAATTATTTAAAATTAAACATAAATCTTAAATAATGCAATAAAATCACAAATTTATTATTCTTTGAAAATATACAATTTAGTCTAAATCATAATTAACTGAAATCTATAAAAAAGGAAATTCTACAATCTAACCTACTTTTTTTTATTGAAATTTACTGTTGTTTTTATAAGTATAAATTATTTTTACATTTTACTTAAATTGAAACTTTTAAAATTATTAGTCTAAACAAAAATAGTTTGCCATGTTTTTTAAATTTACTTTATTAATTCTCTTACTTAAAAAGTTAAATGTTTTTTCAATGTACTTTTAAGAGATTAAATAGGATTTTTTTAATTTTTATTTTATTTCTATAAAAATATTAATAAGTTATAATAAAAAGTATATAAACCGTCTACTTAAATTGATTAAAATAAATAAAAGGTGTACTTAAATTTGAAATAAAGAATATTAATAGATAATATTTAATTAAAAGTAATTATTCAAAATTAAATACTTTTATTAGCATATATATGATTACCATTAAATGTTATATATGTTTTCAAAGGTATGGTATTTCCTAATTTCCATCTCATTTATAAGGGTTATTTCATAATTTTATGTTTCATCCCTTCAAATCTCTTTACATTATGGAAGATGACGTTCTGCAAATCCCTCCTCATCCATCCTCTTAAATTAGGTCAACAGTCTTCATCTCCTCAAAATCTTCTCAAATCAGTTCAACCAATGTGTAATTTTTTTTTTTATCACTTGTTAATTTTGGACTTACTGATAGGCCGTGAATATTTTTATTTTTTAATTCATTTGATAAATAATCATCTCTCGATTTTACATTATTTTTATAAACACATTGATAACATAACCAACTTTTCTTTCTCTGCATTCTTATCTTATTATCAACTCCAAGAAAATTATTTCGTCAACACATAAAATTCATATTGATTACTTCTAATTTTAACACAAATCAATTCTATATATATTCTTAATATAACATCCCAAATATACTCATCACTCACAAACGGGTTCATTTTAATTCTTCATTTTTTTATGGAAAATTTCACGCAATAACTCACTCGAACTGAAATCATCATTGGCATGTCTTTGTGTGCGTTACTAGTTATGGTTGTATATTACATACTGTATATTACAAACTGACTTATCATCAAATATTGGACTTATTTTCCAATTCCTTTCCAGGGTAATTATGTATAGATTTGGTAATAAAAGAAATTCGATTTCATAGAAAATTCTCATAACTCGAATAAGTATCATTAAACTAGTTCAGTATCTCTAAATTTTAAAAATTTGCATAATTCAATTTCAAATGCCTTAGTTACAAGTTATCTTCAAGGAGCAAAAAAAGCATTATGTTTTTGTCTTACTTGCTTTCTATTTTGCTTACACCTATCGAAAATACCACCTAAACTTGGAAAGTAAAATAAACTAACAATTGTAAAAAAATAAAAAAGTGAGGTTAAATACATAATTCAATCATTCCACCTGTCTTGAATTTTTAATAGGTGGCCAAATGGAAGGGAAAGTTTTGACTGGTTGTGTTAAACAGCAGAGTTAGTCACTAATTTTGTTTTTTTACACTAAAAAACACTTAACTATATAATTGTTGTCGAATCCGAGAAAAAGAATGATTCATCCATGTGATTGTGAATTAAACAACTCTTCGATGATTTTTCATAAATTTTGTGGCATGTTCAAGTTTTGTACACAGCAGATGGTCACAGAAGTGGGACATGGCCTTAGCAGAAGCTGAGGAAAGCCGAACACTCTCCCAAATCTGAAATTTTCTATTGCCATTCTATTCACTGTGTTTCTGTTTCCCTTTGTCGATTTTCCATTCAACACAGACAAAATCACCGCAAAACAATGAACCCTGAGAAATCCCGTTGCAGGTTACCACTTCGCACGCTCTCCAAACGCACCCACCACCCTCTTCTCCACCTTCGCCTCCTCTTCCTCTTTGTTCCCACCTAAATCTCTTCCCTTCAGTTCCACGTCAAAACAGCCACCCCTCAAAATAAAGCTTACCAATTTCCAATTTTTCTCAAATCTTAATGTTGTCGGAATCTGTTCTCTGCCTCTTGACCGAGGACCTTCTCATCCGGCTCCTCGAGAAGCTCGGCCCGGATCGGAAGCCGTGGAGGCTGGTGTGCAAAGACTTTCTCCGGGTCGAATCGGTGACCCGGAAGAGTGTTCGGATCCTCCGAATCGAGTTCCTTCTTGGGCTGCTGGAGAAGTTCTGCAACATTGAGACGTTGGACCTGTCGCTGTGTCCGCGGATCGAGGATGGAGTTGTATCGGTTTTGCTGAGTCAGGGGTCGGCGAGTTGGACTCGGGGACTCAGGAGGCTCGTGCTGAGTCGCGCCACCGGGTTGGGCCACGTGGGTTTGGAGATGCTCATTCGGGCGTGTCCAATGTTGGAGGCTGTCGATGTGTCCCACTGTTGGGGCTATGGGGACAGAGAGGCTGCGGCGCTATCGTGCGCGGCGAGGTTGAGGGAACTCAACATGGATAAGTGCTTGGGAGTTACTGATATTGGGTTGGCGAAGATTGCTGTCGGTTGTGAGAAATTGGAGAGGCTGAGTTTGAAGTGGTGCTTGGAGATTTCTGATCTGGGGATTGATCTTCTTTGCAAGAAGTGCCTGGACTTGAAATTTCTTGATGTGTCCTATCTCAAGGTTTGCTTCCTTCTCTTTCAAAAGGATTTTATATTATTGATAAGAGTGCTGATTAACTTTTACCCGCATTTTGTGGATGGAAGAGAGGGATAGGTAGAAAAGAAAGGTAGAGAGGAAAAGGAATATACGTGATCAGGGATTAAATTCAAAAAAAAAAAGACAGAAAAAAATGGGATGAAAATGATATGGAATAGAAAGTGGGTGGATCATTATAATTTTTCCATTGATAATGATGGATAAATGAAGGGAGAAAGAGAGAGAGAGATGGTGGATGCTAAAGTCTTATTTTTAGGTGAAAATATGGAATATCTTTGGCTTAAGAGTCAACTAGTCAGGTTTCGAGATATTATGATTCCATTTAAGAAACTTTTTGTAAGATGTTATTCTATACGCACTAACGTGTAGATTGAATTCTGATCATATGTTCCAAGGGAATGATTATCTGTCAATTGTACCACATGTTGGTATAGAGATTTGAGTCTTGTGAGAAACTTTATACACTTTGTTATTGAAAGTTGGTTGAGGTTACAAAGTTGACGACAGAGGATAGTGAGTGACTTCAGCAAACCACTTCATTCGCTATGTTTTTTATTGGTGGTAGAAAAAAACTTTTTTAAATCCAATTTCTGAGTCCTGAAGGGTTTTGAAGGAAGCACCCTCTAAATTCTTCATGTGATTTGAATGAGTCACTCTTGTTCGTACTTGCTAAGGGTGATTGTGTTACAGGACTTATTTTAGCTAGTTAATCTGTTTTTCTGTTTTAATGTTGGTAGTTATAACAGTTAGTAGTTAGCTATACGTAAGGAAGCTTTGATCTGAGTTGTAATTTTTTTTGTCAGATTCATTTTTGTAAACTTCTATATCTTTCTTCTAATTCAGTACATGCGGAGAATCCGTTCATTCTTTGGTATTCCATATTCTTCCAATTCTTCGAGTTCTCTATTCTCCTAGAATTGTCAACATCAGTGGTATTAGAGTTGGGCACCTTTCTGTGACGAGTATGGCAGAGACAACAAGAAGTTCGTCTGTGTTACATAAACAAGAAGAACATTTAGAAAACTGTGTGGTAGAAAGAATGGAAGCAAGATTCATGGAGATATGACTTTCATGAGACAAACAATGGACCGAACGAATCTAAGAATGTCTCAAGAACCATCTCACTGACCCAAATATTCTTGTAACGAACACACACCACAATTCTTCCACTTATTCTTGTAGAACAAGGTTAGCTAGAATTGAATTTCACCGCTTTAATGGTAATGAAGTGAAACAGTGGATTTACGCTGTGAAACCTTTTTTTGCCATTGATGAAATTCCTGAGGAGGTTAAAACTTACATATATGGTGCAATCTTTTTCGCTTGACAACTACTTGTTTGGACAGAATTTAAGAAACTAATGATTGAATGATTTGGAGATTTTACGATGATCCGATGGCTGATCTCATGTGACTGCGGCAGACAGGGTTAGTTGATGATTATCACGAAAATTTTGATACAATTGTTTCTAGATTATATCTTTCACAAGTATATAAGATCAGTTGTTTTTGAGCAGCTTAAAACAAGACATTCAAATGGTGGTGCAAATGTTCCAGCCAACCACCATTCTAAAGGCTTCTCAGTTGGCAGTTATATGAATCTGACCAAAAAAATTACAACTCAGATCAAGACATCTTTATTTATAGCTAACTACTAACTGTTCTAGCTACCAACATTAAAACAGAGTAACTACCTACAGAAGAGGTAGACATTATATTTTTGGTTTACAGAAGTTGAGAGCAATGTGGAATCAATAGAGTTGTAATAAAAACAAGTTCCTTGACGAGTCATGTTAAACGGACACCCTGATTGGGAGGTAGAAAAAGGAGAGATAGAAAGGCAAAGAAAAGGTAAAGAGAGAATGATAAGTAATGGGATGAAAAGAAAGGGACAGATAGGAAGAAACTGGAATGGAAAGGAAATGAAAGGAAAAATGAGTGTACGTTTATAATCATTGTTTCTTGACTGTGGATAATACACGACTCTACTTGTGTTTATGATGTTGTTCATAACACCATTCCCAAGACTTGACATTATGATTTTCTGTTTTGCATCATTACCTTAGCTAACAATCAGCCTGTATTGATTTGTGAGTTTATTTCTTCTTCAATTATATCTTTTAAGTAATTTAAGAATCTTGCATCATTAGGTAACAAGTGAATCTTTGAGATCGATAGCTTCTCTGTCAAAGCTTGAGGTTTTCATTATGGTGGGCTGCTCTTTAGTGGATGATGTCGGATTGCGGTTTCTTGAAAAAGGATGTCCCCTACTTAAGGTAATTTATTTCTTATAATCTATAAGCTATGACAACAATGGTTGAAAAAAGTAATAAAGTTGATCACAAGGGTTCTCTGGAGCATAAACATAGAATATGTCCATGCATTTCAGGCAATTGATGTATCGAGGTGTGATTGTGTTAGCTCATCCGGTTTAATATCTGTCATTAGCGGGCATGGTGATCTCGAGCAGTTGGATGCAGGACATTGCCTCTCTGTAAGTCTATATCCAAAATTTATGAGCGTGTTGTGTACCTTAATTCATTGTAATAAGTTTTACATACACTAACACGTCAGGCATTTTCCATAGGAGCTTTCAGCACCTCTTGTTAAATGCTTGGAGAATCTAAAACAGCTGAGAATAATTAGAATGGATGGTGTTCGAGTTTCTGACTTCATCCTCCAGACAATTGGCACCAATTGCAAGTCTTTAGTGGAACTTGGTTTAAGCAAATGTGTTGGGGTGACCAACAAAGGAATTATACAGCTATTATCTGGCTGTGGCAATTTGAAGGTACTTGATTTGACTTGTTGTCGGTTCATCTCAGATGCTGCCATCTCTACTATAGCAGACTATTGTCCAGACCTTGTCTGTCTGAAGCTAGAATCTTGTGATATGGTGACTGAGAAATGTCTTTATCAACTTGGACTAAATTGCTCGCTGCTTGAAGAGCTTGATCTAACTGATTGCTCTGGTGTTGATGACATAGGTAAACTATGCAATTCGATCTGTACATAATATATCAGTTTAATTAAAACCTTCAAATGGTTCTGATTAATTTATTTCCAACTTTCTGTTTCATGCAGCACTAAGATATGTATCAAGATGTTCAGAACTCGTAAGACTGAAGTTAGGATTATGCACAAACATATCAGACATAGGATTGGCACACATTGCTTGTAACTGCCCAAACATCACTGAACTTGATCTCTATCGGTAATTGAAACTCAGATTTAGCGTGATTAATTGCCTATTATTCAGTGAAATTTTGAACAGTGTCGAGATGATGTTCAGTGAAATTTTGTTTTATGTTCACAGCTGTGTACGTATTGGAGATGATGGGCTGGAAGCGCTGACGAATGGATGCAAGAGGCTGACAAAGCTAAACTTGTCATATTGTAATAGAATTACAGACAGAGGGATGGAGCATATCAGCCATCTTGGTGAACTATCTGATCTGGAGTTGCGCGGGCTTTCAAATATCACAAGCATTGGTATAAGATCAGTTGCAATAAGTTGCCAGAGATTGGCAGATTTAGATTTGAAGCACTGTGAAAAAATTGATGATTCAGGTTTCTGGGCCCTTGCTTTTCATTCACAAAACCTGCGGCAGGTCAGTCATAGTTACTTTTACTCAATCAAGTTATCAATATTCTGGGTCTTTCTGAGTTCTGACTAACACAGTAAGCTGGCCTCTAAAAAAATTCAACAGTGTATGAAATTTATTAGTATTACCTCAAGAAGCATAATTGATACTCATCTGGTTTTGTTACTTCATCATTATAAACTTTGATATGGTTTGATCTAATTGACAAATTCTAAACTATAATTCTCCAATGATCAAAGAACCATGGTTTGGATGCCTGTCTGGGCTCACTGCAATCCTTCTTCAATTGTGTTGTTTGTTGTCTCTTTCCATGCTTTTGTAACTATACACGTTTAAATTTGATTTCTATGTTCTTGTACTTCCAGTCACCTTTAGAGTCTGTAGTTTTAGTAGTTAGTTAAGTAGTTATAACAAAATTAGTTAGCTGATGATAGCTAACTACTAGTTAACTAACTCTATAAATAGTTAGTGTGAACATGAGTGAAAACTCTCTTGTTTTTGATAGACAACTGTAGTTCTTCTTCTCTGTTTTTTCTTTATATGAAGAAAGTCTTGAGATTCTGTGTTATAGAACTTCCTGAAATTTGAGATTCTTCGAGCTCTTAGTTCCTAGTACCTTGTGTTCTATTACATAACATATCATTCACACGTTTAGTCTAATCTTTTGCCCTGGTCGCAAAAAGAAGAATATATTTACTGATTTTTTTTTATTTATTTCTTGGAAATCTTGATTCTTTAGATTGAAGTTTCTTCCATGTCTTTCTACAAATATTAGTACTATTCAGCGCCATTTTGGATTAACATAAAGCTGAATGTTAAAGATAAGAACTGTTGTATAGAAAATTCTATTCAATGCAGTTTCTACTTCCCCCTGGTGCTCTATAATCAAAGCTTCTACTTATATTTTGTTGAGTGCATATGTAAATTTTTCTTCGAATAGGTTAAGTATTAATGTTTGTTTACATAAAGACTGGTGTCAGGATTATGGGTTCCAATTGTAGTTTCTAATTCAACATGGTGGTGATGATGGCAGATAAATATGAGCTACTGTATTGTGTCAGATGTGGTGTTGTGCTTCCTTATGAGTAACCTGAAACGCCTCCAAGATTCCAAACTAGTGTGTCTTCCTAAAGTCAGTGTACAAGGTTTGGAAGTTGCCCTTAGAGGTTGCTATGGTCGGATTAAAAAGGTTAAACTGCAGAGATCCCTCAGGTTCGTGCTTTCCTCAGAATTGCTGGAGACAATGCATGCAAGAGGGTGCAAGATCAGATGGGATTAACCACGCCATTAATCTGTTATACTTTCTTTTTCTTGGAAGCCACGCTCCCCCATTAGGATCTTTTTTATCCTAAATTTTAAATTTCTCTTACATCTTCTTTTCCTTAGTCTCTATTACCCAACTCAGAGGCATACCAGTTCACTTAGGCGACATTGGTAGATTTCTAGACAAGGTATTTTTCACCTTCTAAGGTTACATTCTCCAATAAAGCACGAGGTTACTTCTCTTGGAATTAAACTTCATTAACTCTTATCTGTTACACTTACCAGACTTATTCTGTTGCCAATCCACGTATGGAATCAATAGTAAGATAACTTCAGTGTAGAAATTCTGGTAGTGTAAATTAGTCGACAGAATTATTGTTTTTATTTATAAATAAACTCGATGTTGTTTTTAAGAAACTCTTGTAGTTTGAGAAAAGAGAACTTTAAATACAGTTGTACAAACATAATTTGTTGTGAATCACTTGAGATTAAAATAATTTCTATTTCACATTTTAGGGTTTTTTTTTACAGTTTTTTATTTTCAAGAACTAATGTCATAATAATATTGTACATATCGAGATCAAAACGATATTTTAACTTGTAACATTACTAACAGTATTTCTAAAATGCATTTTTTAACATGCACTTTCGTTCTATACTTTACCTTTCATGGAAAAGAGAAATTTAACTTCGTCTTTTTAGCAAAAAGGAAGCTAAATGTGGAAGTAGAAAATTAAGTAAATAATATTTTTCATATTCCAGCACTGGCCAGACACGATTTTGGAACTTAGGATTAATATTACCAAAGGGTAAAATTTAAGACCTTTTTATTAACTTTTTATTTTGGTAATCTAAATTATGATATACGAACTTTCAGTATTTATTAATCTAAATAAAAAAAATCTGAAATTCTGAATGTTATTTCTTAAACTCTTGAACAGAAGATATATAATAATAATACTAATTTTTTTTTTAAAAAAAATAATACTTAACAACATTTCCATTGATTTAGATTGGTTTGTAATGTATACATGAATATGATTTTTGTATCTTCTATTTTCATTTGGGTTATTAAATTGATTTCATGGTTATGTACTATTAGATCATAAATTACCGACAAGTTCTTCCTACACCTTAATAAGATTCTTCCTGCACCCTAATAAAAAAATTTATTCCGCAATTATCCTTATATGAGAACCGGATGGCACCTCCATCCGGTTGTCATTTGAAAAAAATTGACAATCGGATGACACCCCCATCCGGTTGTTATTTTTTTTCAAATGACAACCGGATGGACTGCTCATCCGGTTGTTAATTTTTTTTTCAAATGACAACCGGATGGGGGTGCCATCCGGTTCTCATTTCCAAATCAAAATGATAACCGGATGAAACTCATCCGGTTATCATAGTCAAAATCGAAAACGGATTAATTTTTCAATTTGGACTATGAGAACCGGATGAGTTTCATCCGGTTATCATTTTGATTTAAAAATGAAAACCGGATGACACCCCCATCCAGTTGTCATTTGAAAAAAAATTAACAACCGGATGAACAGGACATCCGGTTGTCATTTGAACAAAAATAACAACCGGATGACCTGCTCATCCGGTTGTCAATTTTTTTCAAATGACAACTGGATGGGGGTGTCATCCAGTTTTCGTATAAGGGTAATTGCGGAATGAATTTTTTTATTTGGAAGAATCTTATTAAGGGTGTAGGAAGAATTCGTCTAAATTACCATTAGTATAACTTTTACATAAATTTATTTTGTATAAAAACTATACAAACTATTTTGTATAAACTATTTTCTAAGACTCACTTTTCTTTCTCCTTTTCCCATAATTATATCTTCCTTCAAGCCAAAGGAAACTGCATTTTAAATATTTTTGATATCCACAAGTAATATAATTTGAATATGACTATTAAAATATAGGAAAAAGAAACTTGTTTTTGACAGATAATAGAAAAAGAAGTTAGTAACATGTACTCTAATAATGCATTTTTTAACATACTATTAATTATAAGTTTAAATTTGTTGAAAATCATAAAAAAATTATGAATCTCACTTCTCAGTTAAATGAGTCGCGTTTATTTATGATTTTATATCTCTTAATAAAACATGTTAGAAAGAACCTGACCAACTCGAGTTTTCAATTCCTAGGAAAGAATAGTTCTTTTGTGGGAGTGGTTTTGTCATTCATATTCTATCCCCATTTGTTTGTTGTGTGTATTCATCAAATTACAGTATAGACAGATGTGCACAGTTTTTTCATAGAGATTCTCTTAGGAGAAGCCGCATTCTTAACATTATAAATATACTTTTGATCAACCATCAAATGTGAGAAGCAATTCACTGCAGAGAAAGTGGAAATCATCAACGCTGAGCCGCAGTCACACCATGAAGCTCAAACAAAGCATAGAATATCATGCCATGCCTCCAACAAAAGAAAGCATTAGAATAACTTGGGACTTTGTCCAAGGAAAAAGCATAAAGCAACGTGAATGTTAAAACTCAGAAGAAAAGGAAGACAGAAATTCTCACTGCCACATTTCCCGTGTATAAATAAAAGGTGCTTGGAAAGACCACAAGAACATGCCTGCTATGTCTTTCTAGTAAATTCTCTGTCACATTAACCACCAAAAGATCATGGCCATGCTTAGTTTCCTTTTCATTCTCATGCTTTTACCCTCCTTTGAGGCTCTCCCATATCAACCCATTCCCTCAGAAATCCAAACCCAAGACATGCAAGCATTGATCGCACAAGCATGCATGGACATTGAAAACCAAAACTCCTGCCTCACAAACATCCACAACGAGCTCACCAAAATAGGCCCTCCAAGCCCCACTTCAGTGATGAGTGCAGCACTGAAGGCCACACTCAACGAAGCAATGGTGGCCATTGACAACATGACAAAGATCACCGAATTCTCCGTCAGCTACCGCGAGCAACAAGCCATAGAAGACTGCAAGGAGCTTCTGGATTTCTCGGTTTCTGAGCTTGCATGGTCGTTGGGGGAGATGAGGAGAATTCGCGCAGGAGATACCAATGTTCAATACGAGGGCAACCTCGAAGCGTGGCTCAGTGCAGCACTGAGCAACCAAGACACATGCCTTGAAGGGTTCGAAGGCACAGACAGACGCCTCGAGAGTTACATCAGTGGAAGCTTGACACAAGTCACACAACTCATCAGCAATGTTCTGTCCTTGTACACTCAGTTGCATACCCTACCCTTTAAGCCTCCAAGAAAAAACACTACTGCTACTACTTCAACAACTGAATCTGATGGAACCTCAGAGTTTCCTGAATGGATGACCGAGGGTGATCAAGAGTTGCTCAGAGCCAAGCCACACGGTGTGCATGCAGACGCGGTTGTGGCTTTGGATGGTAGCGGCCATTATCGCTCTATCTCCGAAGCTGTTAATGCAGCTCCGAGTCATAGTCAAAGGAGATATATTATTTACGTGAAAAAGGGTCTTTACAAGGAGAACGTTGACATGAAGAAGAAGATGACGAACATCATGCTGGTAGGAGATGGTATTGGGCAAACCATTATCACTAGCAACCGGAATTTCATGCAAGGATGGACCACTTTTCGAACTGCAACACTTGGTAAGTAACTAACTAACACCATCATGGCCGTAAGATCTTTTCATATCCTTCAAAACCCGAAACTGAAACAAGTTGCAATTTTGATGTGTAGCTGTATCTGGGAAGGGTTTCATTGCAAGGGACATGTCGTTCCGGAACACAGCAGGGCCAGTGAACCATCAAGCGGTGGCGCTGCGTGTGGATTCAGACCAATCAGCCTTCTACCGGTGCAGTGTGGAAGGGCACCAAGACACCCTCTACGCCCACTCCCTGCGACAGTTCTACCGTGAGTGCGAAATCTATGGCACCATAGACTTCATTTTCGGCAACGGTGCTGCAGTGTTGCAGAACTGCAAAATATACACCAGAGTCCCACTTCCCTTGCAGAAGGTTACCATCACGGCCCAGGGCAGAAAAAGCCCACACCAGTCCACGGGCTTCACCATCCAGGACAGCTTCGTTCTCGCCACCCAGCCCACCTACTTGGGCCGGCCCTGGAAACAATACTCCAGGACAGTTTACATTAATACCTACATGAGTGGGCTTGTTCAGCCCGGAGGCTGGCTTGAGTGGTTCGGAAACTTTGCCCTCAACACTTTGTGGTACGGTGAGTACAGAAATTATGGGCCTGGTGCATCGCTGGCGGGCCGGGTCAGATGGCCCGGTTATCATGTGATTAAAGATGCTTCCACCGCTAGTTTTTTCACTGTTCAGAGGTTCATTAATGGTGACACGTGGCTTCCAAGGACAGGTGTCAAGTTTACAGCGGGTCTCACCAATTGAGATAATTTCTTTACTATTATTTGTAGATGAAAAACAAATAAATTTATCATATACTCCATTTTTTAGATAAATAACTCTACCATTTCTCTGATTGATGGAAGACGAATAATTTTCTTCAGTGGGTGGATGTTTAGGAAATAAGTTTTTGTTTGGTGCAATATGTAATATGTAATCTGGGATTAGGTTTGCTATACTTTTATTGTACAATTTCCTCTCATAATTTTGCTATGCTATGCTATTATTAAATTGCTGTGACATCTTTAAGCCAAACTATGAAACCTCTCTGGCTTTTATATTCATAAAATAATTTCAAAAAATCTCTCTTCATAGGAAATTAATATGTATATATTCAAAATAAAATATACTCTCTTTTTTTCACTAGTTAACTCGAGAGTTCTATTATCTGTAGGTCATCCAGTATAAAAATACGATCATCATAGATTAAAAGAAAAATAAATATTACATAAAAAGAAGGATTAGTTAGAACTTACAGAAAAATCAATATACACTTAAATTTTTTATTTCAAGAAGAATGTAATCATATCAATTTCATCAACTTCTTCTACATGTGATTTCAATATATGTGATTTCAATATATATGTCGAGTTAGAATATCTTTTTATTAATTAAATTCTTAGACAATGAACAATTTAAACAATTTCAATATGAATATCTTTTTTCATAAAAATATTATATCTCGATCATTATTTGACATCATTCATAACATACTTAACAAATTATACATAGTGGTAGACTTTCATCATAATTTTGCAAAATCTATTACACATCGACCAACAATTTAATTGAACAACTAGAAATAAATATTAGCTACTAATATTTAAGAAAAACCATCCATAATATCATGTAAAAGTAAGAAAAGAAGAAATAGTAAAATAATGGGTCGCATTAGGCACACAAGTTGTGACACCCGACTTAACTCAACTAAAAAGAAATGTGTCCAATGATAGCCAAATTATGCTCAATGTAGGCAGACCCGAGAGCATCCCCTCTTTTAAAATTCGGAATGACACCATGCTATTGATATTGTACCTAGCGCTGCTACACATAGTTTTGATCAACGATCTGAACATATAAGACATTGAACTAAGAGAGAGTCACGTTCAAGTCTCATATACCACATAGAAGTATGATTATTAAAGAGAAATGAATACTGAAAGTTAACTTTAAGGAAGACAAAACATAATTGAACTTACTCTAAATAAGTTTATGATCAAACAGAGTTATTCTATTTACTATTACAAATCTAATGGTAAATTCCGATTGTTAATTTGATGAAAAACGAAATTTGAATCTTAGAAAAAAAATTATAAAAGAGATAAAAGGAACTTTTCTAGAAAGATGATATTTATAATAAAATTCAATTAAATAACAAAATTTTTTATTATATAAACTTTTTTTATTTTAATAATATAATATTTAAGTATATTTTAATTATATCACTTTTACTTTAAATTTATTTTTAAAATCTTACATATGTAAAACACATAATTTATAAAATATAATGTTGGGAGAATCCGAGGGGGGAAACCGGGAAGATCTCACAAGAATGAGACAAGAGTCAACTCATATAAGGGAATGACGCCACCTTCAACCCAAAACCTTAAGGCATTAGGTTTGCGGGTCTTCTTTCTTATATGTTGCTCAACTTTCTCATTCTTATCCAATGTGGGACTTAGACTCACACTTGAATACCTAACAATCTCCCCTCAAGTGAGAGTTTCTCCTCCATATTGATACACTCCCCCTCGAGCGAAAACATTCTCAAACCCAAGTACATTACTCATTACCCCTCACTTGTATCACCGTTCACACACTTATACGGGACACGCTTGCTTGAAATCACCATCAAGAAGACTTTCGATACAGGGTCAAATTGTACTCGCCCAAGCCGCAAACCAACGGCTCTGATGCCATACTAACCGCCTCTTCCCAGAAGCACTTAGGAAGCCCTGCATTCAATCTCAAACATCTAGCCCTTTCAGTCAACGACCTGTTTATTCTTTCAGCAACACCATTTTGTTGTGGTGTCTTTCGCACTGAAAAATGTCTCTGAATTCCATGCTCCTCACAGAATTTTTGGAATTGTGAATCAGTGTACTCTGTGCCATTATCAGACCTCAAATACTTGATCTTTCTACCTGTTTGGTTCTCCACCTCAGCTTTCCACAACTTGAACTTGTAAAAAACTTCAGATTTCTGTTTCATGAAATACACCCAAACTTTTCTAGAAAAATCATCAATAAAAGTAACATAATACATAGATCCACCAAATGAAGACTCTCTAGTAGGGCCCCATACACAGAATGCACATAATCTAGAATCCTTTCAGTTCTATGCTTTCCAGTCATAAAACTAACTCTAGTCTGCTTCCCAAGAACACAAAACTTACAAAAATCGAGCTTGCAAGTTTTAACACCATGCAACAAATTTCTTTTATGTAATTCAGTCATCCCACGTTCACTAAGATGTCCAAGTCTCATATGCCACAATTTTGTATTATCATCATGTGACTCAATAGAATGAACTCCACCTACAACTGTACTCCCTAACAGTTTATAGATATTTCCAGTAGTTATCTTTCCTTTCATCACAATCAATGCACCTTTAACAATTCTAATGGTCTCCATATCCTCATCAGCTTTAGGAATAAAACCATTCTTATGTAAATTGCCCAAGGAAATCAGATTCTTTTTCAATTCAGGTATATGCCTAACATCACACAGTGTTCTAACAGTACCATCATACATCCTAATTCTGACATCACCAATACCAACAATATTGCAACATCTATCATCACCTAAATAGACACAACTAGAATTAGCTGACCTGTAAGTCGTAAACCACTCCTTGTTAGGCGTTATATGATAAGAGCATCCTGAATCAAGAATCCATACATCCGAAAACTGAGTAGTTGAAACAGAAAGCATGTCCCCGTCACTGTCATCAGATTCCTCATTCTGCACCACATTTACCGACTTGGATGAGTCAACTTGTTTTTCATCATTTTGCTTTCTCCACGTTCGACAGTCCTTCTTCATATGACCTGACTGTTTACACTTGTAACATTGAATCGTCTTTTTACCCCTTGACTTTGATATGAAATTTCGTTTTCCATAACCATCGTTCTCTTGCTTCCTTCCATGTTCCTGACCACCCTTAATGTATAAACTATCACCTTGAGAAGAACTTTCCCCTGCATTTTGCTTTCGTTGGTTGTGTGCCAACAACACTGCAGTAATCTCCTCAACCTTGATTGTTTCTTTCCCATATGTAAGGGTTGTCACAATATGTTCGTAGGAAGAAGGCAAAGAACATAACAAAATTATTGCTCTGTCTTCATTCTCGATCTTCACATCTAACTGCACTAGATCTGTGATTATTTGATTAAAAATATTCACATGCTATGCTAGATCGTTACCCTCCTGCATCTTTAGCCCATACAGCTTCTGCTTAAGATACAGTTTATTTGTCAAGGTTTTTGACATAAACTGGGATTTCAGTTTCTTCCAGATTTCATCTGGAGACGACACACTGATTACATGGTACATGATCTCGTCTGCCAAACACAATCGTATGGTTCCTGCTGCTCGTTCCTACAGATCCACCCAATCCTCATCCTCTATCTTCGCTGGTTTCTGCGACTTTAAAGTCTTCAATAGCCGTTGTTGCGCTAACAGATCCTTCACTCTCATCTGCCATAATCCGAAATTATCGTGACCATCAAATTTCACAACTTCGAATTTAGCACCTCCTGATATAGCCATCTCAACTCTCTCTGATACCAATTGTTGAGAAACTCACGCTATAAACATAGGAATTAACGAAAATGAACGAAGATGAAGAAAATAGAGAACACAAGATTTAACGAGGTTCAACAATTTGTCTACGTCCTCGAGAGCGTTTGAGCGGCTATGTTTTGCTATTAAAGAGATCAACCACCACTAGGGTTACAATTACAGATGATTATATAAATAACCCTAAACAAGGTAAAATAACCAAAATACTCCCGCACTCCTAGCCCAGCCCACAAAGCCTATAACTTCCCCTATTGGTATTATGAGCCATACCTAACAAATCTCCACCTTGGCGAATATATGCCCCCTTAGAAGATATACAATTCGGAAGTATCAAACACATAGTGGGTTGGACTACCATGCTTCTCTAGCAACTATAAACATTCAACAAATTCAAGCAATGCTTAAACTTGTCTGTGGTAACTGGCTTGGTTAACATGTCAACTGCATTCTCCGCAATACCAATCTTCTGCAACAATATCTCACCAGATGCAATCAACTCTCTGATCTTGTGAAACCTCACATCAATATGCTTTGTTTTAGCATGATATATCTGGTTCTTTGCTAAATAAATAGCACTCTGACTGTCACAATGCAACTGAATTCCACCTTGTTGAACACCCAATTCATTTACTAACCCAGTAAGCCACAAAACTTCTTTTGCAGCCTCAACTATTGCCATGTATTCAGCTTCAGTGGTAGATAATGCAACAATAGACTGGATAGTTGACTTTTAACATACAGGTCCTCCACTGATAGTAAAAACATACTCAGTTGTCGACCTTCTATTATCCAAATCATCTGCATAATCTGAATCCAATATCCAACAACCAAAGGATCACCCTGTTGATTACCAAACACATTGTCATGCCCCATAGTACCTCTCAAGTACCTAAAAATTCATTTGACTGCCTCCCAATGTTGCCTACTTGGTTTAGACATGTACTTGCTAACTTGACTAACAACATGAGTTAAATCAGTGCGAGTACATACCATTGCATACATTAAGCAGCCAACAACACTAGCATAAGGAACCTCTGCCATGTCTTAGGACACTGATTTGAACTAAGCTTAAAGTGATTTGCCAATGGAGTGCTCACAGGCTTTGCACTGCTCATTCCAAATCTGTCTAATACCTTCTCAACATAACCTTGCCGAGATAACCACAATTTCTTTGAGCTTCTATCCTTGTGAATCTCCATCCAAAGAATTTTCTTTGCATCACCTAAGTCTTTCATATCAAATTCTTGACTCAATAAAGCTTTCAAACCAGCAACATCATCCAAATTTTTCCCAGCAATCAACATATCATCAACATACAGTAGCAGAAAAATAAAAGAACCATCATCAAGACTCTTTACATAAACACAACAATCATACTCACAACTCTTGTAGCCAATATGAATCATGTAGGAGTCAAACCGTTTATACCATTTTCTTGGAGACTGTTTTAATCCATACAAAGATTTCTTCAACCTACAAACCAAATGCTCATCTCCTAGCAAGTGGTACCAAAGTTGTTTGTTTACGGCTTGAGCGAGTACAGTTTGACCCTGTATCGGAAGTATTCCTAATGAAGATTTCAGGCAAGTGTGTCCCGTATAAGTGTGTGAACAGCGCGGTACAAGTGAGGGGTCATGAGTAATGTACTCGGGTTTGAGAATGCTTCCGCTCGAGGGGGAGTGTATCAATGTGGAGGAGGGACTCTCACCTAAGGGGGAGATTGTTAGGTATTCAAGTGTGAGTCCAAGTCCCATATTGGGTAGGAATGAGAAAGTTGAGCAATATATAAGAAATAAGACCCACAAACCTATTGCCTTAAGGTTTTGGGTTGAAGGTGGTGTCATTCCCTTGTATAGATTGACTTAGTTCTCATTGTTTGAGATCTCTCCGATTTCCTCCTCGGATTCTCCCAACATATAGATATGGAACTAGTTAAGGCGTTGCATTGCTAAAGTATTGTTTATTTGTTTGCCAAATTAGCCACATGTAATTATCTTCTAAAAAAATGTTTAGTGTTGTCCTCTTTAAATATTTAGACCCCGATGATTCTTGTTATCTGAATTATCCCTTTTAAAAAACAATGTATGTTAAAATTGTTTTTGCTTGAATTTTTGTTTTTAAAAATTATTTTGTAAAACATTTTTAAAAACTATTTAATTGTACTAATAAACTTCTTAGAATTAAAAGTTCAGAAACAAAAATTAAATTACTTATCTACCATCTTTGTTTGTAGCATATTATATAAAGAAGTCTTACTTTCTATTCACCTAATTGAAAACAATTTAAATCGATCTATATATTTCAACTCATGTAACATATAAAAAGAGAATATATAATATCATATTAAATAAAATTATTAAAAGTGATGTAATAATATTTTTTTAATTAATTGATACATATATGTCATAGGTTCCTTTAGAATGTGATAGGTATATATCAGTTCGTTTATAATAGGAACCAATTTAGTATCCTTACAAAATGATATTCCACTATAAATGATATAATAAGATACTTTTTTTTTTTTTTCAGTTTGTGACCTTTTTTAAGCGTTATTGAAGAGCTAGTATAAACTCCTCAATCTGAAGGATAATGTTAGAAGCTATAACAATAAAATATGGTGTCTATGTATTACAGTGGCTGTAGTAAGAATTGATTTTATATGTTTTAATTTAGGACAACAACACAAGACTTCTTTTTAATTCTTCCTAACTTTTTTCTTGTTTTTCATGACACTTCACAAGTCAATTTCTGCAACCCCTCTTCTTAGAGCTTCTCCTCCATCAACCCCTTCGTCACTAGACTCAATTACCATCGCATGACTAATCTTTACTTTCGTTAGAATCACTTAATAACTTTGTTTTGTATATTATAATTATTTTACTGACTAACTATTTTTTAGCACTTGTTGGTTAACTTGTGTATAAATTTTTGTAATTATATAAATGAGATTTAAGATTCGTGTTATGATTTTACTATTTACATGTAATTATTAATAAATTCATTTTCTTTTACTTGTGTATAAGTTTTTGTAATTATATAAATGAGATTAAAAAATTAAAATCTATGACTTGTCTTATAATTTTAAGATTTACAATTTTATGAGTTTGGTGTAATCTTACTCATAATATCTATATTAACTACCTTAAATATAAAATATATTGATATGAAGTTAAATATAAACCTTAAACTCTAAACTCATTTCAATAAATTAATTATTAAATTGAATATTTAATTCAATTTATTTATTCAGTAATAAATAATAATTCAACTCATTTATGATTAAAATTCAAAATATTAATTATTAAATTGAATGTTTAATCTAATTCATTTAATGACAAATAAATTAATTCAACTTATTTATAAATTAAGTTCAACAAATTAATTATTGAATTAAATTAATTACTGAATTGAATGTTTAATTAATTCATTTATGAATTAAGTTCAGCAAATTATTCATTGAATTGAATGAATAAATTCAATTATTTGCTAAGAGTCAAATAATATTTTTAATTCAATTCATTTTTAGTGATAAATCAATAATTTTAAGTTCAACCAACTAATTATTGAATTTAATATCAAAATAATCTAAGTTAAATTTAAAGTAATTTATCAATTAAGTTCAATAAATTAATTATTGAATTGAATATAAATTAATTATAAGCTGGTTGAGTCATCTACTTTATTCTCTAAACTCTATTGAATGTTGTTGAAAGTATAGGTAAGTTTTAGTTATAATATTTTCTTCAGTTAATTTAAATTGTGATTGATTAAAGTAATTACAGAAATGGAAATGAAATAATGATTTTGCCTTTTTTTTAAGGTGAATAAAACGCATAAGTTGAATTTAATCTAATTAACTAAATTATAGGAATGGTTCCACATAATATTTAAATATATTAAAATGAGTTATATTATAATTTAAATAACTACTTTGAATTATTATTTTTAACTAATTGAACTATTTAAATTATTTGAACCATTAATACATTATCCATCCACATCTCATTTTAAGGTATATGTTTTATCATATTATAGTAATTATTTTTATCACAATTAGTAATTATTTTATTTGATAATTAAAATTGGTTACTAAATAATTCTTTTTCTTATAATATATGATTATCATAATAAATTAGTGATATAAAGTTTCAACTATAATATTTAATAAACATATAATTAATATAATAATATTTTTACTCATCCTTATATTGCTAACTTCGTTATAATTAATATTAATTTAACGCATAATTCAATGATTTTAGTTAGACACATAAGATCAAAATTTATCTATGTAGTCACATATTAACTTATATTCTAAATAAATTTATTGTGACTCATAATCTAAATAATTTGTTGTTATAGTAATTATAATGTAATAATCTCCATCAGTTTTTCACCAATGATATCTTCATTTACATGAATTAGTTAAGTCTTTTGATATTTCATCTTTTTAAAAACACATATTGATACTATGCCATACCCTCTACAACTTGTTAAGAGTATAATTTTTCGCTTTAAAATACTATTCTTAAATTTTAGTAAAGATAATTTCTCTACATTCAATAAGATTAAACATAAAATAAATTAATACATTTATTACAAGCAATTTATAAGTACATAGAAGCGAACCTATTATTAGAACAATTAAGTACAAAATTAAGCATCTAATTCTATCAATTTATTTATATATAGATCAAGAGAATATATAACTTCAGTGAACTAAGACTGTTTGAACAATATTCTTTAAGCAAAGAAGTTGATGTTTGACTCTATTATTCAAACGCTCAACTAGAGCAAAAATCATATCGTTTGAGTAAGAAAACTTTATTGAATTATTGGTTTCAAGTTTCGTTTTCACTGTAGCGAAATTATTTTATTTGAGTGAGACACAAAGAATCCACGATATTAGAAAAGTTGATAATACTTAAAGCTAACCAACTCAACACTTTTATCAATTTACATAACAAAAGCTTCAAAAAATTAACATGAAGTATATTTTGTAAAAATCTATGGTTTTACTTTCTAAAAAGTTTTATTAAATTATTCTCTTCATGATTTCAAGCACTTCCAATTACACAGGACGATCTACACCATAACTTATCTCTTTACCATTTCCGAATACGCATTGAAGTTCATTAACCAGACGTGAAATTAAACTTCATTCAATTTATTTATTCACACACATATATTAACTATGAATGTAATGTATACTACATATAAACTCAAAAGTGCACTTAAAATTTCATTCCTTACCAACTAACATTTAAGTTATTCAAGTTTTACTTGTTTTACAATAAAAATCATCATTTTTCTATAATTCCCAAAATCAGCACTTTCTCTCATTTTTTACATGTAATTCTTATATTTAAATTTTTAGTATAACTAAAACATTCTAAACAAAAAGAAAAAAATATAGAAAATAACCTAACTTCACTTATATAGGGATTATTTGAAAACTAAGAAGAATAAGTCTTTGGAAAAAGATTTTATTAAACAAAATCCACCGAGAACTATTTATCACTCCAAATCCCAAACCTAATCATACAAATCACTTAAGCATTAATTTGAAACTCAACACAATTTACAATTCTTATCTCAACATTTTTCCTGACTCCACTGGTACCTTGAAATCATATAGATGAAAATTATCAAGTAGTAAGAATCGAAGAAGATTCATGTGACCATGTATAAGGTTTGAAATATGAACTAATCAGAATATAACATATAGATTAATCCTGTGTATATGAAATTGTATCTGAGGTTTGAAATTGAAACTTATCATAATCGATGGAGTGGCAATATGATAGATACATACCTGTGGATCTAATTTAATGTCTGGGTCTAATTTAATGTATGAGTCTTCCGAAAATAAAGTTAAATGTTTATGTATGATGATTAGTATAATGTTATGAGAAAAAATGAATTATAGTTATTATTTATATTTGATTACTGTAGTATTATGTATGAGATAAAGTATGAGAACTTGTTGTGTTTGTATCTTGTTTGAACTAGATATTTAAATTAAAGATATTATCTTTAAAAATCTTTAACTTACCATTTTCTTTGTATGTTGTTTGTTTTGTTTTTAAATCTAAGATTATCTTGTGTTACTTCTGAGGGGAGAATTTGACAAATGATGTCACTCTACATGAGTTGAAAGAGAAATTTTATTTTATTTTGTGATTATACGAAAATAATGCTATTAAATTTTATAAGGAGAAGTATATTTTAAAATACTAAAATGATTGTGTAAATATTTACTATATATATATATTATAAATTTTTTACGTTATATATGTAAAAATTATGTATTATTATATAAAAAATATGAAATGTTACAACTGAAACAAAATGATATAAAAATAAATGAATTATATAAACAAATATATATTAAAGATATATTAAATTTAAAATTGATATGTACACTAATATTTAACGTAATAAAATAAAATAACTTATAACATATAACAACATTACATCTTACTTATATTATAATACAATTATGGTGTGGACCGACAATAATAAAGGCATTAATTACATATCATGCATAATGATAAAAAAGTCAACCCAAAATTTCGGATGTATGTAGATGTGTAATATATATGCAGTCTTATGTTTCTGTCCATCCTCATAAGATCTCCATGGCTATTTCCAAGCTATACTTGCGCTTATTCCTAGTCTATTTTCTAAGCAACTTCTGCAACTGTGCATCTTTTGCATCCTACAGTTCCTCCTCCTGTGATTCTAATGAATCCTCCTCTTCCGTTACCATTTGCAACCTCACACCCTATCCATCATTTTGTGATTCCCAGTTGCCTTCTCAAGGCCAAGGTGACATACACCTAATGGGCCGTTTTTTCGTAGACAAATCCTTGTCATCTTCAGAGACCTTTCTCTCATTACTCTCTAAATACCTTACAACTCCATTCAGGTTCTCAAACTCCACCATCCTTGCCCTTCAAGATTGCTACCTTCTAGGTGGCATAAGCAAGGATTTTTTTTCCAGGACCCTAAAAAGCATCAATTCAACTAATACCCTAAGCAGTTCAGAAGCTGAAGAATTGCTCATTTTGCTTAGTGCTACAGTGACCTGCCAAGACACGTGCTTAAACAGTCTTAAAGAAACCACGCCAAATCCCACAAGTGACGTACTGGAATATCTTTCCAACGGAACCAAGCTTTATAGCATATCTCTTGCATTCTTCAAGAGAGGATGGTGGAAACCCAAGAGAAACACCGAGAGAAAACTCGACACTATGTGGGAACAGAAGCTGTACGAGCTTATCAGAAGAAGAGGAAGAGAACTGCTTAAGGTGGGTGCAGACGACGTTGTAGTGAACGGAACAGTGGTGGTGAACCCAGACGGATATGGAGACTACAAAACAATCAATGATGCGGTGGCTGCGGCTCCAAGTAACTTACAGGGTAATGACGGGTTTTTCGTTATTCATGTGGTGGGTGGAGTGTATGAAGAGTATGTTTCTATTCCCCATGACAAGCGCTACCTGATGATGATAGGCGATGGAATTAACCAGACCATAATCACGGGCGATCACAATAAGGTTGATGGTTGGACTACTTTCAGTTCTGCAACATTCGGTAACTAAGCTTCTTTCATTTTCTTATATCGGGATAATAAGTTCTTTCAACCTAGTTTATAAATATTTACAAATTTTACTATACAAGTCAAACTTTTAAAATTAAATTAAGCTTAAAATATACTTTTTTACATGGTATCAAAGTGTATCTTAATATTATTATTGGACCTATCATATCACTCATCAGACCGTTATTTGGATCATTCTTCATTTACGAGTGGAACAAATAGATATAAACCTTACTTTATAAACTTATTTTGTAAGATCATGTTAGATTTATAAATTAAATATTTTAATTTAAAAAATTTCAAGTCATGTGCATGTCAGATTAAGTTGGAGTCTATTTCAACGGTAATTGCTTCCTGCATAATACAAAATGCTTCCTCACTTAAAAAATTCTTAAAATATTAATAATGTCTTTGTTATGTTATATATTAAATAATTTTTCTTCTTCTCAAGTTTACACAAACATCTCTCTCATATTTTTTTTAACAATAATAAAAATAATATTAGATGTTGTTAAGATATTTTAATTTCTTAATATTTATTAAATTTTTTTATTATTTATCAAGAAAGTTTGTTAATATTTATAAGAGAAGTTAATAACTTTTTATTTGATTGGACTTATTTGTGTATGTGAGTCACTGAGAGAAAACAAATCATTTAATAAAAAAATTTAAAATAAAAGTAATGAGAAAATTATTGGTATATTGAAAATTTGGTAGAAGAAGTAAGGAACTTCCAAAGTGGAAAAAAAAACACTACAAGTTGTATAATAGTATACTTCAAACCAATCTAACCTGTTTGATGAAAATACTTATTCATAATTATCATGGTTATTAAATCGAGATGGTGAATTGTTTTACGATTTTTTTAATGGTCAATCCAATCTTATCATGAATTGTAAAATATATAATAACTAAAATATGATATTTTTAAATAAGAATAAGTGACATGAAAAAAATATTAAAAGTATCATTTTGGATTTCAATGTGATGTTTCATTTACTTTAACTTTTGTTTGTTTACTTTTATTTTAACTTTTCTTCGATTTTGAGACTTTTCATTTTCTAATCTAACTTTTGTTGATTTTGAAGACTTCTCATTTTCTAACGTAACTTTTGTTAGTTTTAGAGTTTTCATTTTCCAACGTGACAGTTTCATTTAGTTTAAAGTTTATAGGTGGTTTACTTTAGGATTTGCTAATTTTGAAGACTTTTCAATTTTAGTGACCCTTCAATCACACTATGAATAGCTTAGAAGTTCAAAAGCAATACAAACTATTCATACAAACGATTCATAACTATCATGATAATTATAGGTAACCATAAAAGTTTTATACTGTAGGTGTGTCAGGTCAAGGTTTTGTGGCAATCAACATAACATTTCGCAACACAGCTGGAGCAATCAAAAAACAAGCAGTAGCCCTCAGAAGCGAGGCACGATATTCTGCATTTTACAATTGTAGCTTTGAAGGGTACCAAGACACCTTATACACCCTTATTCTTGAGCAATTTTACCGAAACTGTGATATTTATGGTACGGTGGACTTCATATTTGGTAATGCAGCAGTTGTCTTCCAAGACTGTAACATCTATGCTAGACTCCCAATGGATGGCCAATACAATGTGATTACTGCACAGGGTAGGACTTGCAGTGACCAAATTGGTGGCATCTCCATACACAATTGTACCATAACCGCCGCAAGTGACTTGGCCGGTAGTAATGACACTACAAAAACGTACCTAGGAAGACCCTGGAAACTGTATTCACGAACAGTTTATATGCAATCTATGATTGACAGTTTGGTAGATCCATTGGGTTGGATACCTTGGCCAGGGCGCGATGGTTTTGACACCCTTTATTATGCCGAATTTGATAATGACGGGCCTGGATCTGACACTAATTATAGGGTTACTTGGCCTGGGTACCACGTGATCAATGCCACAGATGCAGTTAATTTTACAGTTGCTAATTTTATTCATGGTGATCACTGGCTGCCTGCCACAGGAGTACCTTACTCTCCTGATTTACTACACCTTACCTAATATAATATAAGAATGTGTTGTTAAATAGGTGTTGAATGAATTTAGTGTCAAAATATAAATTTTTATAATAAAAAAAAGTTAAAGTGATTATGTATTTTTCTTTCCAATTATTCTCTCATCTTATCATTTTTTTCTATAGTTGTTATTGAACTTTGGTATTTTGAGACACCTCGTATAGTTAACTTAATTATAGGAAATAGATTTCTTTTTGGTTTTTCACAATACAACTACTTAATTCCTTTTATTAATACAATAGATTTTCTAATTTAAAAAAAATAAAAAATAATGGTGTGGTTAAGAAAAAATAGTGAATAATTTATAGTCTGCTGTATTATTAAAAATGTAACACCCCAAAAATAACAGGATAAATGCTAACATTCTACTAATTATAATTATGATCTATCAACATACAGTAATCCTTTCAACTAAAGTATTTCAAAATTTGACCTTCAGAATTCTACTAACATACAATTACAAAATATCTCCAAATTATTTTTCAAATTTAGCTTATGCCTAAAAACACCACTCATTCAAATGATCTTACACAGATCCATCTGCAACACCATATGCTTCCGTGTTAAAAACACTATCATTGCAGACAGATATGAAACATAAGTACAACAAAATAAAGGGTAAGCTAACCAAATTTTTAATAATACTGAGTATTTCAATTCAAACGCAAAGATTAACACCACTCAAGTCTTTCATTCAGTTACATGCACCATCACAATATAAGACACTAACACATTACAAACTTGACTCTACTTTCGGAAGACTCGTGCATTGAATAGACCTCAAGATATACACCTGTCATACATCTCCGCGTTGTGAACCCACACAGCCTCCACACAAATGAATCATCAATCATGTATGACAGGGTTAGTTCCCATGAGACTTTTCTGACCAGCTATGTTTCAAGCTGCAGTCACCCAGTTCAGACCTCCTTCGACTCTCACCACTAATAGAGAGTCAGGATATCAATCGTTCACCCGATCCTTAGACAATGCACTTCCTAACTAACCCAGACACAGGTGTTTTCTTTCCTAAAAACACTATGCCTGGGCCTTGACCAACTTCATCAATACTCTATCAATATCACATCATAACATAAATCTCTACTAATGGATTCGTTCACATTTCAATCTCAATCTCAATCTAAAAAAAAATGAAAGAAATTCCTAAATCATCAATACAATTAAATTTAAATTATCAATTAATCTATCTAGTTAAATCCATACATTGCATTACCAAAGAATCAATAAATCAAAACAGAAAGCCAAAAAAAAAAAAAATTGGTTTTAGCTTGGGCGAAAATCTAGCTTCAGCGAGAATCCCTCTCGTTTGAGCGAAAATTCTCTCGCTTGGGCGAAAACAGTCCAGAGAGTACACTTGCTCCAGGCCATTCTCGCCTGGGCGACTATACCCTCGCCTGGGCGAAACTACCTTTGCGCCTGGGCGAAACACTTCTCACCTGGGCGAAATTGGACCCGAGAGCACCTCTCAGGTTTCCAAGTGACTTCGCTTGGGCGAGATTGCCTAGCCTGGGCGAAAAATACAGAAAAACCAGCATATCTACTACATCAGAGTTACCATGCATGCCTTATATGACTAAATTGGGTGAAAATCAACCCACACGATGAATGATCTACCCTAGCACAAATTATCTATTCAACATATCAACGTACCATCAATTTTCACACAACTATCTCATACATGCAACATTCAATTCAACATTAATCCAACATTCCAGACCTATAGGAAACTTCACCAGACACAAATTGTACAACTACTACAATCTTTAACTTCTCTATTTAAGACTTAAATTTGTAAACCAAACAAGCACATACTTTAGGTTAGCTTCCCATACCTGAATTGTAGTTGAAATTCTCTATAATAATCCCAATAGCCTAAGATCCTCAAGAACTCGAATCTGCATCAAAGGACCTCTGATCAACGATCAGAATAACATACTAGGAAGCTGAGCTCACAGAGGCACCGTGGCTCAGAGGCCACATGTAAGCTCAATAGGTAAAGGAAAGCGAAAACCTAAAACTGACTCTAAGGGAAGGGACATAAAATGAACTTACTCTATTGGAGATTTTGATTGGATAGACTTGCTCTGTTCTCCGCTACGAGTCCAACGGTAGGCTCCGCTCGAGAAACTGATGAAAGATGGATGCAGAGGTTTAGAGAGAAGTCAGAGGAAAGGAATGGACAGAGAGGTTTAGAGAGATGGTGGTTTGAGTGGAAATAAGACTTGACTACTAGCTTTTTCTGTAAATAAAATAAAATAATTAAGTGCTCATTTCACTTTTACCACTTCTACTCAAATAACAATTTTTTAGGTTGTTACAAAAAGAAGTGAGTATAATTTATAGCATTGTGTTGTTGACCCATATAGAGTAATTTTTAGCACAAGTTTATATTTATATTTATTTTTTTAATAATAAAATGAAAATAAAATGAAAATATGAAATATCTACAAATGAAAAGTCTATATTATACATTGTAAATATAAGTATGGAGAGTAGCAATAGACTTTTAAAATCTTAAATTTATCTATATATAGTGTTATATTTTCTATATCATCATTATATAAAGAGATATACTATTTAATAGCTTTTTTATGTTATTTTTTTAAACTAAAATAATTTTATTCTTTACTAAATAAAAAATGTTTATTTATTTAATAAAATAAATAATTGAATAACTTCCTTTTATTCAAAATAATTAAATATTTTTTTAAATAACAACTACATAATTATATATATATATATATATATATATATATATTAAATTGTATTAATTTTTTATTTTATAATTAATTACTCATAAAAGTAGAAAACTATAAAAATATTAAAATTATATATTTTTAATTAATAAAAAAGTAAATACTTATGCACGGTGTATTTGTTAATATAAATAAAGAATGTTATAAGTTTGGCGCATGTGTCTTGGTTAGTATAAAAGGTAATATTTTTAAATTTGTTTTCCATTCCTAAATTGAAACGAATATAACACTTTTGCGAGAGCAATAATACTTTAACTTTGAAGATCGATGAATTAAAGGAAATTATATATTTAAATGAAGTTTTCAAACTATTATTACTATACTAGAACACCTTACTACTAAGTTTTTTTAGATAGAATATAACTCATAATATAATATAATATATTATGAGTTATCTAAACAAATTTTTTTAATTTGTTTATTTTATTTTATATATATATATATATATATATATATATATATATATATATATATATATATTCTTACTGTGTAACTTTAGTGATGTTGAACAAGTATCAAATAGTATAAAGTTTGACACATGAAATATCTTAGTTCATCTTGAACTATCTAGATATTTACTTATTTGAAATACTTATTTAGACTCTATCTGGTTTGTACCTTTCATCGCATAATGTGCTAAAATGTGACTTTTCGAAAATAGACACTCTTATATTAACCTAGTTTAAACTATTTGAAATTTAGGATTTTTTTCACAACATACTGGTGAAATTTTCAATAATCACATAACATAACAACCACCAGATTATATCAAATGTATCTCAATTCATAAATTGAACACTACATTCAAACATGTACAACTAGTAAATAATAACATAACATATAGGTAACTTTCTTTTATCCAAATTCATAAAAGAAAGACATACTTTTACTTTATATGTATTTATATATAGAAAATGGTATTTACATTATTACAAAACAGAATAAAATAAGAATAAAAACAAGAATTTTAAATAAATATAATTTTATTAAAAATTGCGATAAGTCAAATAAGATAAACAAGACTAATGTCTAACTGAAAATAAAACAAAATAAATAAGATCAGATCGTAACTGAAGATCAAATAAATAAATAAAATAAACAAGACCAGAGTATAATTGGAGATAAAATAAATATAATAAACAGATTAGTAGGAGAGTGAAGATAAAATAAATAAAACAAATAGAATAGTGCAAAACTACTGGATATAAAATAAATAAAACCAATACATAATAAAATAAATAAAAAGGAAACAAGATATAAAAAAAAAAAAAAACACTCTTAAATTTTATGAAAGGGAAGGACTCACTAGGAACAAGATATGCATTTACAATATTTAAGAAGAGTAATGATATTTTGACACTCTTATCTTCAATACATTTATTTGATACTCCTATGTGTATAAAAAATATAATATTTTATTATGAGGTGTCTAACATGTCAGCTTTTCTTTCTCTCTCCCTTTCTTTCTTCCTCTCTCTCTTACTCTTTCTCCTTTTTTTCTGTTTCTCTCTCCCTTATCTTTCTCTCCTCTCTCTTCCTTTTCATTTAATGAAAAATATTTTTTTAGTTTCTTCTTTGTCATTTGTCTCTAACATTCACCTCTATTGCATCTCAATATTAACATCAAACAAACAAACATAAACATTGTTGTGATGTTTCTTCTTCTTTGCATTAACTATAATATTCTAGCCTTTTTCTTTGTTCCCATATGTCTTTCACCTCCATTCTTTGTCTTTGACTTTCACATGTGTTGTTTGTTACTGTGTTATCATGTTTTGAAATACATATATTAATTATTTTATTTTTATCTTAAAATAAAAATTAGAAAACCTTAAGTTTTAATTCATGTTATTAAATTCTCATTTTAAAACTATTTTGTATTTTAGATAAGATTTGAACCTTATAAACCAAATCAAGTGATTTTAAAAGAAAAATATTATGGCTAAATAAAAAAAAATTATAATAAATAAAATAATAATAGTAATATATTGATATTATGAATAAAGCATATTTATGAATATAAAAATTTATATATGATTATTTAAAAAGAAAATAATAATATTAATAAAAATAAAAATTAATTAACTAATTATTATATACATTGTTAAAAATAAATTTCCAATTGATAAAAAAAGAAAAAAGGTAAGAAGATAATATTACATTTAATGTAATGAAACATTAATTTTTTTAAAAATAAAATAAAATAAAAAGAATAAAAAAGAAGATAAGAATATTTATTGCATTTAGTCACGATGTTTTTCTTTTAAAACTACTTGATTTGGTTTCTAACTTTTAAATCTTATCTAAAATACAAAATACTTTTAAAATGAGGATTTAATAATATGAATTAAAACTTTTAAAATAATGGAGGTGAATGACATAAGAGAAAAGAAAAAGCAAGAATGTTATGGTTGATGTAAATAAAAAGAAATATTATAATAATATTTAAATTTATTTGTCTAGAATTAGAGTTGAGATATATTAAATACTAGGGTTGTTACAAAGAACATAAGATACTACCAAGCTCATGTTTATGTTTGTTTATTTGATGTTAATATCGAGATACAATAAAGATGAATATTAGAAAAAAATAACAAAGACCAAATTGAAGAGAAATAATCTTTATTAAAAAAAGAAAGAAAGATGAGAAAGAGAAATAATAGAGAGAGAAGAGAGAATAAGAGCAAAATAACATATTTCACAATTTTTTGACACATAGAAAATAAATATATTGAAACATATATCATTACTCATTCAAGAATTGTGTTACTTCAAATCTCATTTCTCACTTTTTCTCTCTCCTTCGTCTCTCTCTTCCTTCTCTCTTTCTTTTTTCTATTTCTTTGATCTCTTTTTTCTCTCTCCTCTCTCCTCATTTTCTTATTCTCCTCAAACCTTTTTTTTATCTCCTTCCATCTCACCCCACCTCTTTATATACCTGTAAATTTATTTTTTAAATTTTTTATTTAAAATTATGATTATTTTTATTCATTGAAATTTTATTCTTATTTTATCCTATCGTTATTTTTATTTTATTTTATTTATTAAAAAAATAATGACTACATTAGATGTAATCCTATATTTTTATTTTTTATCTTTTTTTATTTTCTTTCTCATCCATTAGAATTTTATTTTAATTATTTATTTTAATAATTGATATATATTAATAATTAACTAATTATTCTTTTTATTATATTTTTGTTTTTATTAATATTATTTTTTCTTTTTAAATAATCATATATAATTTTTTAATATTCATAAATGTATTATATTCATAATATTAATTCTTTTATATAGCTATATTAATATTTTTATTTTATTTAGTCATAATATTCCTAAAGAAAACTACTTGATTTGTTTTTTAATATTTACATAATATAAAATATTTTTAGAATGAGAATTGTATTAATATAAGATTTTTTAGTTTTTAATTTAAAATAATGATAAAATAATTAATATAATTATTTAAAATTAAAAATGTTACATTACTCTCTTCTTTTATTTATTTTTTATAATTATAATTTTTTTAATTAACACATTATCTTTATCATATGTGTCGTCAAGTAATTATTTTAAACTAAATAGATATCAAAAGACTATTTTCCTACCATTTAATATAGGGTATATGACTTGATGTCACATTCATGTTACATTTTAATGGTCATGGTTCATTACCTTAATTTGTTCGATATTGGTTGTCTAAATTAAAGTTGACCTGAAAGTAAAGTGAAAGGAGAAATTTTGACAATAAAGGTTACCGCAACGTAAGGCCCTTCATAGGCTTCCCCCTGTCTAATTATGAAACACCAAAACAAAAAAACAAAAACAAGGGATGGTTGGCTCCTAGTTCTTGGTTTTTCCATGTCTCTCCTATTAGCTAAAAAAAAGATAGCTTTTAACTCCAAGCCTCACGTCTTTTCAACTGACATAACCTACTATCTCCGTCAAGAACATCAATAAATAGACACGTATGTTCCAAACCAAAATCGCAACGCACTCTCCACAGGGCACCGTCGGAGGATCGCAACGCCTGAGGGATCCCTTTTCAGTTCATCCTTGGGCGGCTCCTTTTCCTGCCTCGTACGTATCACTCTTTACGTTCTTCACTTCATCAATTTGCATCATAATAATCACAAACAAATACTCATAGCAAATTATGTTGTTTACAGAAAATGTTAATTTATTCTTCACTTTGTTCTGTGATTATATATATTCAGGTTGGTGTGAATTAGGAGCTGCTTGATATATAAAAAAAAAAGAAGATGGGGGGTGATGGACAGAAGAGGAGAATCGCCATCATTGGCGTTTCTACCTTCTTGCTGGTTGCTATGGTGGTAGCCGTGACGGTTAGCGTGAACCTTAACAACAAGGGAGTAAACGAGGATGAAACGGAAGCAAATAAATCACACGTAGCTTCCTCCATGAAAGCGGTGAAAACCCTTTGCGCACCCACGGATTACCAGAAAGAATGCGAGGACAGCCTCAATGAAAAAGCCGGCAACATCACTGACCCCAGGGAACTCATTAAAATCGCCTTCAACATCACCATCACCAAAATCAGCGACGGGCTTGGGAAAACGCAGCTCATGCACGAGGTCGAGAACGACGCAAGAACCAAGGAGGCCCTCGACTCGTGCAAGCAATTGATGAACCTCTCCATCGAGGAGTTCAACCGCTCCCTTCAGAGGTTCAGCAGGTTCGACCTAAACAACCTCGACCGCATCCTCACCAGTCTCAAGGTGTGGCTCAGCGGCGCCGTCACGTACCAGGAAACGTGCCTTGACTCGTTCGAGAACACCACCACCGACGCTGGCAAGAAGATGCAGGGGCTCTTGCAAACCGCCATGCACATGTCCAGCAACGGCCTCGCTATCATCAACGAGCTATCCAAAACTCTCTCCGACATGCACGTCTCCAAGTCCGGGCGCCGCCTCCTCACGGCTGCTGAGGATTTGCCGGTTCTTGGCCACGAAACCGACGACTTTGACCTTCCGGATTGGGTTGAGAATCGCTTTAGCGTTCGCAGACTCCTGCACATGACTGGACGCAAACGCATGGCGCATGTGGTTGTTGCCAAGGATGGTAGTGGAAATTTCACCACCATCAACGAAGCATTGAAACATGTGCCCATGAAAAACATAAGGCCGTTTATTATCTACGTGAAGGAGGGTGTTTACGATGAGTACGTCGAAGTTTCCAGAAATATGACCCATGTCGTCATGATTGGTGATGGTGGTCGGAAGTCGAGGATCACAGGCAGCAAAAACTTCGTCGATGGGGTTGGAACCTACAAAACCGCCAGTGCTGGTACGTTAATTATGTTCAACAATCTCTTTTATATATATATATATATATATATATATATATATATATATATATATATATATATATATATATATATAGTGGCAGAAAACTAACGAAAATATTTATAAATGCTTGCAGCCATTATTGGAGATTTCTTCGTTGCCATAGGCATGGGATTTGAGAACACTGCAGGAGCTGAAAAGCATCAAGCAGTCGCATTGAGGGTTCAATCAGACAGGTCCATCTTCTACAAGTGCCGCATGGATGGGTATCAAGATACACTTTACGCCCACGCCATGCGTCAATTCTACCGCGACTGCATCATAACAGGCACCATCGACTTTGTCTTTGGTGATGCAGTGGCTGTGCTCCAGAACTGCACATTCGTGGTCCGAAAACCGATGGCGAACCAGCAATGCATTGTGACCGCACAAGGTAGAAAGGAGAAGAACCAGCCATCGGGTATAGTGATCCATGGAGGGGCCATTGTGGCAGATCCCAGCTACTACCCAGTTAGGTTCGACAACAAGGCTTACTTGGCTCGTCCATGGAAGAATTTCTCAAGGACCATCATCATGGACACGTACATTGATGACTTGATCACACCCGATGGCTACATGCCATGGCAAACAGAGGAGGGTTTAAGCGGAATGGACACTTGTTTCTACTCAGAGATCAACAACCGTGGCCCTGGTGCAGACACGGCGAAGCGAGTGAAATGGGAGGGAATCAAGACCCTCTCAAAGGACGGCGCAACAACATTCTTGCCATCCTTGTTCTTCCATGGAGATGACTGGATTAGGGTCACCAGGGTTCCTTACAACTCTGGCCTGCCCTCCCCCACTCATTGATCAGTTTTATTCTTTTTGGGAGAGAGCCAAGTGCGTGTTGCCATATTAAATCGCCACTTCATCACTCATGCTTGTGTTGTACCACCTTTATCTTTTTTTTTCTTCCATTAATTCATTGTTCTGAAATGCAAGTGCGTATGAACTGGCGTTTTCCTACAGTTCTCTATGCTTGTAGGATGCTTAATTAATTAGATTCCCAATTACTTAACTCAACCCGTCTTCCTGCAAAATTTTCTTCTTAAATCGATCCTTCCATACTCCTTTTACCTACTTTATATGTACAGCTAAAACTAAAGGGTGATGTTATCTGAACACCACTGTTCATCATTCACACCCATTTCACTGTCATATATTATTATTTTATCTATATATAATATTATATTAATAAATAAAAGTCTGAAATGGAAGTTTTTTTAACAATGGTATCAAACCACCATTTTCCAAAACTAAATAAAGAAAATAATTAATAGACCAACAAATACAATTCTTAACCACATTACTTATAACAATTAAGTTTTTTTTTTCTACTTTTGATTTCTTTCTGTCTTTTAGATGTTAATCTTAAGACGTTATGCTCAAGGTGAGGCAACAGAAAGTATCCTTTTTCTGAATGAATCACTATTGAAGTATATAATAAGCCTTTTCCAGAGAATCTACATACAGCCTCAATTTTTTTTTTTTTTTTTTTTTTTTTTTGTTTCATAGAATTGGTATATCATTGGAAAATATTAGTATTGTTTGTAGCTGTTCTAGAAAAAAAAGATCGATGAGAAAGATCACTTTAATAGTGCTTTAGTTACCAAATTGATAAATCAGAGTTTAGAGTATGTATATGAAGCCCTTTCTCATCAATTGACAAAGAAAGAGGACACTATTGTTTACGTTTGATGTTCTTTTCTCATCAATGGATTTAAACTGAAATGCTGCATAGGGGAACAACTTCAGTGTATATGTGTTTAAACTTAAAGCATAAATAATGCACGTAAGGCACAACTTCTGTGTACATTTATATTTTTTTTATTATTGCTGAGACCAACATTAACAAAACACTTCTATATACATTCATTGAATAAAAAATCTAGAACCTCATATTGAAATTGAAAATTGAAGAAATAAATATTACACCTTGGAGGCTGTTGAGACACCGTGAACATGACCAATGCTTCATTTGGATTTGTTCGTTTTTTTCTCTTACTACCGTTCATCTGATGATTGTCAATAGATGAATAATGAAGTTGTTGAATTATAATTGGTTGATGTCATTGCATTTCCATTAAATTCAACATCAAACCAAAATGAAGATCATGCTAAAAAAATCTAAAAGAAAATCAATGTATTAAGTGCATGACTTTTGCTTTAATCAAAAATAAGTTTAAGTTGTGTTATTTATATGCATGACTTACATCTTCAAACCAGTTTTTGAAATGAAATCGTGTTTTCTTTACACAACTTCATATAAATAAAGAAATTTAATCAGTTAACTCTAAACAAAGTCGTATAATTCTAAACAAAATTGTGTTTATGTCACACAACTTTGGTAGAGACACAGAAGTTATTTAAATATAACATCACTTTGAGGTTAGAATTCTAATAGAAGTTGTGTTAGGCAAGTACAACTTCTTTAGAACAAAGTTGTATCATAGCAAACATGACTTACCCATATTTCCAAACATCTCCAAGCCCTTCTCAATCTTTCTAACACCACAAAAATACCTAATCACAACATTATAAGTCTAAACACAAGCCCTCAAACCATGCTCTCCCATTCTTTCCATAAACCCTAATGCCTTCATGTCACTAACATGACAAAAATCTCTTACAACAACGTTGTAAGTAAGCAAATTCAGCACTCGCAACCTGATGTGAATCCTTTAATTGGGTTTAAAAAATGAACCGATCTAAAATAAGAAATTGTCTACTATTGTATAACCATGCATAAGAGCTTCGAAGCCATATCTTATACTGGAAAATTGATCTAAACCAAATTGAGGTGAAAGATTACAACTTGGGACACAAGTTTGACAAACGAATCACTCAAAAAGTTTTCGTAAATCATGAGATATGGTTTAGAATAGTTTTGGATGAAAACAAGAGAATTTTAGGGTTAAAGATAAAACAAATGATAAGGATGAGCAAGACCACTTTCATGGAGGAAGATAAGTAGCATTACAGTCACGGAAATGAAAAACCCTTGATAAATATAACATTTGGTTCAGTCAAGAATCTATGAGATCAACTCTTACCAATTTGAAAAAAAGCATGTATGTGCTTGGTTTTACGGGACCTTGAGGAGGTAAAAACAATACTTCCAAGGTAAAAACAATACTTCCAAGGTAAAAACAATACTTCCAAGATACCAATTGCAACGACTCCTTTGTTGGTCTCCATGCTTAAGTCAGTACTTAGAGTTTAGTGTAAATTGGATTAGAATGAACACCTTTCTCTACTGTTACTATTTACTATACATGCAATGATTATTGTGTCAGATATCATTATTATTCTTTACCTCTTGTTAGGGGAAGGTGTAAGGTTTACTCAACCTACCTTTGTCAAAGATGGGAGATGTAAGGTCTATTGAAATCTGCTTCTTTATTAGAGGTTTGGTGTCAGTCCCAATATGAGCAATGGTAAAGAGATTGACATGTGGTGATGGACAGTAGGAGGTTTCGGTTTGGGCGACCCATATAATATATGACATACAACATATCAGTCTGAGTGACTGACAACTAGTGGACTCCATGTGCTTGATTGAGTGTATAATATTGTGCTTATTCTGAATTTCTAGAATGTTTGAATACATATTTAGTTTATGAGTTTATTTTATTTAGAAATAGATAAAAAAATTAAAATAATCATATCACATGTAAAAATCAATTACCTCCAATGGAAGATCAACATATTAAACTTGTAAACTTGGGTTCAAGTTTTAAACGAAATACTAAATTAATTTTCACATAAAATAAAATCTTTATATTTAAAAACAGAAATATTAGATATAGATTGTATAAAATTTGAATCTAAAAATTCTTATACAAATTGTTTTTACAACTAATCTATAAAATCATATAAAAAAATTCAAAAATGACAAGAACGTTTTTTACACTATAGATCGAATAATAAATAATTGTCATGGATTGTTTCTCAAAATTTTAACTAGTCTTTATATATATATATATATATATATATATATATATATATATATATATATATATATATATTTATTATTTAATTCTATTGTAACTTTTTAAGTGATAATACACGTTTGAATTATGCAATTATTCAGGAAATTTGCGTTTTGGACAAATATATGAGTTGGATTTTAGAGAAATAAGAAGAGAAAATATTTTAAAAATTTGATAATATTTAAATAAAATAAAATAATAAATTAACATATATTTTTAATACCCTAGATTATATATATATATATATATATATATATATATATATTATAAAAATATATTTATTTCACATATTCTCGAGAGTTTTTCTCATGTTTATTAGAAGGTTATAAAATGATTTTAGATATGTTTTTTAAAAATATGTTTTATTAAAAACGTTACACTCTCATTTTAATTTATTTTTTCTCATGAAAGAAAAGTGAATATCTAATATTGTCATCGCAATACAAATTAATGTATATTATAACTATATATTGTTTTTCCATTTTTATTTTTTATTTAAACCCTATATTTATTATTTTAAATTATTAGTATACAAATATGTTTTCTTTACATAAGTTACAAAATAACTATGCAAAATTTACATATTAAATAAATTTTTGGTTGATTTATTTTCAGAGTATAATTTCCAATAAAATGCATCCCTCTACGTTGGCAGGTATTTTGTGAAGGAGAAATATGATTTTATTAAATAATTTGTTAAAAAAAATCTAACTCAGTCAAAAAGCAAATATTAACTGAAAATATAATTGACATCACGGAGTCACAGAGAAGTAAGAAGAGATCAACAACGAAATAAAAACTTGTGAGTCGGCTCAATCCAGAGCAAACCCTCGCTCGCAAGTTTTGGATGGCGGCCTCTTCTTCTTCTCTCTCTTCCTCCGACCACTCTTCTCCTCACCGTCGCCGGCGTCATCACCGCCACCGCCGAGACCGTGACAAGGACTACCTCAAGATCCGAAAGAAGACCAAGTCTCAGTCCCGCGGAAAACGACGTCGTAGGCATCACCACCACTCTTCCGATTCCGATTCCGATTCCGATTCCTATTCCTCATCCTCCGTCTCCGATTACTCCAGGTTCCTTATCTAACCCTTGCATAGCCGAACTGTGACGCATTTCTTTTAATTATTTTATCTCTTATTGTTATTCTTATATATATGCTTTGTTTCAATGGCTGATAAAATACAATTTACGAGACTCGCAGTTCTGATAGCTTCCAGTTCTCATATCTTTAGGATATATGGATCTTAAATGTTGGCTAAAATAACCTAATTGCAGAAATATTAATTCTGGTATATATTTCCAACCATTGTAATGGAGTCGCACAGTTCTTGTAATAGAAGTAGTTTATTCAAAGTTTCTCTCTGTCTTAGGGCCCGGAGATGATTATTACGCATAATTGATTTTTTGAATTGGGGAATGAGATGCAAGTTCCTGTTCCAACATTAAGATTTCTCACTAATGAAATCCGATTTGTTCCATTATATTATGTTATTATTTTCTGTGCGAGGAAGTTGGAATTGACGGTCAGAAACAGATTTTGATAACACTGGCCATTGACTAAGCTCAGTCTACTTTGCCGTGCATTCTTTTCCCTTTACAACCTCCTTTCTTCTTCACATAGCTGATTGTTGTTCCTTCATTTGTGTCCCCTGTACTATGGATTTGGAAACATGATTTCTGCATAATGTTTGTTGTTGATAAATTGTGTGCCTTATACAAGACTCCAATCCTTTTGCATATTGCATAAGAAGTATTCAGCGTGTCTGCCTGTGTTATTTATACACGTTATTAATTTCAAACACTTGTAGCAATACAAGATTAATGAACGGATTAATCTGGCTTTTTCATAACTCTTTTTGTTCTCCTTATACTTCAGAAGTGAAAGTTCTTCTGATAGTGAGCATGAAACCTCTCACCGTTCAAAGAGACACAAAAGGAGTGACAGGCCAAAGAAGGTGAATTGTTGGTAATACAGTTATTATTAGATTTTAATTTTGACCATTTACCTCACGTCTCTCCTTCATCCAGAATAAGGAAAAGGATCGAAGTAAAAGCCATCACAAGCGGCAGAAGCATAAAGTAAAAGAGGTAGGTCACTTTTTTTATACTTGTTTATTTTTTCAATATGCATGATTTTCTTCATATTTAAAGTTTCTAACTCAAGTAAGTCGCCCTAAAGTGTTGACTATGTTCATAAACTTGCTTAATACTCATTACTGAAGTGTTTCTACGTGGATTCTTTAGTAAATCTAAGATTTATCTACTTAAGACACATCCATATAATTTTCTCTGTTTCTATCATCTTCTGCAGCTTGAAAGCATTGACTTGACGTCATTAATCCTGAACTATTACTGCATAGCATAAACAACAAATTATTAATTGTTTTTGTAAAGTTGCAAATCTTTTTCCAAACACATAATCTTTAGTACATTTCAGTCTGAGATGCTCATGATACTTTCTGCCTATTTTATGTATTGGCTCTTTGAAATTGGAGCTGGGATCTGTGGCATGTTTGGGCGCTTGATCGACTTGATTGATGTTTCTTGGTGGGGTTTGTCCTGGCAATGCGAGCTTTATATAGAAGCAGCATGATGAGAGGAGCAGCAGCCCTGTGCAGCTTTCCAAGGTTTATATTGTAATCTAGCTCAGACGTTCAATGCATTTAAATGCTTCCATGGTTTTTAATTTCCTATTTTTTTTGTACTGGATCAGTTTTTAGGGCGTGACAAAGATGATGGTGTCCGTCGGAGTGCTGTATCTGGCAAGAAGGTAGGGATGTGTTATTTGATTGTATCTTTGATTTGATCCTGTTATAGGTAGTAGCAATCTTGATTTTGGTTTATACTTATTTATTATTATTATTTTTTTTATTTTTTTTTTGTAGATTCTTCTGAAACTTGAAAAAACGAAGGAAGATAAAGTGGCTGAAAGCAAGAGAAATGAACTGCTGAACTTTTTAAACGCTAGTTTTGATTAGCATTGAGAAGGTACGAATTTGATAGGGGGTAGAACAAAATATGGAAAGAACCAATTTTACTTACAGGTGTGCATAAATTATTTTTACATTATAAGACCCAGCAACCTTCCATTTCCCTGGGGAAGGGGAAGGGTATATCATTATATTGTGGTTACCATTGGGATACATGTATGGTTCACGCTCAGATGAAGAGTTTTCGACCCAGCAGATTCCATACATGGTACTTTGAGATTGGACGATCATTGTGCTATTTGCCAACATATTTTTTTCTTGAATTGTTTATTTGTTTTGGGCACATGTGACTAAATTATTAAAATTCGTTCCCCTCTTGGTTTTTCCCCAATGAGTCTTCTTAAAATAGGTTTGGATAGAATCTAATCAACTAAATATCCTAGGTTCAATTCTTCTTCATTTCCTTTTATTGATATATCATTTCTAACGCATTATGATTCCTTGTGGCATCTCTTGTCTTTGAATGGATCAACCTCCTCTATTTTTAATATCAGCAACCTATTCTTGTTAAACCTATTGTTAATTATCTTCAGTCAGATAAGTATTTTAGGAAAGGTACTAGTATGTTTTTAAAGGGAGGGTAATGGAGTAGTTTCTTTTAGGAGTTAGAAAATTTTATAAGGGATAGTGGTGAAACCTGATATTCCCAAGGTTGCTATAACATGGACTTTGTTCAGGGAGATTTGTTACAGAGTAGCCATTATAACTATTGGCCTTGGGTAGGTTTTTTCTCATTTTGATGTAATTTTATCCGAAAATTCCTAGAATGGCTATTTTTTTTTTTATTCACGTGATAGGTAAATCATGTCAAGCTGATACAATTTCGTTACGAAGCCAGATTGAAATCGTGTAATGATGGCATAATTTTCATGTTGCAGGTGAAATCGTGCAGAGGGGGCACAATTTCACTTAAGTTTAACATAGGACTAAATTAAGGTTAATGTGCAATTGAATTACGAAGCCAGATTGAAATCGTGTAATCGTGTAATGATGGCATAATTTTCATGTTGCAGGTGAAATCGTGCAGAGGGGGCACAATTTCACTTAAGTTTAACATAGGACTAAATTAAGGTTAATGTGCAATTGAATTACGAAGCCAGATTGAAATCGTGAAATCGTGTAATCGTGTAATTATGGCATAATTTTCATGTTGCAGGTGAAATCGTGCAGAGGGGGCACAATTTCACTTAAGTTTAACATAGGACTAAATTAAGGTTAATGTGCAATTGAAGCACGATTTTAGTGTATTTAAATTTTAGAGTATTTTTTTCTTTTTGTGCTCACTAATTTAATCATTATTGCAAATATTATTTATGAAATTTAATTTAGTGGAATTGAAGTTATGATTAAAGTTTGATATGTTGAAATTGTAATTATAGGTGTTAATTTTATTTATATATGAAAGATGCAAATGATTGTTGGAAATAATATGATATGATTAGTTAACTAAAAGAATTTATAGTCAATGAAAAACATATTGTATTAGTTTATTATTTGAAAATAACAGTTATTGTAATTTTTTATTGTGAAATTTAATGAATATGAAGAATGGAATGATTGTTATGGTGTTTTTTTTTTTATTTTTTTTTGCAAAATTTTATGGTTAGTGTATATAAGAGGTGTTTATAGAAATTTAAAATTAATTGGTACTAAGTAAAAAATTGTTAGTTTGATATAACAAAAAATTGGGTAAGTTCATTTTGAAAGTAATGCTGTATTTGAATTTATGGCTATGTTAATATGATGAAAAAATGTTGATATTAATTGGCATGTTAAGTGAAGTTAAATTTGACTAGTTTGAGTGAAAATAATTGAATTTAAAAAGTAAATAAATATAAAAACAAGAAAATGTGTTTGAAAGAAATGAGGATTTGTTAATGATAAATAATATAATATAATATAAGAGTTCACTGATACAATTACAAAATGTTATGAATTATTTGGGATGACATGTCACGATGAGGTCTTTTTGGTCTTCTTGGGTCTTGTATGGCGAGATGTCACGATGAGGTATTTTTTGTCTTCTGGGTCTTGTATGGTGAGATGTGGGTGGTATTGGATGATGGTCATTATCATCATCGTTGTGCGACTTGGATATAAGCATTGGGTTGATGATATTGGGAAAATGACGATGGATGGAACGCAGATAATGGGATAAATGATGATGTTCTAAATGTATTTGGTAGAAGTGAAAAACCAGGTATTTGAGAGGAAAAAATGTTGAATGTAGATGAAATCTGGTTTATCAGATATTGGAATGACATCGGTAATTGATGTTCTGTGTGTGGGTGGTGGAGGTGGAGGAACACCATAGTGACTTGGTTGACCAAATGTTGAGCATGAAACTATGGATGGAAAGAAGACCTAACATTTGTGGAGGTTCGTGCTTGATATCTTGTAGTGTGTCATACTGTAAGAAAAAAAAAATTAAAGAAGTGAAAAAACATGATGAAAATAATAGGTGTATGAACTTACATCGTCATTGGTCGCATGGTGGTGAAAGGTACTAGATAGTGATTGTGTTGTCACACAAATGACCATTGCTTGTAAAGTGGACTCCTTCAATGAGTTTGTTGTGGTGATTATTCTGCATTGCTATCCAACTTTGATGATATTGTGGCCAATAATGGTGGGGATAAATATTTAATCTGATCACAAGCTCAAATTTGAGGCATTATTTAGGTAAGCAAATAATAACAAATACATCAAATGCAGTCACTATCGACATATTTTCAATTAATGATAAAATGTGTGTTCGAGTATATTGAGCTATAATATCATTTGTTGTATTTTCAGAAAATGATTGAAAAGTGTTTCTTAACCATGACAAGCTGATGGTAGTTCTCAAAATCACATTTTTTAGAGATGTGGCACCGAGGAGGTGTTAGTAGACAGATACCAAATCACCACTCGTGAATCCAGTAATAGTCATCAATTGGTAGACCCAATTGCAAGGCCCTTTAAGGTAATCGTGGTTTCTTCAAACGGAAGATGGAAAGTGTGGGTCGTAGATCTCTACCTTTCGAGTAATATTGTTACGAGGTGGTGATTTATCGCTATTAGTGAACGATAGGAGGTGTCCGAAGCCTCTTATATCCATAATTAGTTTTATACGTGGGTGAATCAAGTTTGCATGCCTAGTCATTTAGATCACATGCCATTGGAAATGTAAGAGTCGTTCGTTTCCTTCCCATAAGATCTTAGTGACATATTTATTTTGTAGGCGTAAGAGCGACATGTTGGATGAAAATCTACTATGATAAACCATTGTAATTGTTTTAAACAATATATATTATTTTAGTACTAAAATTATAATAAAAAATAAAAAAATATTATTTTATTTATAGGCCATATGATCAATCCAATATTATTCTTGGACCAAATATAATAGTATATCGATTGTAATGACATAAATGTAATTTTTTTATTGCAATTTTAGTATTAATTATATATATATTGTTAATCAATTATAATGACTTACATAGTAGAATTTCGTTGTCATGTTGTTTTTATGCCTACAAACTGAACATGTTACTTATGGGAAGGAAATGAACAACACTTATGTCTTTGACGACATGCAATCTGGATGACTAAGCATGCTGACTTGGGTTCATCAACGTAAAAAATTAATTATGGATATAGTGGGCTTCAAACACCTCCCATGTTCACTATATTGTGATAAATCACTACTTTGTAACATTAGTCGAGAGGTGGAGATCTGAGACCCACACTTTCCATCTTCTGGTTGGAGAAACCACAATCACCTTAGAAGATGCAACCTTGCAATTAGGTCTAATAATTGATGGTGAAGCTATTATTGGATTTACGAGTGGTGATTTGACATTTGTATGTCAAGACCTCATCGGTGCCACACCTTCAAAAAATGTGGTTTTAGAAAATATCATCAAGTTTTCGTGGTTAAATAACAACTTCCTGAGGATCCAACAAATGATTTGTAGCTCAATATGCTCGAGCACATATTCTATCATTAGTTGGAAGTATGTAGTCAGTAGAATGCATTTATTGTTGGCTGATCTAAACAATGTCTCAAATTTTAGTTTGGGCTAAACTGTTTTAGTATCTTTGTACCGTGCTCTACATCACGAGGTTAATTATAACCAAAAAAATATTGGTAGATGTATGCTTCAGCTTCAGTCTTCGGCTTGAGATCGAATTAAATACTTATTCCTAGATAACCAATCCCAACATCAATTTCTTCAACTAATAGGAGGAGGGGGAAACAATGGAGATAGGCATTTAATCCGGTCCCAAGCCTAAGACTGAAGTAGAAACATACATCCACTAATGTTCTCTTGGTTATAGTCAATCATGTGGTCTAGAGCACGGTACAGAGATGTCAAAACAGCTGAGTCGCAATTAAAATTTAAGGCATTGTTTAGGTAAGTCAATAACAACAAATACATCAAATGCACTCTACTGGTTTATGTGTCAAGTATCAACATACTTTCAATTAATGATAAAATGTGTGCTCGAGTATATTGAGCTACAACATTATCTGTTGCATTTTAATAATGTAGTAAGAAAGTGTATTTTAACCACGACAAGTTGATTGTATTTCCTAAAATCACATTTTTTTAAATGTGGCACTGAGGAGGTGTTAGCAGATAGACACCAAATCATCCCTCGTGAATTCAGTAATAGCTTCACCATCAATTGGTAGACCTAATTATAAGGCCACATCCTCTAAGGTAATTGTGGTTTCTTCAAGCGGAAGATGAAAAGTGTGGGTCTTAGATTTCCACCTCTCAACTGGTATTGTTGTGAGGTGGTGATTTATCACAATATCAATGAATGATAGGAGGTGTCTGAAGCTTACAATATCCATCATTAATTTTATACGTGGGTGAATCAAGTTTGCATGCTTGGTCACCCAGATCACATGTTGTCGGGGACGTAAGAGTCGTTCGTTTCTTTCTTATAAGATTTTAGTGACATTTATTTTATAGGCGTAAGAGCAACATGTTGGATGAACCATCAACTTGTACCCTCTCAAGCATAAACCATCGGCTTTGATACCACTTGTTAGGAAAATCGAGAGGGGAAACACTGAGGATACAAACAAGAATGAGATAAAAGTTCAATCCATATAAGGGAATGACATCACCTTCAACCCAAAACCTTAAGGCATTAAGTTTGTGGGTCTTTTCTTTTATATGTCGCTCAACTTTCTCATTTCTATTCTATGTAGGACTTAGGTTCATACTTGAATACCCAACCGATTAGTCATAGAGACAATATGATTTAAAAGTTTAGGATGGATCAAAAGAAACCCTTATTAATCATAATAACTTACTTCTTGCACTATAGGAAAACACTTAAATAGTATAGGCCAAAAGCCCACGTAAAACACCTAAAACCCACACTTATGCGTGGACAAAACATGGGGAAGAGAACCACACTAGGTTTGTTGACGCAAAGCCAACGTTGTGTGGGTTGGTCAGGTGGAGGCTACCTTGTGTGGGCTATATTCATGCAACTTGACGCTTAATTAAATATGATAAAGCATACGTGGGCCAAACACGCAGAAGTTGTAGAAGCTTGTGAAGGCTAGACCCATGCTTAAAATGTAATCATGAGGGTAGTGTGAGATAAGTCCTTGCATACGTCAATTATTAAATATTTTATTAGGTGGAGTTTGCGAGGGCCTGACCTACGTTTATAATAGAATAAATAATTTATTTTGAAGCTTGTGTGAGTTTGGCCCTCACATTAGTCAGAAAAATAATATATTATTTTTATTGTTGCGTGGGCTTGGCCTTTGCATGATGTGAAATCTTAAATATGTAATTGGCATTAGCGTGGGCTTAGCCCAAGCAAAGAGTAATTTAAGAAAAAAAATATTTTAAAAATTTGAAAGCCAAACCCAGAAAATCAGAAAACATCCACTAATAAGAATATGTAGAACTCCACAAATTGAAATACTAAATTGTAATTATAGTTCATCAAAATACTAAACTACAATGTATAAAAACAAAATTACAGTTTTAAAACAAAATTAAAGAAGACACGTAGAACAAATGTAGAACTCATGGGAGGAGTTGGTCGTCATGAGCTTCATCATAGTGTGGGTGAACTTGATTGGTACCAGTTGAAGTATCAGCACATTGACACTCCATCATGTTGGCAAGCTGTTACTGCATAAGCTTCATTTGGTCCTGTAACTCCCTAACTATTTCCTTTGTCGTTCTTGCTTCTTAGGAACTAACTAATAAAACTTAGGAACTATGAAACAATTAAGAGTTTGAAAATGAAATTATTCGAATTCAAATGATAGGAGTTGAGAAAACGGTGAACTTGAAGAAACAGAGAGTGAAATAATAAATAGATAAGAAAAACCATATAAACACGTAATATCCTAGTAATATCCTAAGTTATTTTTGTAACGTAACTTAATTTTTATAATTCTATTGTATTATTTTAAGTTTTTCTACAACTTTTATTAAAAAGGTTAGTTTTTTGTATTTGGCTATTGGTTTAAAATATATTTTTAAGATAAAATTTTTTCTTCTTATTTTTATAATCAAATATTTTATTTAATATTTAAAATTGTATTTTGTGTCAATTTACTTTTAGTGAAAAAGTTTTATAAACTTTGTTTCTTAAACTTATTATATATTTGTTATATAACTTGTGGAATGAAAATTTTCTAGAAAAAACTAAACACTTATGCAATAGCACCATCGAGGAAAATCAAGACTTTATCTCATATTAATTGTTATGTAATTAATGTTTCTTCATGCAACTTCTATGCCAAATATAGAGTAGGTTGGTTAGCAATAAATATTACATTTCTGGGAAGACAATAACTATATCATCCTTACATGCAAAACATTAAATAGAAATTCTCATGACACAACTAAAGACTAAAATAATAACATACCAAATTGGGATTGTGCCACGAGCTACATCAACACTACCAATTGTATATTCCAATATTAAGGACCAGCTAATTAGATGGGTTGAAACAATATTTACCTATTGAATCATAAGATTTAGATACAATGAAAAATAGCTTGAAATGCATATAGTTAATGTGTAATTGTATTGTATTTCATACACATAAGTCTAATAACAATAATTTTAAACCAGGAATTGATCACAAAACATTCTAACCATAAGTCTATGGAACAAAATTGTGGACATACCTTGAATATTACTATCCAGTATCAACTTAACCTAGTTTTAGTCCAATCCCCAAAATTTATACCTTTGTTTTGTCTCCTTATTCTATTCATCTTCACATTCAATGTCAAAGGACAAATAAAAAGAAATAGACAAAAAATAAAATAAAATAGCTTTTTCTCTCCTCACTAAGGAAGAACAGTGCCTTTGAGTAGCCACCGTACTCTGGCTACTGAGTGATTTGGTCCATAACTCAATTTTATATTAAATCTTATAATTTCGCCAATTTGACCAGTTACTCTGGCTACTGAGTGATTGGCTCTTCAATCTATCAATTGTGTCAAAAATCATATTTATGCTAATAATGATTTCAATAGTTATGTTCAGGAAGTAATTTCGTTCTTATTTTGAAATATTTTAAACTTTTTGTTTCTTAAATATGTTTTCTTTGGACCAACAATCTCACTGGACCAATCCCCCCTTCTTTAAGTACCTTACAAGACATTGTAGAGTTGCCTATTGGGGATCTGTATGCTTTATCGGGGTCAAGATATAGCAAAATGTTTTATTGTTACGAGGCCAATAGGAGCTAACGTTTGCTGATGGAGTTGATGTATACATGTATAGGTTAACTTTACTAAAAAAAAGTGACTAACAGAACCTATTAAACCAAACCCTATTTTGAAAACAATTCTATTTTTTTTTTTGGCTTGGCTATGTTTTGGGTATGTTCCCTTCCTAAAAATTAACATAATCCACGGAGCATGTATATTATCAAGAATTTAAAAAGCAAAGAACTATTGCTATCAAATTGGGTATCTAAATGAACATGGCTATATTCCTTACTTTCATGCTACTCTTTTTCCGTCTTTATTGTTATCAAGGAAGAAACATTTTACTATAGTTGCTAGAGAATTTTCTTGCAGGAAATTCCAAATTTATGCTTAAAGATAATTGCTTTATCCCATATGTCTTCTAGTTCTTGTACAACACAGGTTATTAAAACACAGGGTAGAGGGTATTAAAACATTTCCAAACTACAATACCACCATGGTTTCCAACAACAATGCACATGGTATCTCCAAAATACAGGGCAAACCATTCAACTGTAGTGCAAAGCTCACACCATTGTCGACCACCGACCACGCCAAACGTTGATCACCATAGACCACCGCACACCCAAACGTCAACCACCACAAACCATTGCAACACTTCCAAAAACTAAAAATCAAAAAACCTAATGACGAAATCAAAAATTAAACCGAACAATCAACCAAAATCAAACTTACAATGGAGTGAGGATGCAATTTGAACAAAAATGGTGAAGAAATGGGATGACACAGGCAGCGATGGTACGTTTTAGGGTTTAAGAGCTCGAGTTTTTGAAAAAATGGTGAAGATGAATGCGCAAATCTGAAAAAATTGGGTATTTTATAAACGAATGTGTGTGGGTTGTGTGTGGGCTAAACCCATGCTTTGAACATTAAACCATGCCCCGCCTGAGCCCACACATATTCGTGATGTGGCATTGACCCTACAACAGCTCAGCTCACGCATATGCGTGATGTGGCATATGCATGGGTCTAGCCTACGCTAACCTTTCTTTAAATATATTAATTTTCTTAAATATATAATTTTTAATTTATTTTTTTAAATATTGTGCCATAAGAGTAAATTTTCCCACTTACCCTTTCGATAAAATCATATATTTCTAAAATCAGTAAAACATTATAGCAAATTTCTTCATTGTTATAGTCATAAGCATAATTTGTATAAATAATTACTTTTGTATAATAAGATATAAAATAAAGTGTGTAATTGTTTCCTATGGATATTAAAATTAGTTAACAAAAAAAGTTTTATTTTTTTAATGTATTAAGTACATTTTTTAATGATTTTTTTATGTATAATTATCAAAAATCAAGTGTTATGGTTTTAAGATATAGTTAAAATTATAACAAAAAATAATTTAAAAACCTTTTTTATTAATTTTTATGGATAAATAACAATCTTATAATTATTGATATACTTGAAAAAACATGTTTTATAATTGATGATCTCGAGTGTTGCTTTAAATACTAGTACGTTACTCTAGGTTAAATTAGAGAAAATTATATTTGTATTTGTTACAAAGTTGAAAAAAATTAGTAAATTAACATATTTATTTTTAAGTTTGAGAACAAGTTTATTAATTTAAAAATATAAAAATTAAAATTAACTTTTATGAAAGATATAGGGACCAAAATTCTATTTTTTCTATAATATATTATTTACATAGCAACATAGGTTCAAACGTGTCTTCCAAATTGATTAGAAATGAATTGACTCCTTATCATATACTTTTATGAAACAATGCTTATTTAAAAGAAAATTAAAATTAGTACATGCCAGTGTAGTACATGATTATTATACGAAAACACATAATCTTATATCAAGTCAACAAATCACTTTAATCCTATTTGAATAGTATTAGAAATAATATTTTTTTTTACTACATTGAGATATTGAATCATTTTCGTATATTTAACCAAGTCAAACATTTCATTATTAAAGAAGTATTTATTATTTATTAAAAAAATATCTCATTTCGTTATAAATTATAGTGTTGACATTACTAAATACAATCCAATATGATATTAACATTGCTAATGAGTCTCAAGCCAAATTGATACTCTCAAGTTCAATTTATTAACTCATTCTTAGGCCTAAAGTCTAATTGTTCTTCTTAAGCCTAATTTAACTATACAAGTGGTCACATATACTACACAATCCTATATGATATTAACATCTCATAATAAGCCTCAAACCTAATTGACACTCTTAATTGAATTTATTAAAGTATTATGAGACTTAAGGTTGAGTTATTATTCTTAACTCAATTTAATTACACAATTCACATTTACTTTTTAACTTATTATTTTATTTACAAAATTTTTTCTATTATATTTTTTAGTATTTTTTCAATTTTTTAAAAATTTATTTTTTCAAAATTAAACATTTTTATAAATAATTTATATAAAATAATTTAATTTTTTTAATTTTCATACATACATACATTTTATATTATTTTTTTCTATTATTAAATTCTCTCTTATAAAACTACAATTATTAATATAAATTAAAAATAAATTAACTATACTATTTTTGTTATAAATTAAATATTTTATTTAGGTCGTTTATAAAAGTTTATATTTTTAAAATTTTTTTCACCCTTGTGTGGGTTAAATCCATACTGATTTTATTTATTTTTTAATTTTCTTTTGCGTTGCATGGGTCTAACCGATACTGCCTACTTTTTTTTTATGGGTCAAACACTCGTTGCATTTAATTCTTTTTTAATTTTCTTTTCTATTGTGTGTGGGTCAAGCCCACACTTCCTGTAATTAATTAACTATTGTAATATTATTTTGCGTGGGTCTCACCCTCGCACAATTTTATTTTATTTTTTAATTTTTTTTCAAATTTTGCATGGGCTTAGTGCTGTCTATATTTATTTAATTTTAAATAGTTTGTTGTGCATCTTTCGTGAGCTGGACCACACTTTGCTTTAATTTTTATTGTCAAATCTTTTTATTTTATTTTACATAGGTTGTTTTATTTCAGAATGGGTTTGGCCCATACTTTTTTAGTGGGCTCCACGTCTCATGCATTCTTCTTGTAGTTAGAGTGTTTTCTTGTAGTGTTGTATATGGGTTACTACTCCAAGTCTCCTCTTATTTTTACGGATACAAAAAAAAATCATATTGTGACCAAACCTCTTAATTGTTTTGCTAAAAACTTAGAATATGTAGTAAAAATATAACATTTTCTCATTACATATTTATAAACACTGATTATTACTTAATCTTTAATTTGTAAAATCTATTCTAATTTTTAATAAATACAAATTTCACTATAGTTGTATAATTTAAATTAAGAGTAATGCTATATTCTCTCTAATAGTAAATTCTCTTTAACACCAGATAAAAAAAAGTTTTAAAGAAAAAGTAAAACATTCAGTGTTTGGAAGATTTTGTAAAAAGATTCATCAATTTAATGGGCATAAGAATATTGTAATAAGACTACGGGTTTTTTAAAATTAATATAAGTTTATGTGTCAATCATATCTTGTTCACATTTCAATCACATCTAATAATTTTAAATAATTTTCTTATAAACTTGAATTCCACCTAAATTAATCCAGAAAATGAATGAAGGGTTAATTAAGGTAACAAGAATGGTTCAGCCATCCCCATTGAAACACATCTAAGGTGAGATTCACATTTCACATTTCACAGCAATGGAAGGCATAGAACACAGAACAGTGAATGTGAACGACATCAACATGCACGTAGCGGAGAAAGGCGAGGGTCCCGTCGTCTTGTTGCTCCACGGCTTCCCGGATCTCTGGTACTCGTGGCGGCACCAGATGGTGGCTCTCAGCGCCCTCGGGTACCGTGCGGTGGCTCCTGATCTACGTGGCTACGGAGACACCCATGTCCCAACCTCAGTGAGCAGCTACACCATCTTGCACCTCGTGGCTGACGTCGTGGCACTCATTGACTCACTTGGTGACGATCAAGTCTTCCTCGTTGGCCATGATTGGGGAGCCATCATGGGATGGAACCTGTGTTTGTTTCGACCCGAAAAAATCAAAGCCTTTGTTTCCCTCAGTGTCCCTTACATGCCTAGAAATCCAAAAATGAAGCCAATTGATGCCATGCGAGCCTTATATGGAGATGACTACTTTATCTGCAGATTCCAGGTTAACATGTTGCTATTTCTGTTTTAATTATAAACACTGTTCAAGCAACAAAAGGTTTTAATTATGTGATAGATTAATCCTGGATCTGATGTTATGTGATGAATTAATTGATTATGTAACAGGAAGCAGGCGTGGCAGAAGGTGAGTTTGCCAAAAGTAGCACTAAACAGCTGATGAAGAACATTCTTATGGGTCGTACTGCTAGACCACCGATACTAAATGATGGGACTGGATTAGGGTTCCATCCCGATGCTACAAGACCCCTTCCCAATTGGCTCTCACAAGAAGATCTCTCTTATTATACTTCTAAATTTGAAAAAACAGGCTTCACTGGAGGCCTCAACTACTACAGAAATATCAACCTGTAACTTTCAACATTCTTCGTTGTCTACGGAATTCTAACGTATTTGTCCATCAATGAAATGTTGTTCTTTTTGAAGTATTTCATTAGTTCTTTGCATTCTGTTTACAGCAATTGGGAGCTCACAGCAGCATGGACAGGAGTGCAAGTCAAGATTCCCTCGAAGTTCATTACGGGTGAGTTGGATGTGGTATACACTTCACTGGGGATGAAGGAATACATAGAGAGTGGTACTTTCAAGAAAGATGTGCCATATTTGGAGGAAGTGGTTGTGCAGAAAGATGTTTCTCACTTTAACAACCAAGAAGCTGCACAGGATGTCAGCAATCACATTTATGATTTTATCAAGAAGTTCTGATATTATCAACTTTGTTGATGGTGGTGAGCTCACTCTGTATTCTGTCAAATAATTTGGTTGCCTCTACGCTCCTAAAGATGCTCACAAAATTCCATATGTCGATTGTGCTCGTTAAGGAAACATAGTTCAATTCATGTTTGCACCACATACTCTAATCATTGTTCCCTACAAGTCAAAGAGTCTCCTCATTTTTAATGTTGTTGCCTGAATTACTACAATTCTAATTTAATATAGTCATCTAGAAACAATGTTTAAATGTATACCTAATTTTTTGAAATCTCACTTCGATTCAAGATAAGATTAGTTGCTTAAACTCATAACTTCTTAATATAGTATTATTTGAATATATCCTAGTGAGGTTTGATGAGTACGGTAACATCCGTTATTAGACCATTCAGGAGATGTACATATCTCAACGTGATAAGAGTGTATTGAAGATTTCACATCAACTAGAGATAAGGTCAATTTAAATATATAACCTAACCTTATACATTTTAAGGCTTAAACTTTGTCTTAGTGTTGATTTCAATAACTTTACATAAGAGCATATTATTGTTTAAAGAGTTGAGTAATAATTAAAGAGTATAATGAAGCATCTATAGTTGAATAGTTTTAGAGAAATAGGTGATTGTTCCAATGGTGACTCTGACAAAAGAAGTGAGTTTAGAGGAATGTGGAAGGAGGGTGGGGAAGCCAACGTCAATAATTGAACCTACAAAATGGCCCAAAATAAATCCTCCAAGCCATAAAATGTTTGTAGGGCTTGGTTTCCAAAAGCATTCAATTGGGTTTGGCCCATGCTCCACGTGCAACAAATTTGGATACAAGCCCATATCATTCAACTTCCGCTATCGAGGAAATGTACAAAAGTATACCTCTCGACGAGTAGTTAGGGTTTCAATAAAGAGGCGATGAAGGAGAGTTGATTGGGAAAATCGATGACCTAAACAAGAGTGACCCAACAAAGAGTAATAAAATTAATCAGCAACTAAATTAAAGGTGAAAGGCGAACACCAAACACAAAAGTAGTGGGAAGCATACACCAGACATCGTTTGTTAGTACTGAGAAGCAAATGAAACTCGTACAAGTTACGAGAATCAGTCCAACGATTAAACGAAGGTTGATGCTTGGGGATACAGGTCAAAGATGGATCAGGAACAAAAATTGTCCCATTTAGGTGCGCCTCCCTTTCAACCCTCAACAACATCATGTCTTGAGGTCAGTCACTCAATCTTTATGTTATTCTATGTTTGATTTGGATATTTATAATTGTAATAAACTTTTTTGGATTAGAAATAACATATCCAAAGCCTTTAGATTGTGAAGTCTAGGAAAACAAATAGGTTTCTCACACATAGGTTCAAAGGAAGATGTAGTAACAAGGAAGATGTAGTAACAAGAATGATTGAGAAGGTGGAAACGGACAACATTATGAAGCATGGTTAAGAGGAGGGGAACACGGTTAAGAGAAGGGGAACACGAATGGGAATTTATGAAGACTGTGAGCATAAATATTAGAGGGCTAGGGGGCCGAGTTAAGTGGAAGTATCTTAAGGAAAATATAAGAAAGGAGGAAGTAGATATGATGTGCATTTAGAAACTAAAACAAATGCAATTAATAACAAATAAATTATGCAATATGAGGCAATAACATTGTTGAATGGATACATACAATATCAAAAAAATGGGGTTAGAGGTATTCTAAGCATCTGGAACAGTACACAATTCACATTACTAAAATCAAGATGTAACAAAGGATACATAATTGTAGAAGGGATATGGGAGCACAAAAAAAAAAAACAAGTTGTAACAATAGTTTATGTATATTTTCTTTATATATATCATTACAAGAAAAAAACTATTAAGAGACCAATTTTTAGCTACCAAATGAAATGGTTGCTAATTGTGACCAAAATAGTCATCAAATTATATTTTGGTTGCTGAATAACTACAAAATAGAACTAATGATTGAATTTAGTGACCAATTAAGTGAATATAATTGGTATATAACATTAGCTACCAAGGTTTTAGTGACCTATACAACTAGATTCTAAATTACCATTTCATTTGGTAGCTAAAAATTGGTCTCTAAATAGTTTTTTTCTTGTAGTGTATAATGAAAAGAGAATTATGTGAAAAGAACTAATTAAATGTAGAAGAAAATAGGGTTTGGTGTTTGGTAGGAGATTTTAACACAGTTAAGGACTTTAATGAAAGAAAATGACTAAGAAAAAGGTAGGAGCAAAACACTAGATTATTATTTGTTTATAAATAACATGGAACTATTTGATATACCTATGATAGGAAGAAAATTTCAGGTATAGAACAAATGAGACAGTAAAAAGCAGGCGAGATAGGATGTTAATGTCGCAAGAGTGTATAGAGTTATGGTCGAAAAGTAAACAATACGTATTAGATATTTTGACTTGGTTCTTAAACATTTGATAATTGATTATGGACCTAAACCTTTTCGCAACCTGGATGTGTGGCAAATAGAGAATCAGTTTAAAAAAATAGTGAAATTTTTTTAGGATGGTTATGAGGTTAATGGTAATGAGACTTAGGTCTTAAAAGAGAAATTGAAAAGGCTTAAAGAAGGACCTCAAAACATGGAATAAGGAGGGTTTTGGGACATTAACAAAAGTAAACAAAGTATTATGCTAAGGGTTCTAGATTAAGAGATGAGGAAAGTGAGTTAGATGAAGAAGGTAGGAGATAGATGAGTAACATATTTGTAGATATAAAAAAGTTCAACTTTAGGCAAGAATCTCTTGAAAAGAAAAAGTCAAGATCAAAATGGTTGAAGGCTGGTGACTTAAATACAAAATATTTTCACACACTAGTCAAATGAAAGACTAAAAAACATGTTCAAGGAGCTGAAAATTGACAATGAACGGTATGAAGATCCATTAAAAAAAAGAAAAAAAGAAGAAAAAAAAAGATTAAGAGCACATATAAGAATAGGTTTGCAAAAACAATTTACAAAGACAATTATGCTAGATAATATACCATTTTCAAACATTAATAGTGAAGACAATGCAATGCTAACAAGTAGGTTTATAGAAAAGGAGATTAGAGAGGTAATTTAGGACTGTAACAGTGAAAAAAGCCTAGGACCGGATAATTTTAATTTCAATTTCATAAAACAATTATGGGATATTATCAAGATGGACTTTTTAGAGCTATAAGTTGATATTAGAGTTAGGAGAAATGACCTAAAGATTGTAATGCATCTTTTATGAGTTTTTACCTAAGACAAAAAAATCCACAAGGATTTGAAGGATTGTGTATAAAATTGTTTCAAAAATCTTATTCTAAAGGTTGTAGAAAGACTTGCATAAGATTATAAATCAAAGATAACCATCTTTCATTGAGAGAAGAGGAGTGTTGGACAACGTGATGGTGATAAATGAAGTAATAGATGAGGTAAAAAGGAAAAAATAAAAGCGTATTGTGGTTAAGACATATTTTAAGAAGGCATATGACTTTGTTAATTAGGATTTCCTAACATATATGTTCAAAAGATTTGGCTTCAATTCAAAGTGGCGCAAATGGATAAGGGGTTTCTTAGAATCAACATTGATATTGATTCTAGTTAATGAGACTTCAATGAGAAAGTTCAAATCGAAAAATGACTTGAGAAGAGGGGACCCACTAGCTCCTTTTTTATTTCTTATCATGACGGAAGGCTAACACGTGTAGTTAGACAAACAGAAAATAAAAGGTTGTTAGAATGGATTAATATGGAAATTTGCAGATGACACATTATTCCTATGTAAGCCTAAGTTAAAAAATATTTCGGTCATTAAAAGTAAGGTGTTTCAGACTGGCTTAGAGACTTAAGGTTAATTTTCATAAAAACAGCTAGGTGTCATAGGAGTTAAGTCAAGAGACATTGATAAATATTTTGAAATATTACATCATAGAACCATGAAGACTCATTTACATATCTAGGAGCGTTGGTTGGGGGAATTATAGAATAAGAGAGGTTTGGGTTGATATCATATCAAAAAACAAAAAAAGAGGTTGGTTAGGTGGAAAGGAAAACATATTTCTTTTATGAGGAAGATTACCCTAATTAAATATATACTATCTACTTCCCCTCTATATTTGATATCAATGTTTAGGACACCACACAGTGTGTTGAAAGAGATAACTAAAATTCACAGGGATTTCTTATGGTAATGAAGGTAGAAAAATCATATGGATTAGTTGGAAAATCATATGAAAATCTAAGAAAGACGGAGGTTTAGGAGTAAATGACTTAAAAGTTTAATATATCTTTGTTGGAAAAATGGAAATGGAGGCTAGTTATGGAGTAATCAGGTTTATCAAGAGATGTTCTCATATCAAAATATAGATTGTGGAAATCCTTGAATGAGATTAGAGAAAGTACATATGAGTCAAGGTGGTGGAGAGAAATTAGAGTGTGTATGGAAATGGAAAATAGAAAAATTGGTTTGATAGGAACAAAGGATGGTAGAGAGGAGAAGGAAATAACATTAAATTTTAGACAAGTGGATAGGTGAAACCCCTCTAAGGAAAAGGTTTCCCATATTATATGTCAATTTAAACCTAAGGGATACTACCGTAAGGGAGAATGAGTTTGTAATAACAACAATTAGTAATGGCGTTTGGTATAACGAAGAGATTGATTTGACTGGCAAAACTTTTAGTGAATGAATTGATGGAGGAAATAGAAGGATATATGTTATACCAAGATAGGGAAGATACTTGGATCTAGAAATAGATTAAACAAAGATATACACTGTTAAGTTAAATTTGCATATAGTGGTTTATCAATGATTTTATGAGGAGGCGCATCATAAATTTTGGAAAATTAAAGCTCTCCATCAACCTAGTATTTTGCATAGCGAGTCATTAATAATAAAGTAGCTATAGTGATAACTTACATAAAAGAGGAATTGTGTTGGAGAACAAAATATATGTATTGTGTAAAACACAAAAAGAATCAGTGAGTTGTTTATATTTTTCTTATATTACAGCTATCTGAATATGACAAACTTGTGATATATGAATTAAAGTTTTATCAGCACATCATAATAGGTCAAAAGAACATTTCTTACCGTTTAAATTGGTGGACAAAACACGTTAATATATAATATGAACAATATGGTAACATAGGAATAATACCATTTTTTATGAATAAAAAGTCAAATGTAGAGAAACCTTTTGCTCTAGCATAACTTTTAAGGTTTGGTCTTTGATAACAAATAAGTATAATGAAATAAAACTTTTTATATTCAAATTAATATTTGAACCTGACTAATTAGTTAAATTATTCAGAATGTTATATAAGATTGTCAAAGGCAAGTTAGGATGGAAAGAGTTTCTTGCGGGAGGTGTTCAAATCAATATAAGACATGGGAAAAGTTTCTAAGGTATTTTAATCCAAGAAGTAAAACAGTTCTACAAAATATAATCTATGTCTATATGTATGTATAATAATGTATATTTTGTTCTCCTGATTGTTGGACATATGATGTACCTTGTGACAATATTTGTAAATGTGAAAAATCTGGGAACATTTTTTTATATATGTATATGCCTATCATACCTGATTTTATATGTCAAGGTAGGAATCACAAGTATGCCCTATAAATACTAGTCAATATCCTGGAAATATGGAACTTTTGTGAGCTTGTGGTGCAGGTTGTAGAAAAGTCAGATAGAGATTTACAAATGGAAATTACTTCATGGAAAACAAAGGAGACTATGATTGTGTTGTTGCGAAGAGAGCAATAAGGACAAAGAAACAAGAGAATACCTTGTAGTTCTATTTCATATGCCACAAATATAACAAGGTACATAGGTTTACAATTGTAAAGCCAAGAAAATAATGCAAAAGGAAACAGACTATGATGTGAAATTTAAGTCTTGGTGGTACACGTATTTTATGGAATCTTATTTGTGCTTTATAGACTTGTAAATGGGCTAAAATATTTCGAGTGTTTTATATGTTTTACAAATATCTTATTACTGATAAAAAACAAAAAGAGAGAAAATGAAGAGAAGAAAGATAAAAAAGTAGCAAAATAAAAATGACTAATTTTCTCTGCAATATGTATTTTTATGTTCCCATCTCTTAACTTTTTGCTTGTATCTTTGATAATAATTCGAATTTTTCTAAAAGTTACAATTAATTATATATTATTTTATTAATTTTAAATAATATATAATTAGAAAAGAATATGATTTAAATAATATAATTACAGTTACTATTTTTATAGAAAAATGGGTTGTTAAATAGTGCTAGTTATCAAAAGGGTATTTTCCAATTTGATCAAAATTGAGAGGTAACAATTTTGGTCAAATAAAAATTAGGAGGTAACAAGTTTATAAGAAAAAGATAATAAAAAAAGTGCATGCGTGACACATTGCGAAAGATAATAAAAAAATACCAACAATAACTTTTAATCCAGTTTTTTTAGCTCACATAAGTTTTTGTGGTTGTCAGATTATATAAAAATATTTTTTTAATTCTTGTAATTTATATATTTATTTTTATTTATTATGTTTCGAATAAATTTTAATTAGGAAATTATTTGATTTTATTAGAATATTTTAAAAATGAAGAAATTAAAAATAACGAATAGATCTGTCTAATAATATTTTTTAAAAATTTGATTTTTTTTTTACCTAAGTGAAATTCATTAAAAAACTATCATCAAAGATTTTTTATAAAAACTAAAAAGACACATTTCCGAATTCTTTTATATATATATATATATATATATATATATATATATATATATATATTAACATTTTTATTACATTAAAAGAATACAATTATAATAAAATAAATAACATTATAATAGTTATTTTTAAGTTGAGAATTTATGTATTTCTCTTTAAATAGAGATTGGGTAATTAAATATTTTATTAAATAAAAAATTTGTTTGTATTTATTAAAGATAAGATGTTCAAAATGTTTGAGATTTCAAGTCGATTACAGATTATAAGTAGATATAAATCTTATCTTACAAATCGGTTTTATAAGCTTAATTTAAGTTTAAAGTTCATTTTTAATATAGTACCAGAGTCTATACTAAAAGGTTATTAGGCTTATTAGGCCAATATCGAACCACTCTTGATATATAGTCTCACATATGAGCTGAGCAATCTCAGCATAAAGAGAGTGTATTGAAAATCCCACATTAATTAGAAATAAAACTTTTCACTAATAATAAAAAAATACATTAAAGTTAATTATTAAAAGACATATTCTAATGCTTATCTTCTTTACACATGGCAACAGAAATAAAATATTTTATCATGTTATACTAAATCACATTCTCATTCCTTTAATTTTTAAAATAAATATTAATAATTAGAAATAATTATATATTTAATATTTTATCCTTAAAAATAATTCCATATTTAATACTTAGAAATAAAACATTTAATATTTTATCCTTTAGTACATATAAATAATTTCATGTTTAATATTTTATCCTTAGAAATAATTCCATATTTAATACTTAGAAATAAAACATTTAACATTTTATCCTTTAATACTTAGAAATAATTCCATATTTAATATTTTATCCTTAGAAATAATTCCATATTTAATACTTAGAAATAAAACATTTAATATTTTATCCTTTAATACTTAGAAATAATTCCATATTTAATATTTTATCCTTAGAAATAATTCCATATTTAATACTTAGAAGTAAAACATTTAATATTTTATCCTTTAATACTTAAAAATAATTCAATATTTAATAAAATATCTGATTATCCAATTTTTATTTAAAATAGATAATTTCTTAATTTAAAATAACTATTATATATTTTCTAAATATTATATTCTTATAAAAATATTTATTTTATTAAAATTATATTATTTGAATGTAAAAAAATATATACATACACATTAATTCTAATACTTGCCCTTTAGCTTTAATAAAAAAAAAAATCTGTAATGATGATTTTTTAATGAATTCCAAGTGTTGAAAAAAAATCAAATTTTAAAAGCATTTATAAAATAGAGAGATCCTATCTGTTATCTTTAATTTCTTCAATTTTTCAAAAATTCTAATAAATTTAAACAAAATTTTAAATAAATAATGAAAGTAATTAAAAAATATAAATTACAAGTTTTTTTCAAATTTTTTTGTATTATATAATCTGGTGGAGACCACAAAAGTAGTTTAAACTAAAAAAAATGGTTTAAAAAATTAGTGTTGGTATGTTTTTATTAGTTCTGCCATGTGTCATGCATGCAATTCTCTATTCTTTGGTTTTGTACCAACTTTTATTGCACATTTACTTGGACAACTGTTTCTGCATTTCATTTGGCTCAAATACCAACCTATCTTACATTAGAAGTCCGTGTTATAGAGTTAGCGTCAAACTCACTCTCACAGCAAGAAGAGAAGAGATGGAAGGCGTAGCACACAGAACAGTGGAAGTGAATGGCATCAAAATGCATGTTGCAGAGAAAGGAGAAGGTCCTGTGGTCTTGTTCCTCCATGGCTTCCCCGAGCTCTGGTACTCCTGGCGCCACCAGATTCTGGCCCTCAGCGCCCGAGGCTACCGCGCCGTCGCTCCTGATCTGCGTGGCTACGGAGACACCGATGCCCCAGCTTCAGTCAGCAGCTACACCTGCTTTCACATGGTGGGTGATCTGGTTGCGCTTATCGACTCTCTGGGTGTCCAACAAGTCTTCCTTGTGGCTCATGACTGGGGAGCCATCATAGGTTGGTACCTCTGCATGTTTCGCCCTGAAAAGGTGAAGGCTTATGTTTGCCTCAGTGTGCCTTTCTGGCCCAGAAACCCAAAAGTGAAGCCCGTTGATGCCATGCGGGCCCTATACGGAGATGACTACTATATCTGCAGATTCCAGGTTCTTCTTCTCCTTTTATTCTATAAACTACAACACCAAATTAAGTTAACCACATTTATTGCCTTTTTCTATTGTTATATGATAACATTGTTAATTTAAGCAACCAACCAGACCCAAGGTTTTAATTGCAATTGTAGTCTACTTTATAGTTGTGTTCATGTTGTGTTGCCATTGCCAGCCTCTATACAGTTTTGCAGGAACTAATGCGGCAGTCAAGTGATAGGTTCTGCATTTATTACCTTCACAGTCTAATCCAACTGTTTATGTTTGCAGGCATTTGCTTTTTTAACGGCATGCATGCCCTCTTCCACTTTTTGCAACCTCCATTCAAGCTTATTAATTACAAACTCTTATTTTTCTCATAAAGTGATAACTTTTTTTCTTATATTTCATTTATGTTCAAAGTGGTCCTTGTCCAGGTTTAAATATCCTTTTATTGCCATGCATGCTTATAATTTTTGAGATATATAATAATGCTTGTAATTTTTTTTTATCTTGTTATTTTGCTTAGCTTTTGTGAAATACTTTCTCCTCTTGAATAGTTTACTTTCGATTGTCCCATTTTGTTCAATGAAAAAAAATAATACACTCAAAAATATAAAATAAGTTTTAGAAGAACTCAACAAAAACTTATAAGGACTAAAAGAAAGTGAGGTATATTATAGGCACAACATGTATAACATAAAGTTGATTCTACCTTAACCGAGTTTTGGAAAGTTGATTATGGTTATCGTAGATCTGATGATATTATCTGGTTAATGAATATAACAGGAGGCAGGAAAGGTAGAAGGTGAGTTAGCCAAAAATAGCACTGAACAGGTATTGAAAAGCGTTCTGATAAATCGCACACCTGGGCCACCAATCTTGCCAAAGGAAGGAATGGGTTCAAATCTCAACACTTCAATGCCCCTTCCTTCTTGGCTTTCACAGGAAGACCTGAAGTACTATGCTTCCAAATTTGAAAAGGCAGGCTTCACTGGAGGCCTCAACTACTATAGAAATATGAACTTGTAAGTTCATACATAGACATCCACGTGCTAAATGACATGTAACATGTAGACACCATGTGCTAAATGATTTTACTGTTTGTTGCATGGCTCATTTCAATGGTGTGAATTTTTTTTTATAGAAATTGGGAGCTTACAGCACCTTGGACTGGAGCACAAGTCAAAGTTCCAGTGAAGTTCATTACAGGTGAATTGGATGCGGTATACAACTCACTAGGGATGAAGAAATACATAGAGAGTGGTGCTTTCAAGAAAGATGTGCCAAACTTGGAGGAAGTGATTGTGCAGGAAGGAGTGGCTCATTTCAACAACCAAGAAGCTGCAGAGGATGTCAGCAATCACATTTATGATTTTATCAAGAAGTTCTGATCTTTTCAACTTTTTTCGTTGTCGTGTGCTCAACTTAATTATCGTGTTTTCTAATTATGTTTGTTTGAGTTATATTTCAGTTCATTTGAATGTGGTCGTGTAGACTTGAATCCTTGTTTGAGTTATATTTCAGTTCATTTGAAGCTAGCTTCGTTTTGTTTTTGTTGATTATAATCAGATATCAAGAAGGCAAAGTAGTCGTAAAGGAAATTCTGTAAACACTGTTCTAGTGGTGGAAATTTGGATAAAAAATTATTAAAATAATCCGATCTTTGGTTTTGGTGTTATATCTTTAAATTTTCCACTTTCAAAGTCAGATTGGGATGCAATTTTGTGACGAAAAAGATATTCCATCCGTAAAAAATTAATGTGCCACAAATTTCTGTCTCAACGTTTTTCAGAAAACATTTGTTAAATGGTAACAAAATGTTTAGTGTGCTGCATTTTAGAAACGTAATAATCAATCTGTTGGAATGAAATCTTGTATCTCCTCCTAACTCATTTAAACCACCACGTTGAATCGGCGATAGCAATCGAATGGAATTCTGTCACAAATTAATATAGAATCACAAATTATTTTGTTTATATGTAAAGGAGAAATATGATATATTTGTAGTATATAAGTAGATTAAAAAACTTTATTTTATAAAAAATACTTAAGTTTTGCTTTTTAAGATTCCTAAAGTTTAATAAACTTATAGTGTCATTTAGCATGTAAATCTCATTTTAAAAACTAATTTTGTAAGATGAAATTAAATCTATTTCTTAATATAATCAACATTTTAATTCTATACTTGATTTATTTATTATGTTTAAGAAAAATGTTAAGAACTCTGATTTATTATGTACTACGTGACCGACGGAGTACTTTAACACCATCCGAGAAGTGAGTACTTGCCTAATACGAATAAAGTCGAGATATTTGTAGAAGGTCTTACTCATCCTTAAACAAGAGTGTTTAGGGTTTAGTGTTTCTTCCTACACCTACAAGGTTTCTTGGGTTATTTTCAAATTTTTAAAATTTTCTCAAACTGTTTGTTCCGTTTAAAAAGATTATTGTGCCCTTTATTATTTAAAAACAAAAAAAAAATACTTCTCGAATAAGCAAATTCGGAAACTAATATCTGAAAATAGTTTTTGAATTATTCTGAAAAAAAAGGTATCATTAAAAATATTTTCGAAATAGGCAAATTTGGAAGCTATTTCTAGATTTGGAATTGAGTTTTAGATTTATTCATTCGAGAAATATTTTTTTCGTAAAAAATGAATTACGGAATAGGTAATTTTGGAAACCAATTTCGAATCCAAAAATAGCTTCCGAAATTACCTATTCTGAAACTGAATGCGTAAAAAAATTATTATATTATTAATTATTTTATTATATCATTGTCTATTTTGAAATTTTCTATTCCTAAAGTGAGTATATCAAAATAATTATATCATTGCTTATTTAAGAATTTCAAAATAAACAATAATATAATGATATAATTCTAAAATAAACAATGATATAATTATTTTGATATAGTTCCAGAATAAGCAATGATATAATTATTTTGATATAATTCTAGAATAAGCAATGATATAATTTTAAAATAGGTAATGGTATAATTATTTTGACACCTTCACTTTCTAAATAGGTAATTTTAGAATAAACAATGATATAATAAAATAATTAATGATATAATGATTCTTTTGATACCTTCAGTTCTGGAATAGGCAATTCCAAAAACTATTTCCGAATCCAGAATTACCTATTTCAAAATTTATTTTTATAAAAAAAGTATTTCTGAAATGAGCAAATTCGAAAGCCAATTCTAAATCCAAAAATAGCTTCCGAATTTGCCTATTTTAGAAGTGTTTTTAATGACACCTCTTTTTTCGAAATAGACAATTCTAGAAGTTATTTCTAGATTTGGAATTGACTTCCGAATTTCTTCATTCTGAAAATATTTTTATTTATTTTTAAAATTAAGGTTAAATGTATTTTAATCTGTATGATAATAAGAGATAATTTTAACCTCTTTTAAAATTTTGAAGGTATCTCAAGAAACACTGAGTGCACGAAAAAGCAGTCCCCACACAATCAAAAACTTATACACATGTGTCGATCATGGTCTCAACTAAGAGTGTGATGATTATTAGGTTTGTTTCGGCCTAAGCCTTTGGCCCATATAAGAAAAGTTCAATTACATGTCTGTAATTACGAGAATAGTATCAAAGAACTTGTATTGTAATTCTATCGTAAACCATAAATAATAGTATAACCGTTAATTAATTTAGGCTTTAGAGTATTTGCAGAAGACGTTTTTTACCAGAAAAAGAAGACCAGAGCATTTAGGCTGACAGAAAATTAAAATTTGTGTAAGGATAACAATAATTATGTTTAAGAAAAAATATTAAAAACTCTTTCATTAATTAAAACTTAATGAATTTTTTTATCAACCTACTATTTAACATTTTTATCCTCATTTTATAGTTTGTAATAAATTAAACTATTAAGAAAGATGTATCTTAAAGAAATTTCTTAAGTTAACACTTCTCTGTATTTAATTTAGTTCTATTTATTTTATTGTATAATTAACTAATGAGAAAATATGGTTTTATTGGGAATTTGTTAATTTTATAATAATTATTTAAAAAATGTAACAGTGGTAATTTCTAAGTAATGGAGAGTATAAAAAGTTTTATATTAGAAAACAATGCATAACCACATGTTATTTTATTTAATAAAAGTATATCATTGAAATATTTATTCCTATTATTAGGAATTTGATTGATTACACTTTTGATTATATTCTTATGACTTAAGGGTTTCCATTATTTGAATATTGTTGCAAAACAATATTAAGGAGTATTTATCGTTTTGACATGAAACTACATAATCATTAAAGTAAAATTCATGTTTAATGATAATTTATTATGATGATTTTGTAGTACTTAAGCAATCGTATAATTATAACTTAATGCAACTTATTACGTCAGTTGCTAAAAAACTTATCCCTGGGTTCCAATATTCACCCCTGCCCAACATAACTGCAATCCATCACATCTGCTACTATTGATTACCTTAGCCCAGAATTGACAGCTTTCCTCATGGATTTTCTCTGTACAAAGTCCTCATTTTGTTTCATTCCCTATTCGTATTAAGATTTGATATAGACATAAGATGGAGTAATCTGCCCCATTGTTTTACTCTTAAGTTCAAATAAGTTATTCATAATTATTCTTTCACTTCATATGTTAAGTATTCAAGTGTGAGTCTAAATCTTATATTAAGTAAAAATAAAAAACTTGAACAATATATAAAAAAAGACACTATAAATCTAATGTCTTAAAGTTTTTGGCTGAAGGTGATGTCATTTCTTAAAGTGAATCTGGTTCAATTTTCATTTTTGTTTGTCTTTTTGATATTTTCTCTCAATTTTCTCAACAAATAATATTAGAACTGATGTTTCCTAGCGATACTAAAGATCACAAGTGTTCCTTTTTCTCCTATTGGCCCCCATGTAAAAATAAGAATATCAGGGTCAAATGTATTACACAATCAGCCCTTACACCTCAGCACTACAACCTAAATCAAAATTTTCATATGGTTAGGTATTGAAGTACGAGCCTAAGTCCCGTATTGAGTACGAATGAGAAAGTTGAGCAACATATAATAAAGAAAACTCACAAATTCAATGCTTTAAGGTTTTAGATTGAAAGTGGTGTCATTCCCTTATTATGTATTGGTCTCTTGTCTCATTCTTGTTTGGTCTCCCAAATGTTTTCTTCCTCAAATTTTTCCAACAAGTGACATCAGACTGCTTCCAAACGTGGATCGTTCTAGATTTGAAACATCCTAAGTCGTCCTCGGAACTTGGCTTCTTTTAAGTGTAGTTGCTGTAGCTTTTAAGTTTAGTAATAAAGAACAATAAAGAATTAAAGTAATGTTGGAGTTAAATAATGCATAATTTTAAAACTGCTTTGCCGACAAGAAGACTTTGAACTTTGGAGTAGAGGGATGCAATCTTTATTTTTTTACAGAGAAGAGATAAAAACATATCACCATGTCAAAAGAAATCATTGGATTTCACACTTGATAATGAAACATCGTCAAAGAATTCCCTAAATATACCTTACTTAAAATTAACTAGGAGAATTTCTCCATACATATGACAACTTCGGATATTAATAATGAAGTAGAAGATGAGGGAGAACATTCCAAAGTAAAAATGTAAACGATTCATTTACATTTATCTTTCATAATATAATAAATTAATGTTTTTATTTAGTAAATTTCATTATTAATTTATATATTTGGTAGGTAGAGGTATATTTGATCTATGAGATATTTTTTTTATTGGGACCTCACTTCAACCAAAACTAAAATCAAATTATATTATATAAGTATTATATAAAACTTTATATTATAAGTAAATTTTGTAAAATTAAAATAAGTATAAGCTGATTTCCTAGTATGTCCTCTTAGAAAAGACAAAATAATAATGATTCAAACTTTATTTTTTATTTTGATTCTTTATCGAACTTTATAATTATTTTTAATTATTTTGTATTGATTATATTTGTTCTGTCATTTTTATAATTAGAAAATATTTAGAATAATTAGAGAAGTTTTAGAATTAGTTTTTAAAAGACTTATGGATAGAATTAATTATTAAAAGAGTTGTTGGATAGACCTTATTAGTCATTGAACTTATACGTGTAAGGTTTATAATATATAACACTTTTTGTAACTCTTCTACTTATAATTAATCATTTTAGAACTTGAATATTTTTTTCAAATAAGAATTATTTCTAAGTTTTTAATTTTAATTTTTTATTCTACATAGAAGATAACTCTTCAATATTACACATCAAAGATAAAAGGAAGAAAACAGTTATCCCGAATAATTTTCTAACATCTAAGTTTGTCTTTCCTTGAAGTTCTCACTCTTTGTTGTATATATTGTCGTCCTATTCTCCTAATTATTGATCTTTCAAAATTTCAAAAGCCTTTTATTTAAGTGAAATTTTATAAATTTTGCTTAACATATTTGAATTTATTGGACGAATATTTAAAAGTCATAAAGTCTAAAGTTTTTCTTATATATTTACCAAACTATTTTCATTTCACTCAACGAATTCTTTTCCGGATAAAGTCATCTATTTAGATTTCTTTTGGTTATACAAATTTGGATTCACTTAATAAATTATCTTTTCCAAGTTTTATGTTTCTTTATCCAAAAGAGTAAATTAGGTTTCACTCAGATAATTTGCATTTAGCTTTGAAGCTCTACTATTCTTGAATTTAACTAACTAAATTGAAATTGGGATAACAAATTTGGTCTTGTAGCAATTCATGAAACTTTTCCTTTTCGTGACTTCTCCCTCGTATTATAACAATAAGTACAGAATTTGAATAAATTATATCTCTACATTAGATTTGATTTAATTACAAGTTTTCTACTAAAATGAGATAAATCCAAGTCTAAACATGAAACAGGAAGAATATTATTCAATTGCTCCTCAATTATTCTTACTAAGCGAGTAAAATTAGCTATTACTAAATACAATAGAAGATTTAAGTTATTTATTTTAAGAAAGCAGATGTTAAATGAGAACATTACATTTTTTATTTATTTTTATTAAAGAGATTGTGATAATTATACATTCTAATTGCATTTATATATGGTAAAATATACAATTTAAAAATGATGATACAAAAAGATTCACATATTATAAAAACAAGCAATATTTCGATAGTGTAATTAACACGTATCTTTTAATAATTAGAGATGAAAGCGATAATATATCAACGTCAAACATTCCCACATTGATTAAAAATTTGAATAAATTTAATTAGATGCTTAATTTAAAAAATTAAACTTAAACTCCTATGAATGCAGAATAAAAAAACTGTTCTAATCACTTTCAAAATAAATAAATAAATCATATAACCTTCATAAAGAAACTAGACATTGGTGTTGCAGAGAGAGAGAGAGGGAGAGAGAGAATTTTTTTGTTTCAAAAAAATTGTGGGAAAAGCAATGACAAAAGGTCAGAAATCATCGTTTAATGAACCAGATTAAAACGCGAATATTTCTTTAACAAAGAGAATCTTTCTTTAAATAAAGGTGTTAGGTAAAGAGCAAGAAAATGAAGCAATACTAATGTGATTGTTCATTTATATCTCTGTAGAAATGTGAACCGTTAATATTATGCGTTCGGCAGAGTTGACTTAAAATGTTGAAATTTTATAGATAGGCTGAAACTTAAACTTTAGAGCCACTCTTTAACTATGGAAGTTCAATAAATAAAGAGACAGACAAAAGATGTTATGAAAGAAATACAAAGTTATTAAGATATGGGATTTTTTTTAATTAGTTATGTATGAAACATAGTTCAAAATTTGTGTTTCTTATGCATATTTGAATGTATAAATATATATTTATTATTTTGAATTCCTTATTCTTTAATATCATTTTTGTTTGTAGTGTAAATGTGAAATATTATCAGAATAATAAGTATATATATTATGCAGGGATAGTCTGATTTGCTAAAAGAAAAGGTATAAAATTGGACAAAAAAAAATATTTGTTTTACGTCAATTTATAAAAAAAATATGAACAAAACGAATATATACAAGAAAAAATTGGAGAACACTATTTTTTTACTCAACAAATATAAGATAACTTTACTTTATATATAAAATATCTGAAAAATAAAAATATCAATTCTTAATATCACTGCCATTCTTAAGTTAATATTGTGGACCACTAAATAATAAACATGTATCATGTGCCAAAATAGAATAGACAAATCAGTTTTTTAATTATAAAAATCTATAACAATGAGTTGTGACTAAATAAAAAAAATGCTACAATTATTTTTTTAATTAAAACATTATCGATATGAAGTAGTTTTGAGTGATATATCACACTTATTAAAATAAAATTATACATTTATCACTTAATATTGTGATTATTGTAAATTTTAAAACAATGTTTTAAAGAAAATAAAACTGCATATATAAAATTATTTAAAAATATATTTTTATTAAGAGACTAACTTAATAATATTTTATATTGGACTCAAATCTCTGGATTTTGAAAGGAAACTGCACGTGTAGTTCAAGATCTAACAACTAAATTTTATACACTCGATCAAAATCTAAATAATATATATATAGTACTTCCAGATCTAACAATTAAATTTTACTCACTTGGTAAAAAATATAATATTATATATATAATATTAAATTTTTCATTGAGTTATTAAAATTTAATTGTTAGATCTGGAACTATAATAAATATATATATATATATATATATATATAGATCTAGCAATTAAATTTTATTCACTCATTCAAAATCTAATTAATATTTATATAGTACGGCATATTTCGTTTTTAAGTATGATGAAAAAACTAAAATTTTAATATCATATTTTAATTTTATTAATTTTGTTTGAATTTTATTATTAATTAATATAATTAAATAGATATTGTATTTAATATTTAATTATTGTTATGTGTGTTTATGAAAGTAAAATTAACTGTAGTTAACCTTTGTATTTTTTTTTTACAAATTTAAAATATTTTGTAATTTATTCAAAGTCAATTTGTATATTAACTTTAATTTTTTTAGTTAACACGCAACGGTTTTATGTTCAATTAATAAAGTTCAAACAAAATTAACGAAATTGAAATTTTTATATGAAAATTATAATTTTTTATTATATTAAAACTAAAATATTTAAATAACTGACTAATTATCCTATTCGTTATGAATAATTATAAATATTATTTTAATTCTTTTTATCTTTACATAATATAATTTTAAATATGCCATAGTTTTAACTGTTAAAGGTCAGAGGAGTAAAAAATAAATAATTATTAAATACATGATTAAAATGTAAAATTTGATTATATATAAAGATGAAACTAGTAATAATAAAATGGATTGAGATTAAAATGTGAGAATAGTTTAATAGAAAAAGTACAGTGGTTCAACTTTGACCATGCAACTATCCTATCTATTTAACGAGGCCAAATGAGAGTTAGAAGTACACATCACATAACATCACCGCTTACAGTATCACAGCAGAGAAGAGATGGAAGGCGTGGAACACAGAACAGTGGAAGTGAATGGCATAAAAATGCATCTAGCAGAGAAAGGAGAAGGTCCTGTGGTCTTGTTCCTCCATGGCTTCCCCGAGCTCTGGTACTCCTGGCGCCACCAGATTCTGGCCCTCAGCGCCCGAGGCTACCGCGCCGTCGCTCCTGATCTGCGTGGCTACGGTGACACAGAGGCACCAGCTTCAATCAGCAGCTACACCATCTTTCACCTGGTGGGTGACATCGTGGCACTCATTGACTCACTCGGTGTGGATCAAGTTTTCCTCGTTGCCCATGATTGGGGAGCCATGGTAGGTTGGTCCCTATGTTTGCTTCGACCTGATAGAATCAAGGCCTATGTTTGCCTCAGCGTCCCTTTCATGCCCAGAAACCCAAAAGTCAGGCCCGTTGATGGCATGCGGGCCCTCTATGGGGATGACTACTACATCTGCAGATTCCAGGTTCCTCCTCTGCTTGTTATAAATGCCTCTTACATTTGTTATTCGCATTTATGGCTTTTTGTCTTTTTAAGCCCACTGTTCTAGTGCGCTCAGCTTTTCTGGGTGCTGCATTAATTGAAGCTCACTGTTTGGAATACTCCAAAGTACAAAACTTAGATGGGGTTACTTAATTGCTGTTGGGGCTCCATCTACTTCTACCCATCTCAATTTCAGTTTCATATTCAACCAATTACTAAAAAAAAATTGCTAAGTGAGTGATAATTGATTCTCCCTCTGGATTAAATTGTATATGTCAAATTGAATTTTGTGCAAACTTGATTCTGCAATTTTTAGGTGATTTTACTTAAAAATACATCGATTTCTTGCATCGTGCGGATTTTTAGTTTTGGCTTCAACATCCGGTTTGTTGGTCGGTTGTATTTGTTTCCCGAGGTTGGATCTTGTCCCATTTAATTCAGACAATAGAAAACAAAAAGAAAATGAATACAGAACAAAACATAAATTTGGGATGTGGGTTTAATCAAAATGGTTAAAGTTGGTTAGGGATAGAGTTGAAAAAGAGTATACTCATTAAGGCAATGTTTTATCAGGAAGCAGTTTTGTAGACTATGACATTGAAAGCATTTATGATACCTTTGTTGTACCTAATTCGTGTGGCAGGAGCCAGGCAAGGTGGAAGCTTTGTATGCCAATGGTAACATTGAAGAAGTAATCAAGAACATGCTTACAAGTCGGAAACCAGGACCACCAATCCTCCCCAAAGAAGGTTCCCATCTCCTTGCTTCAGGGCCCATTCCATCAAGGCCCCTTCCATCTTGGCTCACACAGGAAGATTTGACTTATTATGCTTCTAAATTTGCCAAGACAGGCTTAACTGGTGGCCTCAACTATTATAGAAATCTCAACCTGTAAGTTCCTATTCCTGCTTTTTCCTACATAATTTGATGAATGTTCCACGGATAACAATGAAATTTAGGTGTTTTATGTCGCCAAACCGTATTCTATTCATCTGCATTATGTTTACAGCAATTGGGAGCTCACAGCAGCATGGACTGGAGTGCAAGTCAAAGTTCCCGTGAAGTTCATTACGGGTGATTTGGATGTAGTTTACACCTCACTAGGGACGAAAGACTACATAGAGAGTGGTGCTTTCAAGAGAGATGTGCCATTTTTGGAGGAAGTGGTTGTGCAGGAAGGGATTGCTCACTTCAACAACCAAGAAGCTGCAGAGGATGTCAGCAATCACATTTATAATTTTATCAAGAAGTTCTGATCTTATCACTTGAGTGAATTCCCGCGCTGCTAACTTTGAGTTCAGTTAAATAATTTGGTAACCATTGATCTATGTTACTAGGTTACTGTGCCATTACAGAAACATGTTTTCGTGAAAATAATATGTGCTGTTTGCGACATAGTTTGCGTTTGTTTTTGTTGCATGATTTATGGGTGTAGTGGCTGCGACTGGTTTTAGTTATCGAAGTAGTCGTATTGACAATTCTTGAACACTGTTTTACAGGTGGATAAGGAATGACCACAATTTCCAGAGGATATATTTTGAATCACAATGGATGGTATAAAAAAAATTGTTAATCTATTTTGAATTATTAAAAATTTAAACTTAAAAAAAATAATTATAAAATAATTGTTCGAATTGATTTTAATGTGTTCCATATGAATTTTGAGAAATAATTGATGGACCTTTCTCTTTAAGCTCTAGTTTTGTGGGTTTTTTTTCCATTTTGGTGTACTTTTCAATTTTAATTCCCAAAATAGGTAAAAAAAAATTATTTACTAAAATAGACAAATTTTGCCAGCTAGATAGTCATAATTTTAAACTGGTCAAAATAAAAGTGACATGCTTGCAATTTTAATTAATGACATTGATTAAAATTGTTTCTCTCTCTGCAATCATTTTTTAATTATTTGATATTATGATTGTTAGGTTTAACAATTAATAAAAAAATAATAATCATTATATAATAATAATTAACAAATAATTTTTTAATTATTTAGCACTATATTTGTTACTTTAACAATTAACAAAAAAAATAATAATAATAATTAACAAAACTAAAATAAAAAAATTAAGACATACAAGTTTATTTTAAATTAAAACAAAATAACATAATGATAATAATAATAAGAATAATTCATATGAATTTAATAATAATAATTATTATTAAATTTAAATAAAATAAAATAATAATAATAATAATTAATAATAAGTGAATTCAATAATAATTATTTTTT